>JACDZJ010000275.1_pt1 | contig 18338 bp, 16 predicted proteins | sample 7365721 | NCBI WGS metagenome assembly JACDZJ01 (sample SAMN15143480, study PRJNA637477) | pond metagenome | biome: freshwater wetland ecosystem [ENVO:00000243]; feature: pond [ENVO:00000033]; material: pond water [ENVO:00002228]; isolation source: pond water containing pink berries ... | reverse complement strand
ATGGCGTTCAGCATCGCCGTCCCGCCAGCGCCGAGTTTTCTTCAGGCACGACTAATCACCGGCTGGCAAGCCCCGGTCCCCGCGCTTGATGTCGTCGGTCTGATGGAATTGCCGCACGGCGCGGATGAAGTCGCGGAAGTCGGCGTTCTCCTCGGCCAGGCGGTTGCAGGCATCCCAATCCACCTCGCTGCGTTCGCGGGCGGGGATGCGAATCTCGCTGCCTTCGGTCGGGTCTTGCACGTCCAGCACGATCAAGCGCGGATGTCCTTGTGCCATTCTGCCCCCAAGTCTTCCATCGCCACGATGTCGGGAAAGAGTCAGATATTACCCTTGGGGCCGTTTCGGTTCGAGGCGCGCTTTTCGTCAATGCGCTTCGGGTAGAGGCCAAATTCGGCGTGGAGGTAGCGGCAGAGAAGGGGGTAGAGGTCGTGCTCTGTCGGCGTTGGCTTGGGTTTTCGAACATCCACAGCGCGATCTGCCGCGCGGTGTGCGGCTGACAGGGTCGGGCCTTGAGAAAGTCGATGACGGTCTGGTGGAGGTTGAGTTTCATGTTGGTAAGCCTACTCGATCAAAGTCTGAAGCGTCTTTACAACCTTGAACTGCACTTCCTCGAAATTCTTGAAATGCCGTTTCCCGCATTCGATTTTCAATTCCTCAATCGGGCGTAGCGCATCGAGTTGAACATGGGCGGTAGAGCCGCCGCCCTTGGTTTCGGCGACGAAATACAGCACGCGATCATTCCGGTAGGCGATGGCCCAGTCCGGGTTGTACGGGCCGACCGGCGTTTCGATCACGAACCAGCGCGGCAGCTTGACGTAGAAAAGCACATCGTCGTTGGTTTCGCAGGCCTCCGCGAAACCGCGTTCGGGGCTGGAGTTGGAGTCGATGACGATGTGCGAGAAAAGCGTCTTTTCCTGCTTTTCGACTTTCAACACGTTTGATTCGAAAGCTTCCATCAAGTCGTCGGCCTCGAATCGCCGCATCTCATAGGCCAGGTCGCCGACCTTGACATATTCGACGCCATCCACCAGCAGTTGTCGTTTGACGGCATTGATTGCCTCGGCGCTGTGTTCGATGAAGGCCTGCGGATTCAACACCGCCTCGCCGACACGGCCCGAGTCCAGCAACATCTTTGCAACCGTCGATTTGGCAAGGCTGGTTCGCGCTTGCACCTGACCGACGAAATCGGGCATCACGTAGCGTGCTTCGACGGTTTGGGTGCGGTAGCCGGTTTGCACCCCTTCGACGCCCTTCGCGGACTGACGGATGTCCGCCCGCGTCAAGGCCAGCTTGGGGCGCTCGATGGTCGGCATCTTCTCCTTGATGCGTTTGGCTGCCTGAGCAATCAGATTGCCCGTGTCGTACTTGACCCGATAGCGGGTGCGGGCGCGAATGCGTTCCCATAAAGCCAGGAACTGTCCATCGGACTCGTAGCCCTTCTTCAACCGAATGGTGACCTTCTTGCGCTCGTTCTGAATCATCTCTTTCTTGAACGTGAGGCCGGCCTCTTCCAGCTCCGACTGCAACTGCTTGGCGAAATCCTCGTAGCTTTCGTTGGCGACGACGGTCAGCCGGTTCAAGTCCCGGTCGCGCACGCGCTCGCCTTTGGCGTTGACGCACAGGCGCAGTCCGCGCCCGATCTCCTGGCGCTTCTTGATCTCCGAACTGGTTTCGGCGAGCGTGCAAATCTGGAAGACGTTGGGGTTGTCCCAGCCCTCGCGCAGGGCGGAATGGCTGAAGATGAAGCGCAAAGGCTCGTCGGCATCCAGCAGCCTTTCCTTGTCGCGCATGATGAGTTCGAAAGCGCTGGATTCCGCTTCCGTGTTGGTTTTACTGTCCTTGGTTTCGAAAGGGGTGACCACGCGTTTGTCCGCCGAAAAATAGCCGTTGTGGACGCGCATCGCCGCGAACTCAAACAGATCGGCGAATTCCGGTTTCGCCCGGTAGATTTCGTAGATTTCCTCGAACCATAGGGCGAACTTGCCTTTGATCGGGGTGCCATCCTCGGCGTAGCTTCGATAGTTCGCCACCCGGTCGATGAAGAACACCGACAACACCTTGACGCCATGGGCGCGCAGCTTGCGTTCCTTCTCGAAGTGGCGACGTATCGTCGCCTCGATCTGCATGCGGAGGATGTCGTCGTTCAATGTGCCGGTGGGCTGGCCGAGGCGAACGGTCGTGTCGTTGGCGAAGGTCACGAACCCTTCGCCGGCATCAAGCGCATTGACGATGTAGCCCTCCCGGTACATCTCCCGTTCCTTGGAGAGCTTGTAGAGGTCGTCGCCGTTCTTCACCGTTACCGCTTTCTTCGCTGGCCCGCCGGCCTGATTGACCCAGATCGACAGCTTGGCCGATACCGAGCGCGCACCGGTCTTGAAGCTTTCCAGCTCGATGTAGGCCCGGTTGGCGTCCTGAACTTCCAGCACGGAATCCACGCTGATCTGCTTAACCAGGCCCAGTTCGTAAGCCTTGACCGGGTCGAGCGTGTAAATCAGGTTGTAGGTATCGCGGTGCGTTGCCGAGTAGCGCAGGGTGCACATCGGATTGAGGCGGGTGATGGCCTGCTTGCGCAGGTCCGATTCCAGGTTCTGCGGTTCGTCCAGAATCACGATGGGGTGGCTGGCCTGGATGAACGCGATGGGCCGCATGCCGGTTTCGCGCAACTGGTTGATGACGTTGCCCTTGCTCTTCTTTTTTGGCTTCGCTTGGCCGTCAGCCACCGGTTCCTGCGAGTCCTTGGCGAAAGCATCGATGTTGATGACCAGAATCTGGATCGCGTTGGAGAGGGCGAAGTTGCGCAACTGGCTGACGCGCGACGAATCGTAGACCGAAAACTCGATGCGCTCGAAGTCGTAAAACGTCTGGAAGTGTTCGCGCGTGATTTGCAGGCTCTTCAACACGCCCTCACGGATCGCGACCGAGGGCACGACGATGACGAACTTCTTGAAGCCGTAGGTTCTGGAAAGCTCATGCACCGTGCGGAGGTAGACGTAGGTCTTGCCGGTGCCCGTTTCCATTTCCACGGTGAAGTTCGGGAAGTCGGCGAGCGGCGTGCCTTCGGCGAGCTTCAAACCTTCCAGCGCCGTCGATTCCGGCAGGTCGTTGGCTTTCTGTACCGCCTGAAGGTTTTTCAACCACTGGTCGGCATCGATCACGCGATGGTTGGCGATGCCGGTTTCCGTCAGCTTCAGGCTCGCCAACTGGTCGTCGCGCTCCACCGCATGCTGCGAGGCATCGGGCTGGCCGACGAAGAGGTCGACTACCGAGCGGATCGCGTCGAGCTGGTAAGGCTCGTGGGCATCGAAGAGGAATTTCACGATTTGCGTTTCTCGATTTCGTCGATCAAGCGTTGCGCCCAAGGCGATTGGGCCAGCACCTTGCCGGCGTCGATTAAACCTAACAGCTTGAACGAATGCGGCCCCTTGCCGTAAGCCTCCTTCGGATTGCAGAATTTGGTGGCCGCCTCAAGGGCTACGTAAACCCTCGGCTTGGCGAGATTCGCGATAGCCCCCGCTGGCTTATGTTTATTCTCAAATCCTTTACCGAAGAAGTCGGCCACCGTGTTCCAATCGGCGATGAACCAGTTCTCCATGCATTCGACCATCAGATGACAATGGGCTTCTTCCGCATCGGCAGGCGTGTTCCAGCCATCACGGGCCTTGACGTGGCTCCATGGCAAGAAGTCGGCGGGATCACCTTTCTGATGTGCTGAATCAATGGCGGCTTCGCTATCCACCAAAAGCAAGGCATTTTTGTTTTGGCGCAACGCGGTACAAAAATCGTTGTAGGCGTTATTTCGCCCGCCACAGGGAATGACGCGCGGACGCAGTCGATTCCCAAGTTTGGTCTTGCTGAAAAAGTCTGAGAAGGCCTTACGGCATTCGGTGCGCAGATCGTCACCTCGGTCGGTGGCACCTTCCACAAAGATCACCACATCCTGCTTGTGCTTACCTACCATCGCGTACCTCCCAAGTCACCGCGCGTCCAGAGTTGGCCGAGCCTGTATTTTTCAAGCCATGGGGCTAGGTCTTCCCTATCCAGCCGGGAAAGGCTCGTGCCTGATTCATCTCGTTCGCATACCAACACCGCTTCAGGGGTGTCCGTCATTGCATCCACTAGTGCTGGCGAATGGGTCGTCACCACCAACTGTGTTCTAGCTGACGTCTCCTTGATTAAGTCGGCCAGCGTTGGCATCAGGTCAGGGTGTAGGCCGAGTTCAGGTTCCTCGATACAAATTAAGGGCGGCGGCGAGGGGTCGCAGAGTACGGCCAGTAACGAGAGGTAGCGTAAGGTTCCGTCGGAAAGCCGAGTGGCCGGCATCAAGCCGTTGCGTTCCATGAAAAACACCTGCACGGTGCCACCTTCTACGATCACATCGACATCCTCGATCCCCTCATACACAGATTGCAGGGAATCAATCAGTCGGCGGCGGGCATGGGTATCCCTTCTCAGTCGGTTGAGAACCAAGCCGAGATTAGATGCATCGGGTTCAAGTGCGCCATTGGGGAGATCGGCCTTCTGGGGCAGGCGCGGCGATGCGTAACGACCAAACGTCCATTCGCGGTAAAGGCGCATACCCGACAACTGGTCGGCAACGTAGGTAATTTCGGGATAAAGGTCAGCGTCCCGCTTTTGCGCAAGGATGGACTGATCGGACTTGATGGATTCCCGCGACAGTTTGCGCTCGCCGAATTCGCTGACGTTCAGGATGGGATTGCCGTGTCGCCACTGGTAGTAGAAATAGGCTTGCGGGTGACCAGCGTCGGGATGATCGTTTTCTATGACCTCGTCCGTGATCGTTAAACGGTTGGCCTCCTCGGTGAATTCAATGCCATAGCGGAGGGACTGGCGTCCCGCTGGGTATTTGAGAATGGCTTCGACTCGAGCGGTTGGCGAGCCCGTGGCTTTTTTCCTCGTCTTGTGCAGCCAATCCCGGATGCCGCCGCCATCGCGAATGGGGCGGGTAATTTCCGCCGGCGCCGCCTGCAATAGGGATAGCGCTTCGATGAAGTTGGATTTCCCGGAACCGTTGGGGCCGATCAGGACATTCAGGGAACCGAGCGTCAGCGGCTCTGACTCCGGGCCATAACTCAACAGGTTCTTCAAGTGAAGTTGACGAATCAACATGCGGATTCCTTTCAGATACAGGTGAATTTCACGCCGGCATCGCGGCATTGCAGGTCGAGATTGGTCTTCAGTTCGTCCGAATCGTGGAACACCGAATCGATGGCGACGATTTCGCGCGGCTTCATGGCGAGTAGCGGCTCGATCATCGCCTCGGCGAAAGGCTCCAGCACGAACAGCATCTGCCGCTCGCGGATGGTGAACACCTTGCCGCCGGCAATGTCCAGCGTCTCGATGGGCGTCGTCAGTTCCTGGCCGAACTTGAGCAGCAGCTCATAGAGCTTCCACTCCGTCTCCGCGCCGTCCTTGTCGGCATGGATGAACATCTGCATCTGTTCCGCCAGTTCCTCGGCGGTCTCGATGCCATCGCCGCGCCATTGCTTGAAGTTGGAGGGGGCGAGGAGGAAGGATTTGAAGCCAAGATTTTCTGGTGAGGGTGCCGCAAGATCAGCCCTTTTCTCGGTACGTCTCATGCTTCGAATAATCCTTTCTCGGCAAATCTCCGCAAGTGACTCAAATCCGGCCCTTCCAGCATCACTATCAGCTTCGATCATCTCGGGCAACTGAACACACACAAAGCGGCGCGACGTTCCTTCGGACTGGTTGAGGTCTAGCACGGCCTGCCCTAAGGTGCCAGTCCCTGCGAAGAAATCCACGATCATGTCGCCGCTTCGTGTCGCCATCTGGATGATTCGTCGCATGAGGAATGGCGACTTTGGGTAATCGAAGAAGCCAGCCTCAAATAGTTCCTTGAACTCGCGCTTCCCGACGTCGGACGATATTTCGCCGCCTCTCCAGAATGACTTGGATTTCGACGTACGCTCAAAGAGTTCGTCGTCGTCCTCTTCCTCTTCGTCAACATCCGTTTCGGATGCATCCGGTTCCAGGTATACGCGATAGTCGATGTCCCAGCGTGACTTGGTCTCGGAATATCTTGCCTCAAGGATTGAGAGATTCTTTACTACAGACTCCTTGCCCCATCTCCAGCGGCCTTCGCTGCCGTCGCCTCTCTTCGGCAGAATCTCCACATCGTCCGCAGACTGTCGAGTTAAAGACAGCTTCTTCGTTGCGGCGTTGTAGAAGAGCGGGAAGAACATCTTGGGGCGATCCTTCCGTTGATCTTGCGAGCCCCGTTTACGCAGATCACGCAGCGCATACTTCTTCCCCCGTGAGTCCGTGTACTTGTAGTTTTTCAGTTGCTCCTCGGTCAGTGGCAGCCCATAAGACTCGAATCCGTTGCGGGAATACGCAAGCAGATACTCGTGGCACGTCGCGACGTTCTTCTTGTCATTTCGCCCCTTTAAGTTATTGATGATGACAAGTTGCGCAACGAAGTGCTCCTCGCCAAACACCTCATTCATCAAACACCGCAGGTTATGCACTTCGTTGTCGTCACACGACACAAAGATCACTCCATCCTCTCGCAGCAGGTTCCGCGCGATGTAGAGCCGGGGCAGCATCATCGATAGCCAGTTGCTGTGGTAGTGGCCGTTTTCCTTGGCGTTTTTGCGGAAGAAGCCTTCGCGCATCAGGGTGCCGTCGTCGGCGAGGTCGTTGATGCGCTTGAGGTAGTCCTCCTTGCTTTCCTGGAAGCGGTCCGGGTAGATGAAGGAGTCGGAGCCGGTGTTGTAGGGCGGGTCGATGTAGATCAGCTTGACCTTGCCGAAGTAGGCTTTTTGCAACACCTTGAGCACTTCGAGGTTTTCGCCTTCGATGAAGACGTGCTGCGCGGTGTCGAAGTTGACCGACAGATCGCGCTGGGGGCGCAGGGTGGCGGTGGAGGGGGTTTGCAGCACCTTGTAGGCGGCGCTCTTGCCGGCCCAGTTGAGGCTGTAGCGTTCGCCGTTTTCGATGAGCGTTTCGTCGCCCAGCGCGCGTTTCAAGGCCGCGATGTCGAGCCGCCCCTCGCTGAAGGCTTCGGGAATCAGCTCCGCCAGCGCTTTGCGCTTGGTTTCGGATGGGTTTTCGGATGCGGGGGCCAGGGAGTCAGCCATGATGTTCTCCAACAAGTAGTGTCCATTTGGCTCCCCGGCCCTTGCCGGTGGAGGCGATCAATCCTTCGTCCTTCATCTGCCGCAGCACCACGCGCACCATGTCGCGGCTGACGCCGGGGCATGCGGTTTCGATCTCGGAGATGGAGAAGGCTTGGGTTTGGGCTTGCACGGCGGCGCGCACACGGTCGGTCTTGTTGCCCGATTCCTTATGGGCGGTGGCGACGCGTTGCTCGAATTCGCGGTAGGCGGCGAGCAGCACGCCCCAGAAGTAGTCGAGCCAGGGCTTGATGTCGTGTTTGCCTGCGTGCCAGTTTGCCGAGCTTTTTTGCAGGGCGGCGTAGTAGCTTTCGTTGCTCTCTTCGATGACGCGCTCCAGGCTGATGTAGCGGCCGACTTCGTAGCCGTGGTGGTAGAGCAGCATGAGCGTGAGCAGCCGGCCGGTGCGACCGTTGCCATCGGAGAACGGGTGGATGCAGAGAAAATCCAGGATGGCCAGCGGCACGAGGACGAGTGGGTCTTGGATGCCCAGGTCGACGGCGGCGCGGTAGCGCTCAATGAGGCTTTCCATCTGCATGGGGGCGAGGTAGGCTGGCGTGGGTTTGAAACGTATGTGGCGGGTGCCGTCGGGCAGGCGTTCGATGATGTCGTTGTCGGTTTGCTTCCAGCGTCCGCAGGGGTTGGGCATGTAGCGGCAGATCAGGCCGTGGAGTTGCAGGATGAGGTTGGCCGTGAAGGGCATGTCCGGGCCGGATTCGTGGATCAGGGCGAGGGCGTCACGATAGCCGGCCAGTTCCTGTTCCGAACGGTCGCGCGGCGCCTGATTCTTGAGGATCAGGGGCTTCAGGCGCGGTGTGGCGATGGTGATGCCTTCGAGCCGGTTGGAGGACTCGGCGGATTCGACCGTGGCTGTTTGGCGCAGGGCTTTGAGCAACTCGGGGACTTGCTGGTAGTAAAGCGCCTGCTTGCCGCGATATTCGCCTATGAGCCGCAGAGTGGCGAGCTGGGTGGCGTCGAAGCGCAGGCGGTGTAAGTAGTCCGTGTCCAGTGAGTGCATTTCAAGCCGATGGTATGGAATGGAAATGGGGTAATGGCAGGAAGTTAATGGGGTATTGGCAAGCAATATTACCCTGTTTATTGGCGGACATTACCCCATTTCCGCAAAAAAACGACGCCCCGGTTGCCCGGCGCGCCATTTTGCCATCCATCGACGCCGTCCCGCCAGCGCCGACTTTTTGCGGTCAGTCCATCGCTTCGTACAGCGGCAGGGTGAGGAACTCGGGGTAGTCCTCGGCCAGTGCCATTTTCTCGAAGATGCCGGCGGCCTGGTCGTAGGTTTCCGTCTTCTCGCCGTTGGTGGTGACGGTGGCCTTCACCTTGGCGAGTTCCTCGGGGATCATGGCCTTGACCATCTCGGCGGTGACTTTGCGGCCATCATCCAGTTTGCCCTTGGGCGACACGACCCACTGCCAGATTTGCGAGCGCGAGATTTCGGCGGTGGCGGCATCTTCCATCAGGTTGTGGATCGGCACGCAGCCGTTGCCGGCCAGCCAGCTGCCGAGGTAGTGGATGCCGACGTTGATGTTGTTGCGCACGCCGGTTTCGGTGATGGGCTGCTCGGGCTGGAAGTTGAGCCAGTCCTTCGGGCCAAACGTGTCGGTGCGCTGCTTTTCCCACTGGTTGGGCTTGTCGCCGAGCACCTTGACGAACTCTTCCATGGCAATGCCGACGAGGCCGGGGTGGGCGACCCAGCCGCCGTCATAGCCGTCGTTGGCGTCGCGCGTCTTGTCATGGCGGATGCCGGCCAACGCCTTCTCATTGGCGACGGGGTCGCTCTTGATCGGGATCAGTGCGCTCATGCCGCCCATCGCCGGCGCGCCGCGCTTGTGGCAGGCCTTGACCAGCGCCAGCGCATAGCTGCGCATGAAAGGGACTTCCATGGTGATCGCGCCACGGTTGGCGAGACAGAAATCCTGGTTCTTTTTGAACTTCTTGATGCAGGAGAAGATGTAATCCCAGCGGCCGGCGTTCAAGCCGGCGGAATGCTCACGCAACTCATACAGGATCTCTTCCATCTCGAAGGTGGCGAGGATGGTTTCCACCAGCACGGTGGCCTTGATGGTGCCGCGCGGCAGGCCGATGTGGTCCTGCGCCATGCAGAAAATCTCGTTCCACAGGCGCGCTTCGAGGTGCGATTCCATCTTCGGCAGGTAGAAGAAGGGGCCGGCGCCGCGGGCCACCTGCTCCTTGGCGTTGTGGAAGAAGACGAGGGCGAAGTCGAAGATGCCGCCGGAGACGCGCTGGCCATCGACCAGCACGTGCTTCTCGTCCAGATGCCAGCCGCGCGGGCGGATTTGCAGGGTGGCGATTTTGTCGTTGAGTTTGTAGACCTTGCCGGCTTCGTTGGTGAAGCTGAGTTGGCGGCGGATGGCATCGTAGAGGTTCACCTGGCCCTGGATCTGGTTGAACCAGTTCGGGCTGTTGGAATCCTCGAAGTCGGTCATGTAGGAATCGGCGCCCGAGTTGAAGGCGTTGATGATCATCTTGGCCTCGACCGGGCCGGTGATCTCGACGCGGCGGCATTCCAGCGCCTTGGGCAGCGGCGCGACCTGCCAGTCGCCATCTCGTATGTGCTTGGTTTCCGGCAGGAAGTCGGGCATCTCGCCCGCATCGATGCGGGCCTGGCGGGCGACGCGGGCCTTCAGCAGTTCCTGGCGGCGCGGCTCGAAGGCGCGATGGAGTTTGGCGACGAGTTCGAGGGCCTCTTTCGTCAGGATTTCCTCGAAGCGGGGATGGATCGGGGCATTGATTTGTACGCCGGCGGGCAGGCTGAGGGTCATGGTTATCTCCAGTGGTCTTATAGATGACTCAAGTCTATTCGACACCAGCCTGCGAGATAAGCCACAATATCGTCCATTCATTCCATACAAAAAGTAAGTAATGAGCAAGCTGAAAGAACTGGAAGCCTTCGTGCAGGTCGCGAACAAAGGCTCGCTGACGGCGGCGGCGACGGTCGAGGGCGTGACGCCGGCGATCATCGGCCGGCGGCTGGATGCGCTGGAAGACCGGCTCGGCGTGCGGCTGCTGGTGCGTACCACCCGCAAGCTGACCTTGACGCAAGAGGGCGAAGCCTTCCTCGAAGACTGCCAGCGCGTCCTTACCGACCTCGCCAACGCCGAAGCGCAACTGACGCTGGGCAGCGCGAAAGCCACCGGGCATCTCAAGGTAACGGCCCCGGCCGGCTTCGGCCGCAAGCATGTCGCGCCGCTGCTGCTGGACTTCTTGCGCGCTCATCCCGAGGTGAGTGCCAGCCTCGATCTCTCGGATCGCACCGTCGATCTGGTCAGCGAGGGGATCGACTGCGCGGTGCGGCTGGGCGGGCTGGTGGATTCCAGCCTGGTCGCGGTGCGGCTTGGCGAGATGAAACGGATGATGGTCGGCAGCCCGGCCTATTTTCAGCAGCGTGGTGTGCCGCGCAGTCTGGAGGACCTTACCAACCATGCCTGCCTGGCACTCCCTACCCAGCCGGGCTGGAATTTCGTCAAAGACGGCAAGCCGCTGCTGTTCAAGCCGCCGGGCCGCTTCGCCTGCAACGACGGCGCGGTGCTGCACGAGTGGGCGCTCGCCGGCATGGGGCTGGCGTGGCGCTCGCTGTGGGAGGTGGGCGAGGATTTGCGCTGGGGGCGGCTGGTGTCGGTGCTCGATGAATTTTCACCGCCGCCGGTCGGCATCCACGCCGTGTTCCCGCAGCGCCGCCACCTGCCCCTGCGCGTGCGGCTGTTCATCGATAGGCTGAAGGAAAGCTACGGCCGCCCGGATTACTGGGACCGGGCGGAATGACGGCGAAATATGTGCCGTCCCGCCAGCGCCGACTTTTTATTTCAAAGCCGCTTGCACTTCCGCCTCATTACAGGCGTAAGCCGGTTTGCCGAGTTTGCCCGCAGCGACGGGAAACAGGGTCACGCAGGCTTTCTGACGCGGCCAGGTGGCCAGGTCGCCTTCCTCGCGGCCGAGCGCGATCGGGTAGGGCTTGTCGCGCAGCTTGGGCAGCGCCAGCATGCGGGTGATCAGCCCCGGCATCTTGTGGATGTCGGCTACATAGACACGGCGGGTTTCCTTCAGCCAGTTGCCGCCTTTGGCGTCGAGGTAGGCCGTGATCAGCTTCGAGGCGTCGTTGTCCGCGGCGAACAGGATTTGCACGGTATCGGCCGGCACGCTGGCCGGCTTGTCGTGCTGATCCTTGAGGTTCCAGGCTGGCAGGGCATCGCCTTCGCCCAGCAACCGCGGCGTGGCTTGTGCAACAGCGTTGATCGCGGTGGTGGCCAGCCATGCGGCCAGAAGAGGTTTTGCACGCTGCCATCGGGTCGGGCGTGTGGTTGGGTTTTTTTTCATCATGGTCTCGTAGACTTTCGTTGGGTGGAGCGGCCGATTCTGCCATAGCGTGGCATTGCTCCATTAAGTCTGTAAGATAAGGGCCAGAATCCGTTTCTTAGTCATTCCGCCAGGACCACCGATGACGATACGACCCGAGTTGATTGAACAATTACGTTCCCGGCGCGCCAAGCTGACGCAGAACGTCAGTGATGAGAAGTTGGCGGCCCTGCACGTCAAGGGGCTGTTATCCGCCCGCGAACGCCTTGATGCGCTGTTCGACGCGGGCACTTTCCAGGAACTCGGCCTGCACGCGTCCCATAGCGCTACTCTGTTCGGCATGGCCGGGCGGGAACTGCCGGCCGATGGCGTGATCGCCGGGAGCGGCTATCTCGGCAACCTGCAAGTCGCCGCGTTCAGCCAGGACATCAACGTTCTCGCCGGTTCGCTGGGCAAGATGCAGGCGCGCAAGATCAACCGCATCATGCGCCACGCCCTGAAGATCGGTGTGCCCGTGGTGGCCTTCAAGGATTCCGGCGGTGCGCGTATCCAGGAAGGGGTCGATGCCCTGTCCGGTTATGGCGACGTCTTCTACAGCAATGTGCTGCTCTCCGGCGTGGTGCCGCAGATCGCCGTCATCTGCGGGCCTTGCGCGGGCGGTGCGGCCTATTCGCCGGCACTGATGGACTTCGTGATCATGACGCGCCAGCACGCGCACATGTTCCTGACCGGACCCGAAGTGATCAAGGCAGTGACCGGCCGCGCGACGACGATGGCCGAAGTCGGGGGGGCCGAGATGCATGCCACCGTCAGCGGCAACGCGCACTTCATCGCCGAGGACGACCGGCATGCCATTGCCCTCGTCAAGCAATTGCTGTCTTATCTGCCGCCGAACAATACCGAAGATCCGCCGCACCATCTGGCAGAGCCGATTGATGAAACTGCGGATGCCGAAATCAACGATTGCGTCCCCGATGATGCCTTCGAGCCGCTCGACATGTACAGCGTGATCCATCGAGTGGTGGACGGCGGGGAACTCTTCGAGGTGCATGCCGGCTTTGCCCGCAACATCATCGTCGGATTTGCGCGCATCTGCGGCGTGGTGGTGGGCATCGTCGCCAACCAGCCGATGGTGATGGCCGGGGCGCTCGACCTCAATGCCGCCGACAAGGCGGCCCGTTTCGTCCGTACCTGCAACATCTTCAACGTACCGGTGGTGACGTTGGTCGATGTGCCCGGTTTCCTGCCGGGCGTCGAGCAGGAGCGCGGTGGCATCATCCGGCATGGCGCCAAGATGTTGTCCGCCTACGGCTCCTGTACGGCGCCCAAAATCACTGTGATCCTGCGCAAGGCCTACGGCGGTTCGTATCTCGCCATGTGCAGCCAGGAAATGGGCGCGGACATGGTGTTCGCCTGGCCAACGGCCGAGATTGCGGTGATGGGGGCGGAAGCAGCGGTGCGGATTCTCTATCGCAAGGAACTCGACCAGGCCGAGGATCGCCAGGCCAGGGCGGTCGAACTCGCCCAGGAATACCGCGATGAATTCGCCTCGCCTTATGTCTCGGCCAGCAATTTCTACATCACCGATGTGATCGAACCCGGCGACACGCGCTGGATGCTGGCCCTGGCACTGCGCAAACTGCTGGATAAACGCGAGTTGCGGCCGGCCAAAAAGCACGGCAACATCCCGATGTGATGGCGCAACGAGGACTGAAACCATGTTGACGGCCGGCATCCTGACCGCGCTCGAGGTCTATGGCATCGCCATCGTGATTTCCATGCTGGTCGCGTTGTTGATCCGGGGAATGGTGAAGGCGACGGCACGTCTCGAACAGGCGCTGCCGCCCGAGGTGCCAACCGGCACGGTGTGCCCCATCGATCTTGGCGTTCCGGAGGAGGACGTGGCCGCGCTGTCGGCGGTGATCACCAGCATGATTGGTGCGCATCACATCCTCCACATCGCGCCGACCAGCCATGGCTGGTCCAGCGAAGCACGAACCAGCCAGCATTCCCATCCTCCCCGCCCCCGCTAGAACATAGGTACATAGGAGCATTTCATGACAAGACAATTCAAGGTAACGGTCAATGGGCGCGAGTATGACGTCAGTGTGCTGGAGGTGACGCCCGGCCAGGCCGGTGCAGCGGTTACAAGCGGACTGGTTTCCGCGCCTGCGCCCGCCGCCATGCCCGCCGCTGCCTCTGCGGCTGCGGCTGCGGCAACTCCTGCGACCTCGGCGGCCAAGGTGACGGCGGGCGAGGGCGACATCCTGGCCGGCATGGGCGGAGTCGTGGTTGAGGTGCTTGTCAGTGTCGGTCAGACCGTAGCGGCGGGCGATCGCCTGCTGGTGCTGGAAGCTATGAAAATGAAGACCCCGGTCGTCGCCACCCGCGCCGGGCAAGCCACACGAGTGCTGGTGACGTCAGGCGCTCCGGTCGAAGCTGGTCAGGTTCTCGTGACGATCGCTTGAAATATATGGAAGGCCTGCATTTTCTCGATCTCTTCCAGGGCATCGCGACGCTGGTCGCCGCCGAACCGAAGATCATGTTCGGCCGCATCTTCCTGATGCTGCTGGGTTTCGTGCTGATCTACCTGGGCACGCGCAACGTCCTCGAACCCCTGCTGATGATCCCCATGGGCCTGGGCATGTCCTCGGTTAATGCCGGTGTGATGTTCCTCGACGGCGGCAAGGTTGGCACGCTGTTCGTCGACCCGCTCCTTTCCGATCCGGTCGACCTGATCAATATCCTGCAGATTGACTGGTTGCAGCCGATCTACACTCTCACCTTCAGCAACGGTCTGATCGCCTGCCTGGTGTTCATGGGTATCGGCGTGTTGCTCGATGTGGGTTATGTCATGGCGCGGCCGTTCCAGAGCATGTTCATCGCGCTGTGCGCCGAACTGGGTACCATCATGGTATTCCCGATCGCCATCGGTCTCGGCCTGACCGCACGCGAAGCGGCCTCGGTGGCCACCATCGGCGGTGCCGACGGGCCCATGGTGCTATTCACTTCGCTGGTGCTGGCCAAGCACCTGTTCGTGCCGATCACGGTGGTCGGCTATCTGTATCTCGGCCTGACCTACGGCGCCTATCCCTACCTGATCAAGTGGCTGGTGCCGAAGCATATCCGCGGCATCAGCATGGCCGATGATCGCGGGCCGCCCATCAGCCGGTCGCAGAAAATGATCTTCGCCGTGGTGGCCTGTACCTTGTTGTGCCTGCTGTTTCCCGTCGCGGCGCCACTGTTCTTTTCGCTGTTCGTCGGCGTGGCCGTGCGCGAGAGCGGCATCGATGCGTTCGCCAAGCTGCTGGGTGATACCTTCCTCTATGGTGCGACCTTTTTCCTCGGCCTGACGCTCGGCGTGCTGTGCGAAGCCAATACACTGCTCGATCCGACGGTACTGAAGCTGCTGCTGCTGGGCATGCTTGCGCTGCTGATCTCAGCGATCGGCGGCCTGATCGGCGGCTATGTGCTCTATTTCTGGACCAAGGGCAAGTACAACCCGATCATCGGCATAGCCGGGGTCAGTTGCGTGCCGACTACCGCCAAGATCGTCCAGAAGATCGCGACCGAGGCCAATCCGGGTGCCCTCGTCCTGCCGCAGGCGCTAGGCGCCAATATCAGCGGTGTCATCACCACCGCCATCATCGCCGCCGCTTACATCTCCCTGCTGCGCTGATTGCCGTCCTGCCAGCGCCGACTTCCTGCTGCCGCACTTACATCCACGTTCGTCGTACCATCGCCGGGTCGATTTTCCAAATTTCCTGCCATGAAAACAAACCTCCCGGTCACGCAAGTCGAAGTTCCCTTTCCCAAGGGACGCTACATGGTTTCGCGTACCGATCTCAAAGGCACCATTACCTACGGTAACGATATCTTTGTCGACATCAGCGGGTTCAACCGCGACGAACTGATCGGCAAGAATCACCATGTCGTGCGCCATCCGGACATGCTGCCGGGCGCATTCCAGTGGCTGTGAGACACCATCAGGGAGGGGCGACCCTGGCGGTGCCGGTGCGCAGGAACAACGAGACCATCGGCTACATGTCGGTGCGAACCGAACCTTCCCGGCAGCAGATCGCCGACGCGGAAGCCCTGCATCGGCAACTGAGGGAGGGCAATGCCAAAATTCCGCAGCCCTCCGCCTGGATGCGCTTGTCGTTGCAGGCCAAGCTGACCGGTTTTGTGGCCTGGTTGATCGCGGCGCAGATTCTCGGCGCGGTTGCTCATCAGGCCCGGCCGTCGTTGGGTCTGTCCCCGGCAGTAGTCGAGCACATCATCCAGTTGCTTGGGGTTTCCAGCATTGTCGCCGGCATCTGGTTGCTGCTGATCCAGAGTCAAATGATGACCCTCATCAACCGGATCATCGGGCGTCTCGACCACATTGCACAGGGCGACCTGACCGACGATATTCCGCTGCATCGCGTCGATGAGCTTGGCAAACTCAACGATGCGCTGGTGACCATGCAGACCCACCTGAAAGCCATGATGGCCGAGATCGCCGAGGTGGCAAAACGGATGGAAGGCGATGCGGATGTCTTGAGTGCGGGCATGGCGCAAACCGGCAAGGTGGCTGATCTGCAATCTGACGCGGTGAACCGCATTGCGGCAGCCGTCGAACAGTTGGTGACTTTGGTTCATGAGGTCGCCGCGAGCGCAGGGCAGGCGACCAAGGTGGTCGCGGAATCACGCGATCTGCTGAATGAAGCGACACAACGCATGGCGGAAAGCCATGAAGCATCGCAACTGGTGGTGAGCACCGTCAGTGGTGCCAGCCAGACGATGACCGAACTGTTTCAGTCGATCTTTGCCATCGGCCGGATTTCGCAAGCCATCAAGGACATTGCCGATCAGACCAACCTGCTGGCCCTGAACGCCGCTATCGAAGCCGCGCGGGCGGGCGAACAGGGGCGGGGTTTTGCCGTCGTGGCGGACGAAGTCAGAAAACTGGCGGAAAAGGCCAGCGCCCAGACCGGCGAAATTACCGCCACGGTCCAGGAGATTCAGCGCATCACCCAGATGGCGGTGACGGGCATGGAGGTGGCCGGGACGCATGTTACAGAAACCGATGCCGCGATGAGCCAGGCGCGCTCCGGCCTGGATTCCGTCTTCCGGCATGAGGCCGAAGTCGTGGCGATTTCTCGTCACATCGCTGAAGGAACGCGCGAGCAATCGGCAGTGGGCAGCGAGATTGCCGGACAGGTGGAAGGCATGGTGCAAGGCATTGAACAGACCTCTGCCACCATCGCCGAAGTAACCCAGAAGGCTGATCAAATGCGGGCTACGGCCTCGCGCCTGCGCGAACTGGTTGCCTATTTCCGCTTCATCAAGTGAAGCAGGATTTGTTTCCCGGCAGCTTGGGCTTTGGCGAACTGCCATTAACCCCCGGCCTGCGGGTGGTGCTGGAGCAAATCGGTTATCTGGGCATGACGCCGATTCAAGCTGCCGCGCTGCCGCTGGCGCTGGCCGGCCACGATCTGATCGCCCAGGCGAAAACCGGCAGTGGCAAGACGGTGGCCTTCACCTTGCCATTGCTGACCAACCTGAATCCGCGACGCTTTGTCGTCCAGGCGCTGGTGCTGTGCCCGACCCGCGAACTGGCCGAACAGGTGACGCAGGAAATCCGTCGGCTGGCGCGCTTCGAAGACAATATCAAGGTGCTCGCCCTGGTCGGCGGTTCGATCATGCGACCGCAGATGGCCAGTCTGGCGCACGGCGCGCATGTCGTCGTCGGCACGCCCGGCCGCATCATGGATCATCTGCAGCGCGAGAGCCTGAATCTGTCGGCGCTCAATACGCTGGTGCTCGACGAAGCCGATCGCATGCTCGACATGGGCTTCCACGACGACATCGTGCATATCGCCAAGCGCTGCCCAACATCGCGCCAGACCTTGCTGTTTTCAGCCACCTATCCGGAAAGGATCGCCGACCTGGCGCGTCGTTTCCTGTGTCGGCCACAGGAAGTGAAACTGCTGGAGCAGCATGCCGGCAGCAAGATCCGCCAGCGCTTCTACGAAATCAAGCATGCCGAGCGGCTGCAGGCCGTGGGTGTCCTGCTCAAGCATTATCGTCCGGTCAGTACCCTGGCGTTTTGCAATACCAAGGAGCAGTGCCGCAACTTGTTGCAGGAACTGCATGGGCAGGGTTTCCACGCACTGGCACTGCACGGTGACCTGGAACAGCGCGAACGTGACCAGGTCTTGATCCAGTTCGCCAATCGCAGCTGCTCGGTGCTGGTGGCCACCGATGTGGCCGCGCGCGGGCTGGATATAGAGCAGCTGGAAGCGGTCATCAACGTCGATATCACGCCCGATCCGGAAATCCACATCCACCGCATCGGTCGCACCGGCCGTGCCGATGCCGATGGCTGGGCGCTGAGTTTGTGCAGTCCTGCCGACCGGCGACGCGTCGAAACGATCGCGCAGCAGCAGGATTTTGAACCGGAGTGGCACGGCCTCGGTTCCTTGCAGGGCGCCGATACAACGCCCTTGATCCCGCCGCAGGTGACGCTGCTGATCCTCGGCGGGCGCAAGAACAAGATTCGTTCGGGTGATGTACTCGGTGCACTGACGGGCACGGCCGGTTTTGCGCCCGAGCAGGTGGGCAAGATTACCGTGACGGATAATGTGACTTATGTGGCCGTCGCCCGAGACATTGCCTGCGAGGCGGTACGCAAACTGGCTTCAGGCAAACTGAAGGGGAAACCGGTGAAGGTCCGCGCGCTGGGCGACTGAAACGGCAGTACAGCAATAAGTCGGCGCTGGCGGGACGGCGAAAATCGTGGTCCCTTGTTTGCACAGGGCAATCGCATGAACGTCAGGCCAAGCCGAGGATCTGAGCGCGGTAGAGATC
>JACDZJ010000274.1_pt1 | contig 18448 bp, 20 predicted proteins | sample 7365721 | NCBI WGS metagenome assembly JACDZJ01 (sample SAMN15143480, study PRJNA637477) | pond metagenome | biome: freshwater wetland ecosystem [ENVO:00000243]; feature: pond [ENVO:00000033]; material: pond water [ENVO:00002228]; isolation source: pond water containing pink berries ... | reverse complement strand
TGGCTCCTATACGCCGATCTTCAACTGGCTCCATTACGGCGATCGCTGACAGTCGAGGTCGGCAAGCAACTGAGCACGGGTGGCCCCCTGGGTCTTTGCCCAGTCCAGCACGGCATTGAGCAAGGCGCGACCCAAACCCGTGCCTCGCATTTCGGCACGGATCACGACGTCCTCGACCCAGGCGGAAGGAAGAGCGTCTTCCGCTGTCGAGACCACCAGTTGCGCGCAGGCTATGCCGATGTCGATGGCACGACTTGCGTAGTCGCGGGTAATGGCGATGTGACCGAGAGGCGAATTCAACAGGGTGGCGAGACCGCGTCGCTGCTATTTAGTCTCCGCGTGAAAAAATCCTGCTCGATGAAAAACAGCACCCCAAGCAGTTCGATCAGGTCGTGAATGTCGGCTGCGGTGGCGGTGGTAATGGCGGATGGGGTCATTGCGGCACGGGCGTAGGGTAGACAATGGTAGCCATGAAGCGGATCGGCAATTCCAGCAACTTTTCCGGTCCATGGGGCACTTCGCCACGAAAGGTGAGCGAATCTCCCGGTGTCAGCAGATAGGCGTGCTGGCCGTGGCGGTATTCCATGCGGCCCTCTAGCATGTAGAGGAACTCGGTGCCCGGATGCTCGAACACCGGAAAGGCCGCCGCCTCGGTATCGATGGTGATCAGGAAAGGCTCGAACAGCTTGGTCGGCCCCTGGTCGTAAGCCAGCAGGTGATAGGTATGGCCACGCTTGGTGCCGCGCCGCACCACCTCCATGCCCTCCCCCTTCTTCACCAGCTGGGCGCTACCATCCGGCACGTCGTAGTTGCGGAACAGGGTGGACAGGGAAGCACCCAGGGCTCGCGCCAACCGGGTCAGCGTGTCCAGGCTGGTGGCTGTCTGTGCGTTCTCGATCTTGGACAGCATGCCCCGACTGATGTCGGCCCGTTCGGCGACGTCAGCAATGGTCAGGCCGTGGCGCTGGCGCAGGTCGCGGATGGCGTTGCCCAGATAGCGTTCCAACGCACCCGTGGCATCTTCGCCCCGACCTGAGTCACCATCCGGGACATCCTGTGAGGTATCCATGGATTGATTATGGCATAGCAAATTTGTTTCATGTATAGAGAAATAGTTGACCTTAAATCCAGGATGATGCATAATATGCACTAATGTTTCTTTTAGAGAAAATTCCTCATGGCTTCCGCCCGCCGCTACACCCTCAGCTTGTCCTGTCCCGACCGGGTCGGCATCGTTGCCGCCGTGGCCAGTTTCATTGCCGGCCACAAGGGCTGGATCGTCGAGGCCAATCACCATGCCGACGAGTTGTCGCGGCACTTCTTCATGCGCCAGGAAATCCTGGCCAACTCACTGGATTTTGGCGTCGAGGAGCTTCGCGCCAGGTTCGCGCCGATCGCCACCGAATTCAAAATGGACTGGCGTATCAGCGATTCCGCCGTGAAGAAGCGGGTGGTAATTCTGGTTTCCAAGCAGCAACACTGCCTCTACGACCTGCTGGCACGCTGGCAATCAAAGGAACTGGACATCGAGATTCCCTGCGTGATCTCGAACCACGCTACCTTCAAGGGGTTCGTCGAGTGGCACGGCATCCCTTTCCATCACGTGGCTGTGAATCCGGAGAACAAGCCGGCGGCCTATGCGGAGGTGCAACGCCTGTTCGAAGCAGTGAGCGGTGACACCATGGTGCTGGCCCGCTACATGCAGATCCTCTCCCCCAAGTTGTGCCGCGATTATCCGGGGCGGATCATCAACATCCATCACAGCTTTCTACCCAGCTTCGTCGGCGCCAAGCCCTACCACCAGGCCTATGCGCGGGGCGTGAAGCTGATCGGTGCTACCTGCCACTACGTAACGGAGGAACTCGACCAAGGCCCGATCATCGAGCAAGATGTGATCCGTATCGACCACTCGGATGCGCCGGAAGACATGGTGCGCTATGGCAAGGACATCGAGAAAACCGTCCTCGCGCGCGGCTTGCGCTACCACCTCGAAGACCGGGTGTTGACCCATGGCAACAAAACCGTCGTATTCAGGTAACCCATCATGCCCTGGAGACTGCTCCGCTTTGCCCTGTCATCAAAACATCCGGAACCCCGGATGTTCACGCGCCATGACACGCTCAAACCCACCTACGACGTAGTCATTATCGGGGCCGGTGGCCATGGCCTCGCCGCTGCCTACTATCTGGCCCGCGACCACGGCATCACCAATATCTGCGTGCTGGAGAAGGGTTACCTCGGTGGTGGCAACACGGGTCGCAACACCACCATCATCCGCTCCAACTACCTGACCCCCGAAGGAGTGAAATTCTACGACGAGTCGGTGCGCCTGTGGCAGGACCTGTCGCAGGACTTCGACCTCAATCTCTTCTACTCGAATCGCGGCCACTTCACCCTGGCCCACACCGACGCCGCCATGCGCACCAGCCGCTGGCGCGCCGAGGTGAATAAACACTACGGCATTGAATCCGAAGTGGTCGGCCCCGAGTTCGTCAAGAAAACGGCGCCGATGATCGACCTCGCCTGTGGCGGCGCGCCCATCCTCGGCGGCTTGTATCACGCACCAGGGGCCGTCGCCCGCCACGACACCGTCGCCTGGGGCTACGGCCGGGGCGCCGACCTGCGCGGCGTGGAAATCCACCAGCGCACCGAAGTCACCGGCATCGACGTGGTGGGCGGCAAGGTGGTCGGCGTGCAGACCAGCAAGGGTCGCATCGCCACCACCAAGGTACTCTGCGCCGTTGCCGGCTCGACACCGCGCATTCTGAAGATGATCGACGTGCGCTCGCCGCTCTACATCCATCCACTGCAAGCCATGGTCAGCGAGCCGATCAAGCCCTGGCTCGACACCATTCTGGTTTCCGGTAGCCTGCACATTTACATATCGCAGTCCTCGCGGGGCGAACTGGTGATGGGCGCTTCGCTTGATCCCTACGAAGTACAGAGCACGCGCTCTACCCTCGACTTTCCCGAAGGCCTCGCGGCCCACATGCTCGACATGTTCCCCTTCCTGTCGAACGTAAAAGTCATGCGCCAGTGGGCCGGTATGGCTGACATGACGCCGGACTTCGCCCCCATCATGGGCAAGACCCCCGTCGAAGGCTTTTACCTTGATGCCGGCTGGGGTACCTGGGGTTTCAAGGCGACGCCAGTCTGCGGCAAGACCATGTCCTGGACGGTGGCAAACGACCGCAACCACGAACTCATCACCGGCTTCACTCTCGACCGTTTTCGCGACTACGCGCTGACGGGTGAGAAGGGTGCCGCCTCGGTAGGCCACTAACCATGAAAATCATGACCTGCCCCGTCAATGGCCCCCGCGCCATAACCGAATTTGCCTACGGCGGCGAAATTCGCCCGATGCCCAATCCCAACACGGCCAGCGACGACCAGTGGGCCGACTACATCTTCAACCGCAATGGCGCACCCGGCATGAAAAGGGAATGGTGGTGCCACACGCCTTCCAACACCTGGTTCGTCGCCGAGCGCGACACGGAGCGCGACCTGATCATGCGCACCTATCTTTATATGGGAGAAGCCTGATGCGTCTGCCTCCCTCTGCGACCACCGCTGGCGAGTGGATCAACCGCGACCAACCCCTGCGCTTCCGCTTCGAAGGTCGTGATTACGCCGGCTGCAGCGGCGACACCATCGCCAGCGCCCTGGCCGCCAATGGCGTCAAGGTGCTCGGTCGCTCCTTCAAATACCACCGTCCGCGCGGCCTGATGTCGGTTGCCAACCACGACGTGAATGCCGTCATGCAATGGGGTGGCACGCCAAACGTGCGCGCCGATGCCATGCCCCTGGTCGCCGGCATGGACCTCACCGCAGTGAATACTTTCGGCGGCGGCGTTGATCAGGACAATGCCCGCATCCTCGGCTGGTTATCCCGCATCCTGCCGGTCGGTTTCTACTACAAGGCCTTCCACACCAAAAGCCTTTTCCCCCTGTGGGAAAAAGTGTTCCGCATGGCTACGGGCCTGGGCAAGGTGGACTTCTCCACGCCCCGTCTGCGCACGCCCAAGCGTTACGGCTTTTGCGACGTGCTGGTGGTCGGCGCCGGCCTCTCCGGCCTGTCCGCCGCGCTGGCGGCGGCTGAGCAGGGTGCTGCGGTGGTCATCGTGGACGAGAACGCCCGGCTCGGCGGCAGCACTCATGGTGTCAGTGCGGGTGCCAGTGAATTGGTGGCCCTCGTCGCCGCTCACCCGAAGATTCGCATCAGCGCCGACACCTACGCCGCCGGTTACTACACCGACCACTGGGTACCGCTGGTGGAGCGGGATCGCATGACGAAGATGCGCGCCCAGGCCGTGGTCGTCGCGACTGGCGGCTACGAACAACCCGCCGTGTTCCGCAATAATGACCTGCCAGGCATCATGCTGGCTTCCGGCGCACAGCGACTGATCCGCCGCTGGTCGGTGCGGCCCGCGCAGCGCATCGTGCTGCTGGCGGCCAATGCCGACGCCTATCTGGCGGCTGAGGATTTTCTCGCCGCTGGCATCGAAATTGCCGCGGTGATCGATCTGCGTGAAGACGTACCGGAAACCCAAAAGTCGGCGCTGGCAGGACGGCATATTCCCGTCCATGCGGGCGACTGCATCCTCGAAGCAATACCCAGTGCAAACGGCAAGGGCGTCGTCGGAGTACGCACCCAATCTGGCACGATCGCCTGTGACGGCGTCTTCGTCAGCGTCGGCTGGGCGCCCACTGCGCCCCTGCTTTATCAGGCCGGAACGAAGATGCGTTACGACGATGCAGTTCATCAGTTCGTCCCCGAACAACTACCGGCAGGGGTTTTCGCCTGCGGCCGCGTCAATGGTATTCACACGGCGCGCGCCCTTGACGGTGCGCGTGCCGGCAGCGCCGCCGCTGCCCATTGCGGATTTGGTGTCGACCAGGCGATCACCGTCCCGCCAGAAACCGCACACCCCACCCATCCCTGGCCCATCGTCGCCCACCCGCAGGGCAAAAACTTCCTCGATTTCGACGAAGACCTGCAACTCGCCGATCTCGAAAACGCGATCCAGGAGGGTTTCGACAACATCGAGTTGATGAAGCGCTATTCCACGGTAGGCATGGGGCCCAGCCAGGGCAAGCACTCCAACATGAACGCCCTGCGCGTGCTGGCCCGCTGCACCGCCAGCACACCGGGCGAGGTGGGCACCACCACGGCGCGGCCCTTCTTTCATCCGGTGCCCATGTCTCACCTGGCCGGGCGCGGTTTCTCGCCCGAGCGGCGCACGCCGCTACACGCGCGCCATGTTGCTGCCGGCGCGGTGTGGATGAGCGCCGGTGTCTGGCAGCGCCCCGAATATTACGCGATAGCTGGACAATCCCGTGCGCAGTGCATCGAAGGCGAAGTACTGGCTGTGCGGTACGGGATCGGCCTTATCGATGTCGGCACCCTGGGCAAGCTGGAGATTCGCGGCCCGCAGGCGGCCGAATTTCTTGAGCGCGTTTATATCTCCAAGTATGCCGGGCTCAAGGTCGGCATGACGCGCTATGCCGTGATGTGCGACGAATCCGGCGTGGTCATTGACGACGGTGTCGTGGCACGACTGGCCGCCGACCACTTCTATTTCACCACCACGACCTCCAGTGCCGCACTGATCTACCGCGAGTTGTCGCGCTGGAACACGATCTGGAAGCTGGACTGCGGTATCGTCAATCTTACCGGTGCCATGGCGGCCATGAACCTGGCCGGGCCGCAGGCAAAGGCGATCCTCGTCAGCCTCACCGATGTAGACCTGTCCCTGCCCTATCTCGCGGTGCGCGAAGGCAAAGTTTGTGGCGTGCCAGCCCGGCTGATGCGCGTCGGCTTCGTCGGTGAATGGGGCGTCGAAATCCACGTCCCTGCCGAACATGGCGCGGCAGTCTGGGATGCGCTGATGGCGGCCGGCAAGTCGCATGGCATTCGCCCCTTCGGTGTCGAGGCCCAGCGTCTGCTGCGCCTGGAAAAAGGCCACATCATCATCGGCCAGGACACGGATGGTCTCACCACGCCGGGCGAAGCAGCGCTGGACTGGGCGGTGAAACTGGACAAGCACTTCTTTGTCGGCCAGCGCAGTCTGCAAGCGATCGCTCGCAAACCGCGCCACCAGCAACTGGTCGGTTTCATGCTGGCGGCAGGATATGCCGGCGAAGCACCCAAGGAATGCCACCTGGTAATCGAGGGGGGCGAGATTGCTGGTCGCGTCACCAGTATCGCCTGGTCACCGGCCCTGTCGCGCCACATCGGCCTGGCCTATGTCCGCAGCGACATGACATCTGTAGACCGACCTTTCGAGATTCGCCTCAGCAACGGCAGCCTCGTCGCAGCGCGGGTGGCGAAGACGCCTTTCTACGATCCGGAAAACTTGCGGCAAAAGGAATCGTCATGAGCGCGATCCATTTCGAGAACGTTTCAAAAACTTCCCGTGCTGGCGTCAAGGGTCCTGCTGCCGCTGCTTGGCTAGCAATCCTCGGCCTGCCCGTGCCGGACGCGCCCAACACCTGGCTGCCGCTTGAAGGCGGACTCATTGCCCGCCTCGGCCTCAGCGAGTTCCTCGTCGAGGGGCCGGCGTCGGCGCAACTGGCGGCACCGATCAGCCACGGCGTCTACCCGGTTTTGCGCCAGGATACGGCGCTGGTGCTAAAGGGTGAGCGTCTCAACGACCTGCTGCTGGAAACATGCAGTGTGAATTTCCTTGCCATCGACCGCAGGACGCGCCCCGCCCTGCTGACATCAATAGCCGGCGTTGGCGTGACGGCGATTCCCGATGGCAATGAACTGCGCCTGTGGTGCGACTGCACCTACGGCGAATGGTTTATCGACACTCTGAGCAGCGTCGCTAACGAACTCATTTGAACAACCCGGAGACTCCCATGAACCTTGCCGAAGCCAAGAAGTTCCTTGCCAAGAACAATGTGAAATCGGTCCTGGCCCAGTTCGTGGATATCCACGGCACAGCCAAGGCCAAGTCCGTGCCGGCCGCGCATTTCGCAGACATCCTCACCGCTGGAGCAGGCTTCGCCGGCTTCGCCGTCTGGGGTCTCGGGATCGAGCCCCATGGTCCCGACTACATGGCCGTCGGCGAGCTTGACACGCTCTCCCTGGTGCCCTGGCAGCCGGGTTATGCGCGCATCGTCTGCGATGGGCACGTGCATGGCAAGCCTTGGGATTACGACGCCCGTGTCACCCTCAAGAAGCAGATCGCCCGTCTCGACAAACTGGGCATGAAGTTGATGACCGGCCTGGAACCCGAGTTCTCCCTGCTCAAGCGCAGTGTCACTGGCAAGATCGTACCCTGCGAGGACAGTGACACCCTGGCCAAACCCTGCTACGACTACAAGGGCCTGTCGCGTTCGCGGGCTTTCCTCGACAAGCTGGTGGACTGCCTGGTTGCCGTCGGCATCGACGTCTATCAGGTGGACCACGAGGATGCCAACGGCCAGTTCGAGATCAACTACACCTTCGGAGACTGCCTTACCTCGTGCGACCACTACATCTTTTTCAAGATGGCGGCGGCTGAGATCGCCAATGAGATGGGCCTGATCTGCTCCTTCATGCCCAAGCCCTTCGCCAACCGACCGGGTAACGGAATGCACATGCATATGAGTCTGTCGGACGGGAAGCGCAACCTTTTCCTCGACAAAAAGGACAAGCGTGGTCTCGATCTCTCGCCACTCGCCTACCAATTCACCGCCGGTCTGCTCAAGCATGGCCCGGCCCTGGCGGCGCTGTGCGCACCGACGGTGAATTCCTACAAGCGTCTGGTGGTCGGGCGTTCGCTGACAGGTGCGACGTGGGCACCGGCCTACATCAGTTATGGCGACAACAATCGTTCCTCCATGGTGCGCATTCCCGGTGGACGCCTCGAACTGCGCCTGCCCGACGGTGCCTGCAATCCCTATCTGGCGACGGCGGCGGTGATCGCTGCCGGTCTTGATGGTATCGAGCACCAGCTTGACCCGGGCGAACCACACAACATGAATCTCTACGAGCTTTCCGAAGCGCAGCTAAAACAGGAAAAGATATCCATCCTGCCGCAGAACCTGCACGAGGCACTTACCTCTCTGGAACAGGACAAGGTGATCCGCTATGCCCTCAACCCGGTCGCCGACGAGTTTCTCAAGCTCAAGCATATGGAATGGGTCGAATACATGCGTCACGTCTCCGAGTGGGAGATGGATAGTTACCTGGAATTTTTTTGAAAGGAAGATCGCAATGTGTGGAATTGTCGGACTGCTGGTGAAAACTCCAGCCCTCAAGGCCCGGCTCGGCGAACTGATGGTGCCGATGCTGATCGGCATGACCGAGCGCGGCCCGGATTCGGCCGGCCTCGCCGTGTTTACCGAGCCGCTTGCCACGGACGAGCGCAAGATCAGTCTGTATTCGGGGCTCACGGAAGAAGGCGCGGATTTCAACTGGCTGGGCCTCGGCCATGAACTGAAGGCGCATCTGGGCATCGAGGCCAGGATGGCGGTGCAAGGCAACCATGCCGTGCTCACCATCGGTATCGCGCCGGAGCCCGTGAAGCGCTGGATCAAGGAGCATCACCCGAGACTGCATATCCTCTCTACCGGTCGCGCCATTGATCTCTACAAGGACATCGGCACGCCGACCGAAGTGGCGGAACGCTACGATTTCAAGCATCTCACCGGTACCCATCTGGTCGGCCATACCCGTATGGCCACCGAATCCGCGGTGACACCGGATCGTGCCCATCCCTTCACCGCCGGCGAGGACTTCTGCCTGGTGCATAACGGTTCGCTCTCCAACCCCTACGGCGTGCGTCGCATGCTGGAACCCCGCGGCATCAAGTTCGAGACCGACAACGACACCGAGGCCGCCTGCCGCTTCCTCGAATGGCGGCTGCGCGAGGGTGATGACCTGGAAACCGCGCTGCAAAAAGGTTTTGCGGAACTGGACGGCTTCTATACCTTCCTGATGGGCACGACCGACAAGTTGGCCCTGATCCGCGACCCCTTTGCCTGCAAGCCCGCCGTAGTGGCAGAGAACGACGAGTACGTGGCCATTGCCTCCGAGTTCCGCTCGTTGGCGCATTTGCCGGACATCAAGAACGCCAAGGTCTTCGAACCGGCTCCCGAGGAGATGTATGTATGGACAGCCTGAAATTTGATCTCGCAGAGATTCCTCTGCGTACCGTAAACACCTTCCTGCACCAGGAAGCACCCGGCCAGGGTGTGCGCAAGGTTCTCATTACCAACCCGGACGGGGCCCACAACATCGCCGTCGGTCTCGATTTTCCGGTAGAGATCGAAATAGTCGGCCATGCTGGCTATTACGCCGGTGGCATGAACAAGCAGGCCAGCATCACCGTCACGGGCAGTGCTGGAACCGGCGTCGCCGAGAACATGATGTCGGGCCGTGTTCATGTCAAAGGCTTTGCCTCCAACGGTGCCGGTGCCTCGGCCCATGGCGGTCTGCTGGTGATCGAAGGCGACGCTGGTCTGCGCTGCGGTATCTCGCTCAAGGGCGGCGATATCGTGGTGGGTGGCTCGGTTGGTAGCTTCTCCGCCTTCATGGCCCAGGCCGGACGCATGGTGATTTGTGGCGATGCCGGCGATGCGCTGGGTGACTCGCTCTACGAAGCGGTGCTCTACGTCAAGGGCAGCATCAAATCGCTGGGTGCCGACGCGCGCATCGAGCCGATGGCTGAGGCCGACCTGGCCACCGTCAAGGCCTTGCTCGCCGCTGCCGGCCCCGCCTTCGACCAGTACGCCCCGCAAGACTTCAAGCGCGTGGCCTCGGCCCGCAGCCTTTATCACTGGAACGCCGACGCCAATCAGGAGTACTAAGCATGTCTGAAAAAAACCTCTCCCGCGAAGAATCCTACAGCTACGACCGCAAGACCATCGACTACATCCGTAACGCGGCGGCCCACGGCCTCTACGAGATTCGCGGCATGGGTGCCAAACGCAAGCTGCCCAATTTCGACGACCTCGTGTTCCTCGGTGCTTCGCTGTCGCGCTACGCACTCGAAGGCTACCGCGAAAAGTGCAGCACCAAGACCATCCTCGGCACACGCTACGCCAAGAAGCCGATCGAACTCGAGATCCCGATCACTATCGCCGGCATGAGTTTCGGTTCGCTCTCGGCCAACGTCAAGGAAGCCCTCGGCCTCGCCGCAACGGCCGTCGGAACCTCAACCACCACCGGTGACGGCGGCATGACGCCGGAGGAACGCCTGTCTTCAAAAACCTTGATCTATCAATGCCTGCCCTCGCGCTACGGCTTCAACCCGGATGACGTGCGCAAGGCAGATGCCATCGAAGTGGTGATCGGCCAGGGGGCCAAGCCCGGTGGTGGAGGCATGCTGCTGGGGCAGAAAGTTTCCGCCCGCGTTGCCGGCATGCGTACCCTGCCCGAAGGCATCGACCAGCGCTCTGCCTGCCGCCATCCGGATTGGACCGGCCCTGATGACCTTGCCATCAAGATCCAGGAACTGCGCGAGATGACCGACTGGGAGAAGCCCATCTACGTCAAGGTCGGCGCCACCCGCACCTTCAACGACGTCAAGCTGGCGGTACATTCCGGTGCCGACGTCGTGGTGGTGGACGGCATGCAGGGCGGCACGGCAGCGACGCAGACCTGCTTCATCGAGCACATCGGCATCCCGACGCTGGCTGCGGTGCGACAGGCCGTGGACGCGCTTGAAGATCTCGACATGAAGGGCAAGGTACAGCTCATTGTCTCCGGTGGAGTTCGCACCGGTCCCGATGTGGCCAAGGCGCTGGCCATGGGTGCTGATGCCGTCGCCATTGGCCAAGGCGTACTGATCGCCCTCGGCTGCAACCACGATAGCTACTTCCAGAATGGCGAGCACTATCCTGCCTGCGCCGACTATTCAGCACTGGGTACGACAGCGGGTTTCTGTCACCACTGCCATACAGGCAAATGTCCGGTCGGCATCACCACCCAGGACGAAATCCTCGAGCAACGCCTGACGCCCGAGTTTGGGGCAAAGCACCTGAAGAATTATCTCCAGACGCTGAACATGGAGCTCACGACCATCGCACGCGCCTGCGGCAAGCAAAACGTGCACCATCTAGAGCGCGAGGATCTGGTGGCGCTGACGCTGGAGGCCGCTGCTATGGCCAAGGTTCCGCTGGCTGGCACAAGCTGGATTCCGGGAGTCGGCAACATCTAATGACGGCACAAATCATCGACGGCAAGGCGCTCTCACAGCGCCTGCGCGTCGGTTTCAGAGAGCGTGTCGCCGTGTTGCGCGAGCACGGCGTTACGCCCGGTCTCGCCGTGATCCTGGTCGGCGACAACCCGGCCTCCAAGGTCTACGTCGGCAACAAGGTCAAGGCCTGCGCGGACTGCGGCGTCGCCTCCTTCCACCACGCCCTGCCTGCCGATGCCAGCGAGACCGAGGTGCTGGCGCGCATCGCGCAACTGAACGCCGCCCCGGCGGTGCATGGCATTCTGGTGCAACTGCCGCTGCCACCGCAGATCGACGTGCGCCGCGTGCTTGAAGCCATCGACGTGCACAAAGACGTCGACGGTTTCCACCTTTACAACGTAGGCGGTCTCGTCGTCGGCAACACCATCTTCCCGCCCTGCACGCCCTACGGCGTGCAACTGTTGCTGGAAACCACTGGCATTGATGTCGCCGGCAAGAACGCCGTGGTCGTCGGCGCCAGCAACATCGTCGGCAAGCCCATGGCCCTGATGCTGTTGCAGAAGGAAGCTACCGTCACCATTTGCCACGCCAAGACCCGCGATCTTGCCCAGCACACCATTCTCGCCGACATCCTTATCGTCGCCGCAGGCAAGCCGGGGCTGATCGTGCCCCAGATGGTCAAGCACGGCGCCATCGTCATCGATGTCGGCATCAACCGCCTGCCGGACAACCGCATCGTCGGCGACGTGGATTTCGAGGGTGTGAAACAGAAAGCGTCGTGGATCACCCCGGTTCCCGGCGGCGTCGGGCCGATGACAGTTACCATGCTGATTGAGAACACCCTGCGTTCCGCCGAACGCAAGGGCATCGCCCACGATTCCTGGGATGCGCCGACAGTGACGGTGGACTAGGGAGCACTGGCGCACAAATTGTCGGCGCCGGCAGGACGGCGCGGCCTGTCGCGTTTGCCACAGCCGAGGCTGTGACAAAGCCTACATAGAAGCACCGGCCCGGCGCAGGCAACAGAATATATCCATCGCTTCAATGAGATAGACGCCTGCGGAAAACAGGCACAGTGCTTGCAGTTCCTCTGCCAAGGCATCCGAGGAGCAAGCGCGTGAAACATTCTTTCTTCCCCATCGTCCCCGCCAAGGCGGAATCCGGCACCGGCCTTGGCTGTGCCTCGTCTGGCTGCGGCAGCGCGCCCGACGCACTTTCGCACCTGCCCGACGCGATTCGTCGCAAGGTTCAGGATCATCCCTGCTACTCGGAGCAGGCCCACCACTACTTTGCCCGCATGCACGTCGCCGTCGCGCCGGCCTGCAACATCCAGTGCAACTACTGCAACCGCAAGTTCGACTGTGCCAACGAGTCGCGCCCCGGCGTGGTGTCCGAGTTGCTGGAACCGGACCAGGCAATCAGGAAGACGCTGGCGGTGGCGGCAGCGGTTCCGCAGATGACGGTGCTGGGCATCGCCGGCCCCGGCGACCCCCTCGCCAATCCGGAGCGCACCTTCGCCACCTTCCGTGATCTGGCGGAGCGCGCGCCGGACATCAAGCTGTGCGTGTCGACCAACGGCCTGCGCCTGCCCGAGTTCGCCGATGAGATCGCGCGCCACAGCATCGACCACGTCACCATCACCATCAACTGCGTCGATCCCGAGATCGGCGCGAAGATCTACCCGTGGATCTACTGGGACCACCGCCGCATCCGCGGTGTCGAGGCCGCGCGCATCCTGATCGAGCAGCAGCAGAAAGGGTTGGAGATGCTGGTGGCGAAGGGCGTGCTGGTCAAGGTCAATTCGGTGATGATTCCCGGCATCAACGACGCCCACCTCAAGAAAGTGTCGAAGCTGGTCAAGGCCAAGGGCGCCTTCCTGCACAATGTGATGCCGCTGATCGCCGAGGCCGAACACGGCACCTATTACGGCGTGATGGGCCAGCGCGGCCCGACCACGGCAGAGTTGCAGGCGCTGCAGGACGAATGTGCCGGCGACATGGCGATGATGCGCCACTGCCGCCAGTGCCGCGCCGACGCGGTGGGCATGCTCGGCGAGGACCGCGGCTCGGAATTCAGCCTCGACAAGATCGCCGGACAGGAAGTCGACTATGAGGCCGCCATGGTGAAGCGCAAGGCGGTGCACGACGAGATCACGGCAAAGCTCGAAGCGCAACGCCAGCAACCCGTCGAAAAAGTCGGCGCTGGCGAGACGGTACAGCGTGGCCGCCCGGTACTGATGGCGGTCGCCACCACCGGTGGCAGCGTCATCAACCAGCATTTCGGCCACGCCCGCGAGTTCCTCGTCTATGAAGCCAACGACATGGACGTGCGCTTCATCGGTCACCGCAAGACCGACCTTTACTGCACGGGCGCCGCCACCTGTCCGGAAGATGAAATCCGTGGCGAATCGGTCCTCGACCGCACCCTGACCGCACTGGCCGGCTGCGAAGTCGTGCTGTGTGCCAAGATCGGCTACGAACCGTGGGGCAGGCTTGAAGCCGCCGGCATCCAGCCCAATGGCGAGCACGCCATGGAACCGATCGAGGAAGCGGTCGCGGCGGTCTGGCGCGAGATGCTCGACAGCGGCAAGCTGGCCGCCCCGCCGGCTACGCAGAAGCGTGCCTGAGGCGCAGCAGATATGGCCTTGATCATCAATCACCTCTGCACCGGCTGCGACGCCTGCCTTCACGTCTGCCCCAACGACGCGATCCGCGCCGAGTCACCCTATTACCTGATCGAAGCGGTTCTGTGTACCGAATGCGTCGGCGACCACGCCAAAGCCCAATGTGCAGCGATCTGTCCGATCGAAGGCGCCATCGTCGATGAACTTGGCGTCGCCCTCAATCCCCTTGGTTCGCTGACCGGCATTCCGCCCTACAAGCTCCACCCGTTCCACCTCGTCGAGGCACATTCCTGACATGGCCACCATCACCTTTTGGGAAAAACCCGGTTGCGAAGGCAACGCACGACAAAAAGCCATTCTCGAAACGGCCGGCCATACGGTCATCGCGAAAAGCCTGCTGGCCGAACCGTGGACACGCATGCGCCTGCTCGGCTTCGTGGAACCATTGCCGATTGCCCACTGGTTCAACCGTAGCGCGCCGGAGGGCGACATCGTCCCCGAGGATTTCGACGGCGCCACCGCACTGGGCCTGCTGGTGAGCAATCCGCTGCTGATCCGCCGCCCGCTGATGCAGGCTGAGGACGGCAGCCGTCATGTCGGCTTCGTGCTGGAGCATGTGGACACCTGGATCGGCCTCGGCGACGCCTGGCCCAAGGATGCACCGCGACCCGATGTGGAGCGCTGCGCCCATCCGGATGGTCATCGCTGCCCGCCACCGGAATGAACCCATGGTCAGTTCTTCAAGCCGGGCCATCGAAATCGCGCCGGGCATTCATTGGGTCGGCGCCTTCGATTCAGACCTGCGCAGTTTCGACCTGATCCTCCGCACCGCCAACGGCACCAGCTACAACGCCTATACGGTGCGCGGCGAAACTGGCGTGGCGGTGATCGACACCGTCAAGGAGTCCTTCGCCGGAGACTTCTTTGCCCGCCTCGAATCGGTATGCAACTACGGCGAGATCACCACGGTGGTGGTCAATCACCTTGAACCCGACCATTCGGGCGCGCTTCCCGAATTGTTGCGCCGTGCGCCGCAGGCCGAAGTCTGCCTCTCCATCCGCGCACCGCTGATGCTCAAGGCGCTGCTGCGTTCCGCCGAGACGATGCCGCGCGGCTTCCGCACCGTCACTACTGGCGACAGCGTCGACCTCGGCGGGCGCACCCTTGCCTTCCTCCATACGCCCTACCTGCACTGGCCAGACACGCAGTGCACCTACCTCGGCGAACTGGGCATCCTGTTCTCCGGCGACGTGTTCGGCTGCCATTTCTGCGACCCACGCCTGTTCAACGACCGCGTCGGTGACTTCCGCTTCTCCTTCGAGTACTACTACGGCCACATCATGCGGCCTTTCCGCACGCACGTGGCGAAGGCACTCGACCTGATCGAGCCGCTCGACCTGTCGATCGTCGCCCCGGCCCATGGCCCGGTGCTGCGCCACGGTCCGCGCGACTACATCAAGCGCTACCGCGAACTGGCCACCGCTCGACTGATCAACGAGGCCGGCGGCGAGAAGACCTTGCTGGTGTTCTACCTCTCGGCTTACGGCAACACGCGGCGCATGGCCGATGCGGTACGCGCTGGCGCCGAAACGGTAGATGGCTTGCGCGTTTCTCTCTACGACCTGGAAGGCGTCGAACCTTCCTCTTTTGTCGACCTGATCGAGGAAGCCGACGGCTTTGCCCTCGGCAGCCCGACCATCAACGGCGACGGCGTCAAGCCGGTGTGGGACCTGCTGTCCTCGCTCACCGCCATCGGCGTGACCGGCAAGCTCGGCGCTGCCTTCGGCTCTTATGGTTGGAGCGGCGAGGCGGTCGAGATGATCGAGCATCGCCTGCGCGGCCTGAAGTTCCGCGTACCCGTCAGCGGCCTGAAGGTCAAGCTGGCACCGACCGACGCCGAATTGACGCAATGCCGCGATTTTGGCCGGCAACTGGCCGAAACCCTGACCCGTCCAGTTTCTCTGAACGATTAACCCTGCCCATCCCTGGAGTCCTGCACATGCCCAAAGCCAAAGTCACTTTCGCCGATGTCGATGTCACCCTCACGGTACCCGCCGGCACTCGCCTGATCGAGGTCTCCGAGAAAGTCGGCGCAGGCATCACCTACGGCTGTCGCGAAGGCGAATGCGCTACCTGCCTGACCAAGGTGGTCTCCGGTGCCGAACACCTCGCCGCGCCCTCGGTGCTCGAAGACCAGGTCCTCAAGGACAGCTTCGCGCCACGCGGTCATCGTCTCGCCTGTCAGGCGCAAGTGCTCGGCGGCGAGATCGTCGTCAAGCCGGCCTGACCCATCACTCATTCACCCACTCCCATTTCATCATCGAAAGGAAAACGCCATGCCCAATGTCACCTTCACCAGCCCCATGCACAAGGACAAGACCGTCTATGCCGTCGCCGGCAGCCACAAGCAGACGGTTCTCGCCCTGGCCAAGGAAAACCACGTCCCGATCGATTTCGGCTGTCAGAACGGCGAGTGCGGCACCTGCCTGGTCAAGGTCAAGCCGGTCGGCAAGGGCCAGCTGCACAAGATGAGCAATCCGCTCACCGATGGCGAAGTGAACGTCCTGCGCGAGATGAAGAAGATCACCAAGGCCGAAGTCGAGCAGATGCGCCTCGATGACCTGTGCCCGACCGAATGGCGCCTTGCCTGCCAGATGGTGTTGCGCGACGAGGACATCATCGTCGACTACCCCAGCAAGTGAGATGAACGCCACCATCGCCGACCGCGCCCAGGCTGCTTACCTCGGCCTGGCGATCGGCGATGCGCTGGGCGCGACGGTAGAGTTCATGACGCCGGGCGAGATCCGCCACAAATATCGCGTTCATCGCGACATTCGCGGCGGCGGCTGGTTGCGCCTGAAACCCGGCCAGGTGACAGACGACACCACCATGTCGCTGGCCCTCGGCCGCGCGATCCTGACGCAGGGCGGTCGTGTCGAGGCGCTGGCCTGTGCACAGGCCTTCGAGGCCTGGATGCGCGCCAAGCCGGTCGACATCGGCAATACGGTACGGCGCAATCTGGTCACGTTCCGCCACTCGGGCAACCCGGTGGCGCCGCCCTCCGAACACGATGCCGGCAACGGGGCGGTCATGCGTATCCTCCCGGTGGCATTGGCCACAATAGGCGAACCCGTTGAAAGAGTAAGCACGGCAATTCGTGCCCAGGCGCATGTCACTCACCACAACGTGCTCTCCGATGGCGCCTGCGATACGCTGGTGGCGATGCTGCATGCCGTACTCGAAAAAATCGGCGCTGGCGGGACGGCACAAGACCTCAGACATTTCGCCACCGTCCTGGTCGCCCGTCATGCCGAATACACCTTCGACGGCAAACTGCGCGACAACCCGAGCGGCTATGTCGTCGAAACCATGCAGGCGGTGTTCCAGGCTTTCTTCGCCACCACCAATTTCGAGGACTGCCTGATTGACGTGGTCAACCGCGGCGGCGATGCCGACACCACCGGCGCCATCGCCGGCATGCTCGCCGGTGCCTTCTATGGGCTTGACGCCATCCCGCGCCGCTGGCGCCGGGCGCTCGATCCGAACGTGCGGGATGCCTGCCTGGTTCAGGCGCAGGCGCTGCTTGCCATCCGGTCGTGAGCGAGCAGGTCTGGCAGGTTGCCCGCGATGATCTCGATGCCCATGCGACCGAGGAAGCGCTGTTCCTTGGCGGTCGGCTGCTCGATCAGCGCCCAGCCGACCGGCTGCGCTGAGCCATAGACCAGGTCGGACATCACCATGCGCTCGGTATCGCGGTTAAAGCGTATGCCGAGGAACAGATAGCGCTTGCCGGCGCGAAGTGTCTTGACGTGCGACGGTATGGCGAAGCCACCCATCAGCTCGGTGATGTAATCGACGTAGTCGGCATCGGAGGCGATGAAGTTGTTGGCCTGCGGCCGCGGTGTGCCCATCGGCTTGAACAGCACAGGCAGCGCCGGATTGACAGCTTCCGGCGTCACCTCCGCGTAGTTCATGCCGTCCCAGGCAAACAGCTTGAAGCGCCAGGCGGTACCCCCCAGGCGGGCGATGCCGACCACCAGCGTGTGTGGTGTGGCGGCATAGCTGTCCTGCAACTGGGTGTCGCGATTGATGTCGATGACGTAGTGCGGCTTGAGCGCCGCCAGCCAGTCATGCACGGCAGCGCGGGTCCAGTCGGTCTGGCCGTAGGTGCGCATGAGAAATTTGTTCACTGTGCTGCGTCCACGCTTCAACTCGACATTCATCGCCGCGCGCGGAAACTCGTACATCAGCTTGGGCGACATCGGCTTGCCGTCGTTCATGGCGATGATCAGGTCATCGCTCTGAGCGGGCATCGGCCTCCCGTCGGCCAGGGCACGCACATCAGCCAGCACCCCCGGCCCCAGATAGGGCACCACCGTACCAGCAACGATTCCATTGATCCAACTTTGTGCCATCTCGATCATGTCTCAATACCGTGATTGCGACACAAACGTCGCGATAATGGAACATGTGCAATTTTCACGCCCGAAGGAATAGCGTGGAATCGGGCTGATGACAGCATCGGGTTGTCGGACTTGCGACAACTGTCCTCTGGAATGCGACTTACGGCGAGGTTTGGTCCGCCCGGCGAGACTTGAACTCACACCCACCGGCTTAGAAGCAATACTGTTCAGATACCACTGTTGTCCAAAACGCATTATGACGTTGGATCGTCCGACGGTGTAGGGTGTGG
>JACDZJ010000273.1_pt1 | contig 18488 bp, 18 predicted proteins | sample 7365721 | NCBI WGS metagenome assembly JACDZJ01 (sample SAMN15143480, study PRJNA637477) | pond metagenome | biome: freshwater wetland ecosystem [ENVO:00000243]; feature: pond [ENVO:00000033]; material: pond water [ENVO:00002228]; isolation source: pond water containing pink berries ... | reverse complement strand
CTCGTGCTGGCTGCAGGATGGTCGCCAACCTGCCCTAAAGGGTAATAGACGAATCGCGGCAAGGGTGGTAGAGATTATCGTAGATAGATATGGGGGAGTATTTCAGAAATTCTAAAGAAGGAGGTGTGAACTGAATAACGAAACGAAGGGAAGACTAGGGAAGGAGTTCTAGCCTTGAAGAGGAAACTCAAAACTGGAGGGTTTTATGAAAACAATAGTAGAATTTAAAAGAAAAGCTGCCCGATGGGTGGCGGCAGGCTGTGCGCTGGCGGGCTTGACTCTCTGCCTTGCAGCAGCTCCTGGTGATGCGAAGGAGGCACCTGCCGAAGTGAAGAAACCGAACATCCTGTTCATTATGGGTGACGATATCGGCTGGATGCAGCCAAGCATCTACCACCGCGGCCTGATGGTCGGCGAAACGCCAAACATCGACCGTATAGGCAATGAAGGCGCGATCTTCATGGACTATTATGCCGAGCAAAGTTGCACCGCTGGACGTAACGCCTTCTTCACCGGTATGCATCCGCTGCGTACTGGCATGATTCCGCCGCAACTCCCGGGCAGTCCGTCGTGGCTGCGTCCGGGCACCCCGGCGTTGGCCAAGTTCCTGTTCGACCTCGGCTACACAACCGGCGAATTCGGCAAAAATCACCTCGGTGACCATTTCGAAGCACTGCCAACCTCACACGGCTTCCAGGAGTTCTGGGGCTATCTGTATCACCTCGACGCCATGCAGGGCGTGAGCTTTGTCGACATCAACAAGACTCCAACTGTGCAGGGTATTGCCCCGCCGTGCAAAAATACACCGATCCCCGGTTTGCCTGAGGTTCCCGGTGCGATCGATCCGCGTGACGGCACCTGCCTGACCCCACCGCGTCCTGTCATGTGGTGCAAGTCCACCGACGGTACGCAGAAGAACACGACCTGCAAGGACGAGGGTCCGCTGACGCTGGATCGTTCGAGAACCGTCGATGAGGAGATCTCGGCCAGGGTTATTGACTTTCTCGATCGCAATGATCCAAAGAAGACCAACAAGCCCTTCTTCGTCTGGTACAACCCGGCACGCATGCACGTCACAACCATGCTGTCGCCAAAATACGAGGCTATGGTGGGTGAACCCGGCGGTAAGGATTGGGGCACCAACGAAGCCGGCATGAAGCAGATGGATGACAACATCGGCTATGTCCTTAAGAAGCTCGAGGACATGGGCCAACTCGACAACACCATCGTCGTCTTCACCACCGACAACGGCGCAGAAACCATCACCTTTCCAGACGGCGGCAATACTCCGTTCAAGGGCGGCAAGCTGACGACCTGGGAAGGCGGCATGCGTGCGCCGCTGGTCATGCGCTGGCCGGGCGTCATCAAACCGGGCACGGTCAAGAACCAGATGTTCGCGTCGCTCGATTGGTTGCCGACGCTGGTTGACATTGCCGGCGGACCGAAAGGCAATGCGCTGAACGAGCAGATCATGGCCGGCAAGTATCCCGGCATCGTCAAGACCAAGCTTGATGGCGTCGATCAGACCAACTACCTCACGGGCAAGTCGGAGAAGTCGGCGCGTGAAGTGTTCTTCTACTACACGGGCTCGCAACCATCGGCGGTTCGCTACAAGAACTGGAAGATGTACTATACTATCGTGCCGGATACCGCGACCGGTGGGCTATTTGGAGCCCAGAGCTTTCACTGGACCCAACTTGCCAATATCAAGCGTGATCCCTTCGAGACCACTGTCGGTTCCGATTCGAAGTCCCTGATGGGCTACGCGGGTGCACTTGGTTCCCCCGGAAACGCCTATGTTTACAACTGGAACATGCTGCCGATCGGACAGTTGCTGTGGGAAAAAGAGCTGATGTCGTACAAAGAGTTCCCCGCGATGCAAGCACCTGAAACCTACAATCTGGACGGGATTCTCAAGGAAATGCAGCGGACCGGCAATAATGGACACGATTGAGTCTAAATAGAACGGGCGACCCGAAAAGGTCGCCTTCTTGATCATGCGAACGAACCCACTGTTTCGATTCTGAATAGCGCGGGCCGCCTCATACGAGGCGGCCCGCGAATTCAGCAACGAAGCGGATAAACTCATGAGCACGAGGGATAAATCAATGCAACTCAAACCAATCAAAATCACTCAACTCATCAAAAGCCTTGTTGCCACAGCGGCAGTCCTGAGCGTTTGCATTGGTTGCGCCACAGCCCAGCCGACAGCCAGCGACCCGCTGCCTTCCTGGAATGACGGGTCGGCGAAACAAGCCATCGTCAGTTTTGTCGAAAAAACCACCAAGCCTGGTTCGCCTGATTTCGTGCCGCCTCCGGAACGCATTGCCACCTTCGACCAGGATGGCACCCTCTGGGTCGAGCATCCGATGTACTCGCAGGTGATGTATATCCTCGAAAGCGTGCCGGCGCTGGTCAAGGCCAAGCCCGAACTCGCCAAAGTCGCGCCGTTTTCAACGGTGTTGGAGATCCTGCAAGGTGACCGTGCGGCGATTGCCAAGCTGACCATGCCTGACCTTGAAAAACTTGCGGCCGCGACCTTGACCGGCATGCCGGTCGATACTTTCCAGGCTGAAGTGAAAAAGTGGCTGACCGAGGCCAAGGACCCCCGCTGGAAGAAGTCTTACACCGAACTGACCTACCTGCCGATGCAGGAAGTGCTGACCTATTTGCGTGCCAGCGGCTTCAAAACCTACATCGTCACGGGCGGCGGTCAGGATTTCGTGCGCGTCTATTCCGAAGCCACCTACGGCATTCCGCCTGAGCAGGTTATCGGCACCGCCGGTTCCACCACCTATGGGTATACTAAAGAAGGTAAGCCCTTCCTCTCCAAGGAACCAAAAATTGTGCTCAACGACAACAATGCCGGCAAGCCCGAGGCTATTCACCTGATGATTGGCCGGAGGCCAGTTGCCGCGTTTGGCAATTCACCAGGCGATCAGCAGATGCTCGAATACACCAAAGCCGGCAGTGGTACGCGGTTGGCGATGCTCGTAATGCACGATGACGCCAAACGCGAATACGCCTACGGCCCGGCGCAGGGACTGCCCGACACCAAGGTCGGCACCTTCACGCAGGCGCTCTATGACCAGGCCGGGAAGCAGGGCTGGACCGTTATCAGTATGAAGAACGACTGGAAACGCATTTTTGCGTTCGAGTAAATAAGGAATATTGGCACGTTTGACATCAACTCCAACTCACAGGAAAATCAAATGAAAAAAATAGTTCTCGTCATTGGTATGATCTTTCTCCTGGCAGCATGTTCTCCTGTCTCCAAGCAAACTACGCAGGATTTGGCGAAGCCGGTCAACTGCGCTACGGCCGAAGGAGATATTCGGGCCTTAAATTCTGAAAAGGAAAATGTCGGTAGGGAGATTGCCGCCGGAGTTACAGCCATTGTCCCGATTGGTTTAGTGCTCAACACTGTGTCCGGTAATGAAAAAGCACATTATCAGGTTGCCACTGGCGAATATAACACAATGCTTGACAAGAAGATTGCTGAGATCAAGCACCAGTGCGGAATAAAATAACGAGTCGTAGGTTCTGAAGCTGCGAAAAACAAGCTTCGGCATCTTATAACAAGATGCCGAAGCCACCTACGGCATTCCGCCCAGGCAAGCCCGAGGGCCTCCACCTAATGATGGGTCGTCGTCCCATCAGGCAGCCAGTTGCATCCAAAAAAATCGATAACGATTGGCCGCATAGTGCGGCCCTACGTCAACAACACAGCCTGGCAGCTCGATGAACTGAAGGCTGCCAGCGAAGAAACTTGGGAAGACTCGGTTGGTGAAATGGAGAAATTGGGCGATGCTTTGAAGGAATCGTACAATTAATTCAAATCTCTACTGTAAACCGAGACTTTTTTTCCAGAGCGCTCCCCTTACCATTCACATGAAAGTGTCAGCCGCCAGGTACATGCGAAGGGTTTTTCAACCTGGACCTGCCTGGTGGTGAATCTATTGCTGTCTGCGGACTCACCACTTTAATATTTTTTTCTCCCTCAAGGAACCACAAATGATGCAAAGTAAAGCTCGAATTCTGCTGGCCAGCACGGCCATACTGCTGATTCTCAGTGCCTGCAACGCTGACGACAAAGCAAAATCTGCTGTTCCAGTCGTGAAAGAAACGGCAGCGGCAACCGTCAATGGTATTCCTATCAGCAAGAGTCGTGTCGACATGCTTGCCAAGCAGGCCGTGAGCGACGGCAAGCCTGACACCCCGGAGCTGCGGACAACCATCATTGACAACCTGGCCCTGCAAATGCTGGCTGCGGAAGAGGCGATCAAGAAAGGATTGGACAAATCGCCCGAGGTCATGGATCACATTGATCTGGTCCGGCAGTCCGTTCTGGCCAATGCCTATGTTCAGGAGCTGATCAAGATGAGTACAGTCACAGATGACGTGTTGAAAGCCGAATACGAGAGAATCAAGGCAACGATAACCGGCACTGAATACAAGGCACGCCACATCCTGGTGGAAAAGGAAGAGGATGCCAAAAACATCATCGGCAAGCTGAAGAGCGATCCGGCCTCATTCGAGAAATTAGCCATGGAAAAATCGATCGATAGCAGTTCAAAAACCCGTGGGGGCGAACTGGGGTGGTTTGATCTCGGCAAGATGGTGCCGGAATTTGGCGCTGCCGTGAGCAGGCTGGGAAAAGGCATGTTCACCCAGGAACCGGTAAAAACCCAGTTCGGTTATCACGTTATCCTGCTGGAAGATTTCAAACCCATCGAAGCGCCTCCTTTTGATGAAGTGAAAGACCATCTGGCCCAACAGGTACAGCAGCAGAACCTGCAGAAACAAATGGCCGATCTCAAGTCCAAGGCCAAGATCGAGATTATGGCGGCGCCGCCCGCGGCACCATCAGCATCTCCTGCACCGGCAACAAAGTAAATTCTGATTACCATCGAACTTCAGCCAGTTTCAGAATGCGCTGAGGGACAGGCAGAGTTCGCAGGGCAACATAGGTGAGTCGGTCAACCATGATGTCCATTTGAAACCGACGGTTGAAACGATAGCAAAATTCTGCGAGATAACGGGGCAAATGTTTTTCACTTAAGGCATGATACGTGCCGTGTATAGCACTTTTTACATTTCCCATAACAGTATTAAGCCATTCGAACACCTTGCCATTATATTTGCCCCCCTTGGTGGTGATGACTGGGTCATGTTTACATTGGGCCTGTATTACTCCGGGAAAAAAATTCAAACCATCTGAAATAACAGAACTTCCTGGGCAGATGCACTTTGTGGCCCAAGAGGCGATTTCTTCCATAGTGAAGCCGCTGAGATGGCTCAGTTTCAGGAAAAGAGGGTGACCCTTGTCAGAGAGAGATAAGGCTCCAACAAAAGGCATCTTGCCGGAAGCGCCACGACCCCTTTTGCCGTCTCTCTTCTTGCCACCCCAATAGGCATCATCCATGAGTAATAAACCGCCCAAGGGTTGCTGGTCATCTTGATCTTTCATGACCTGCTGCAATTTATGTTTAATACGCAAAGCGGCATTAGCGGAGATCCCGACAGTTCGAGCCAGATGAAGCGAGGAAATACCGTCTTTTGATTGAGTAATAAGGTAGATCCCCAAAAGCCAGGCCGTGAGTGGAAGCTTGGTGGCGGCAAATATAGTCCCTTGGATTCAGGGAAGCCTGAAAATGACACTTGTGGCATTGGTACACTTTGCGATCACAGATTTCGCAATATCCGGTATGGCCGCACTTCGGACAACTAAATCCTTGCGGCCACCGCATTTTGAACAGAGCCTCTCGGCATTGTTCTTCCGTGCTGTATTGTGAGAGAAATCGAGGCAAACTGAAACCTTTTTGGAATTGGATTTTGTTTTTAGCCATGGTGTACTCCTTTGATAAGAAATGTTTGGAGTACAATGACATAACTGGTGGGTCAAATAGTGTCCTACCACGAAAAAAATCGGCTGAGTTTCAGTGCTAATCAGAAAGTAAATAGTGCTGTTTTGTCCTCGCCTAAGATTGAAGCCAGAAGAATGAAGAAGGAGACCTCCCAATGAAGCAAAAAATTCTGCTGCATGCACTTGCCGCGACAATGATGTTGTCTGCGGTGGCCCCGAGTTTGGTTCAATCGGCACCCGCCGCAAAACCCAACATCCTCGTCATCTGGGGCGACGACATCGGTATCCACAACATCAGCGCCTACAACCTCGGCCTGATGGGGTACAAAACACCGAACATTGATCGCATCGCCAAGGAGGGCGCGCTTTTTACCGATGCCTACGCCCAGCAAAGTTGTACGGCGGGTCGCGCCTCTTTTATTACCGGCCAGCATCCTTTTCGCACGGGTCTGCTTACCATCGGTATGCCGGGCTCGCCTCAAGGGATTCCTGAATGGGCGCCGACCATCGCCGACCTGCTCAAGGGGCAAGGCTACGTCACCGGCCAGTTCGGCAAAAACCATCTCGGCGACCAGGACTCGCACTTGCCGACAGTGCATGGTTTTGACGAGTTTCTCGGCAACCTCTACCATCTGAACGCAGAAGAGGAACCGGAGACTTATTACTATCCGAAAGACCCGGAGTTTAAAAAGAAATATGGTCCGCGCGGCGTCCTGCACACCTGGTCGGACGGCAAGGGCGGACAAAAAATTGAGGACACCGGCGCGCTGACGCAGGCGCGCATGCCGACCGTTGATTTGGAAATCTTTGCCGCCGAGCAGAAGTTCGTCGCCAACGCGGCCAAGGAAAACAAGCCGTTTTTCGTCTGGTTCAATACCACCCGCATGCATGTCTGGACGCATCTCAAGAAATCCGCCCAGGGCGTAACCGGTATTGGCCTTTACCCGGACGGCATGGTTGAACACGACGATATGGTCGGTGGAGTGCTTAAGCAGCTCGATGATCTTGGTATCGCCGATAACACCATCGTTGTCTATGGCACTGACAACGGCGCCGAAACGGGGACGTGGCCCGATGGCGGCACGACGCCGTTCCATGGTGAGAAGGGCACGACCTGGGAAGGCGGCTTCCGCGTGCCGATGCTCGTCCGCTGGCCGGGCGTCATCAAACAGGGCACAATCATCAATGACATCTTCTCGCAGGAAGACTGGTTGCCGACTTTCCTGGCAGCGGCGGGCGAACCGGCCATCGTCGAAAAATTGAAGCAAGGATATGCCGCCAACGGCAAGACCTTCAAGGTCCACATCGACGGGTATAACTTCCTTCCCTACTTCAAGGGCGAGACCAAGAAAGGCCCGCGTGAGGAGATTTTCTACTTCGGCCAGGGCGGTGAGCTGAACGCCATCCGCTGGAACGACTGGAAGGTATCATTCGCTGTTGTCAATGGCAATATTGCCACCGGCACCCGCGACGTGCCGGGCTGGCCGGAAATTGTCAACCTCCGGGCTGACCCTTACGAGAAAGCGCCGCGCGAATCAGGCATGTATATCCGCTGGTATGCCGATAACATCTGGCTCTTCGTGCCGGTGCAGCAGAAGCTCAAGGCCTTCCTCACCACGCTGCCGGAGTATCCCTTCCAACAGGGCAGCAGCCTGAATGCGGCGGGCATCAACTACAACTCACTCCAGGCCATGCAGGCCATGAAACGGTTGCATCAACTGGAAAGTCTCCCGGCGCCGACGAACTAACAACGTGAGGGTACACGATGCAAGCCTTACTCGGATTTGAAATCAGTATCTGGGATTACCTGACCTTTCTCACCCTGATGCTTTGTGTGATCACCCTGGTTATAATCTGGCTCTTCCTGGCAGGTCTGCCCGGGCGTATCGCCCTTGCGCGCAAGCATCCGGAGGCCGAAGCAGTCAAATACCTCGGCTATGCCGGCCTCTTGCCCACCGTCTACCCGTGGATGCAGGCGCTGATCTGGGCCTTCAAACCGACCGAGATCGTCGATATCCGGCGTTTCCCGCGTGAGGAGGCCCTCGAAACCGACAAGGAGATTGCCCGTTTGCGTGGCTTGCCTTCCACCATGCACACGGCCGTTGCGGAGTCTTCCGCAGAGGCCGCCACCGATAGACTGGCTCAGGGGGCAGGCAAGGCGAGCTCTAAAAAAGATGAGGGCAAGTTATGATCGCCGGTTTAGTCCTGGTTTTTGGCTACGCCATCCTTGTCTGGCTGGTATTTTTCAAATTCAAGGTGCTTAAATTCAGCATTCCCTGGGGCCTCGTTTCAGCCTTTGTCGGGGTGCACCTGCTGATCATTTTCATGATTGGCCTGCGGTTCATGACCCCGCTGGCCACCGAGGCCAAGATTATTCAGCACACCATCCAGTTGACGCCCCGCCTGCCCGAGCCGACGCTGCTCATGGCCGTGCTGGTCGAGCCCAACGTGTCGGTCAAGAAGGGGCAGCCGTTGTTCCAGTTTGACCGGCGGGCCTACGAGTACAAGGTTCGGCAGCTTGAGGCCAAGCTCGCCAAGGCCAAGCAGGACGTGCTGGTGATGAAGGCCGACACCGAAGCCGCGGCGCAGAAGGTGATCAAAAACAAGAGCCATATGGAGTATGCGAAGTACCAGGAGGTGCTGTCGACGAAACTGGCCAAGCAAAGTGCCGGCCCCGAAGAAGATGCGCAGAAATGGGCTGCCCAGGTTGCGGCTGATCTTGCCGCAACCAAGGAGGCGCAAGCAGAAGAACAACGCGCCATGCTCAATTACACCTCCCAGATCAACGGCGTCAACACGACCGTGGCCTCAACCCAGGCCGAACTCGACCAGGCACGCTTTTACCTGGAGAATACCTTGATGGTGGCACCCGAAGACGGTTACATCATCAATCTGCAGGCCCGGCCCGGCATGGTGGCCGGTGAGATTCGCCTCGGCGCCATTGCCTCGTTTGTCTGCGATGCCGACCGTTATCTGCTGGCCAATTTCTTTCAGGAAAACCTGAAATACGTGCAACCCGGCCAAGAGGTCGAAGCGGCAATCGACCTGTACCCCGGGCAGATCTTTACGGGCAAGGTGCAGGCGGTCTGGCGGGGGAGTGGCGCCGGGCAGATGCTGCCCAGTGGCGTGCTGCCCAATTTTCAGTACGTGCCGACGGAAATGCCCCAGGGACAGTTCGCAGTGGCGATCCGGCTTGATGACCCTGATCAGTCGAAGTTTCCGATCGGCACCCAGGGGCGGGCGACGATCTATGCCAATCCGGCCAGTCTGTTTGTTTTACTGCGTAAGATATCCATTCGGGCGTACTCATGGTTCAATTGGATCTACCCCTTCTCCGGCTGATGCGTGCGCCCGCTCTCCTTATTGCGCTGGCCGCGGTGTTTATCGCCGGTTGCCCGTTGAAGCCAGCGCCGCCACAGGAAGAGACTGTGCGCCAGGCGATGCCTGCTGAGACCCTTATTCCTCCGTCCTGGAAGGCTGCACCGGCGGATTGCCCGGTGGCCGACGGCTGGCTGCAGTCGCTCAACGACCCGCCGCTCGCCGCCCTTGTCGCGGAGGCGCTTGACAACAATCTCGATCTTCGTCAGGCAGCGGAACGGGTCATTGCCGCCCAGCAAACAGTGGTTGTGGTCGGGGCGCAACTTCTGCCGCAGGTTGGCGTGACCCTCGGCGGCCGTGCCCTCCATGACGATGAGCATAATGGCGTCAAAGATTCCTCGGTCGCCTACGCCAGTGTGGCCTGGGAAGTGGATGTCTGGGGGAAACTGAGGGCGCAGCGTGCTTCAGCTGCAGCCGGCTACGAGGCGACAGCTCTTGATTATGCCTATGCGCGCCAGTCTCTGGCGGCGACCGCGGCCAGAAGCTGGTATCTGGCGATTGAGGCGCGCCGCTTGCTGGCAGTGGCTGAACGCGCCGTCTCGATCTACCGTGAGCTGCTCAAACTGGTATTGATCCGTCAGAGCGCTGGCAAAGACACTGGCCTTGACGTGGTCAACGCCCAGAGCAATCTGGAATCGGCCTTGAGTGCTGTCGAATCAGCGCGGGAAGCCTACGGCAACATCAGGCGCGCCCTCGAAGTTCTGCTCGGCCGCTATCCTGCTGCCGAGATCGAAGTGGCTGCTGTCTATCCACAGCTGCCGGCTCCACCAGCAACCGGTGTACCGGCATCGTTGCTCAAACGCCGGCCTGATGTTGTTGCTGCTGAACGGGTCGTGCTGGCTGCCTTCCGCAACACCGAGGCGGCACAACTGGCGCTGCTGCCTGATTTTTCCATTGCACTCATCGGCGGCCGATGGAGCGATACAGCCATCACACTGTTGCGACTGAACCCGTGGATGGAGAAGGCGGAAATCGGCATCTCGGTTCCGATCTATGAAGGGGGTAAATTGCTTGCGCAGATCAAAATTGCCAACGCGCAGCAGGCGCAGGCGGTTGCCCGTTACGGCAGTCTCATCTTGAAGGCGTTTCGCGAGGTGGAGAGCACACTTGCCAACGAGCAATTGCTGAAAAATCGCGTACCCTTCGAGGAAAAAGCCCTCCTCGATCGAACCGAGGCTGTGCGCATCGCCACCATCCAGTATACGGCGGGGCGCCGAGATCTGCTCTGGGTCTCGAATCTCCAGTCCTCTCAGCTTTCCACTGAAGCCGAACTCGTCAGGGTTCGCGCTCTGCAGCACCTCAATCGCATCGGACTGCTGCTGGCGCTCGGCGGCAGTTTCGAAACGGTGCCTGCGACCTTGGCTCGTGAGACCCCATGATCGAGGAAAATTTTGGTGATGAAGGTCTTTTTTTCAGTATTACATTTCATGAGAATCCGTTAATTATATTGTTTCATATAAACAGTGTGTTCATTCGGCTCTTCGGTTAAACCGTCTTCCTTGTCGATATGCTGCAATCGTCGGCCGACCGGTTTTTGGATGCAATCAACGAAAAGCAGTGGGCCCGGAGTGCCATGCGAATCGATTTCGTGATTTGGGTTAATTCGCACCCGGGCGTACACGGAGGCATCCGTTACTTTTGACACCATTGGCGGCGCGATTCCACTCCCCGCCAGTATTACGAGAGGCTTGATGACATGAAGGAACCCGCCAACCAAACACCGGCAGACACGAAAAATCCTGGAAAGGGTGATCCGATTGCCGCACCGGGCAAAGGAATGAACAGTCTCGTGCTCGATCTCATCCGCCCATATCGCGGGTGGCTGATCATCGTGTTTGTCGCCATGCTCATCGAAACCGCCATGAGCATTGCAGCGCCTTGGCCGCTGAAAATCATTATCGATAACGTGGTCGGGAAACACAAACTGCCCGAATTCCTGACCTGGCTGCGCGACTTTTCCTTCGGTGAACACACGCTTGCCCTGGCGGGTGTGGCGGCGGCGGGCGCGGTACTGATAGCCCTCATCGGCGCTGTCGCCGGCTATATCGATAACTATTATACCGAGAGCGTGGCGCAGTTTGTGGCAAACGATCTCCGTCACCGTCTCTATCACCATCTTCAGCGCCTTGCGCTGCGCTACTACGACACCCATCAGATCGGCAACATGCTAGTACGATCACCTCCGATGTGGGCACGGTTCAGAGTTTTGCCTCCACGGCCTTGCTCAGCATCCTGGTCGATTCCCTGACCATCGTCGGCATGGTGGGGGTGATGCTCTATCTGAACTTCGATTTTGCCCTCGTCGCGGTGGGGGTGACGCCGTTCTTGCTGATGTTCGTCGCTCGTTTCAAAAAGGCGGTGAAGAACGCCACCCATGAGGTCCGCACGCGCCAAAGCGACATTGTGAGCGTCTTGGAGCAGGGTTTGGAATCCGTGCGCTCCGTCAAGGCATTCGGAAGGCAGGACATGGAAGAAGGGCGCCTGGACACGGCCAGCATGAAGTCCGTCGAGGCGGCGCTCAAGGCCCGGCGGGTGAAGTCGCTGCTCTCGCCCATCGTCGCCGTGACGGTGTCGCTGTGTGTAGCTTTTGTGCTCTGGCGCGGCGCCGGGCTGATCCTCAGTGATGCGATGACAGTCGGGGCTTTGACTGTGTTTCTTTCCTACCTCAACAAATTTTTCAAACCGGTGCAGGACCTCGCCAAAATGACCAACGTCATTGCCCAGGCGGCGGTCGGCATGGAACGCATTCAGTCCATTCTCGACGCTGACACCATCATCCCGCAAAAGCCTGATGCGCGAGATCCGGGCAAACTTAAGGGCGAGATCGTCTTCGAGCATGTTGCCTTCTCCTACGACCCGGAACAGCCGGTACTGCGCGACATCAATCTCACCATCAAGCCGGGCCAGCGCATCGGCGTTTGCGGTCCGACCGGCGGCGGCAAGTCCACCGTACTCAGCCTGATCCCGCGATTCTACGACCCGACCGTGGGACGGGTGCTGATTGATGGTGCAGACGCCACCGAATATCAATTGGATCCGCTGCGGTCGCAGATCGGCTTTGTTTTGCAGGACACGGTGCTCTTTGCCGGTACGATCCGTGACAACATCGCCTACGGGCGGCTCGAAGCCACGCCGGACGAGATCGTCGAAGCTGCGAAAATGGCCAACGCCCACGACTTTATTCTCCAGATGCCGCACGGCTACGACTCGCTGGTCGGCGAGCGCGGCCTGACGCTTTCGGGTGGCCAGCGTCAACGCCTCGGCATCGCCCGCGCCATCGTCCGCAACTCGCCGATTCTCATCCTTGACGAACCCACCGCCGCCCTGGACACGGAATCGGAGAAGCTGGTGATGGAGGCGCTCGAACGCCTGATGGCAGGACGCACCGTTATCACCATCGCGCACCGCCTGAGCACCATACGTGACGCCGACAAGATTGTTGTTCTCAAAGGCGGCATTGTCGCCGAAGAAGGCACGCACGATGAGCTGATCATACGCAACGAAATCTACGCCGAACTGTATCGTATCCAGGCAGGGGCAACGCCCGCCCCTGAAGTGTCTGCCGAAACCCAGCCGTAAACCAAAGAAGAACCTCAACTTGGTATAAAAATATGTCAAATCGATCACTTCTCGTTCTTCCCGACGACAGCGGTAAGCCCATCCTCGACGCTATTAACGCGGCCACGAAAAACCTCCGCATCAAGATGTTTATTTTTTCCGATCCCGACCTGATCGCGGCCGTCATCGCCGCGCAAAAACGTGGGGTCAAGGTCCAAGTCATGCTCAATCCGGCCCGCCGCGACGGCGAGGAGGAAAATGTCGCGACCCGTGCGGCACTCGAGGGAGCTGACATTGAGGTGAAAGACAGCAACCCTGAATTCGGCATCACCCATGAAAAATCAATGGTCGTAGATGACGAGACGGCCTTTGTCAAATCCTTGAACTGGGCAACGAAAAATCTCACCCTCACCCGCGACTACGCCATTGTTACGAGTCATAAACATGAAGTGGATGAGATCATTGCCGGCTTCGAAGCTGATTGGAATCGTAAGGATTTTGATCCCGGCGAGAATGCCCATCTCATCTGGTGCCGCGGTAATGGCAGGCAACGCATCGCTCGCCTGATCGACGGGGCCAAACATACCCTTTTTGTCCAAAATGAGCGCTACCAGGACGCCGTGATCATCGAACGATTGGTCCGCGCTGCGATGCGAGGCGTCAAAGTTCACGTTATGGCGATTCCGCCCCATAGTTTGAAAAAGGAAAAATTGGTCGAAGGGGTTGGCGGCCTGCGAATTATGGACGATGTCGGGATAAAGATCAACAAACTCAAGAACCTCAAGCTGCATGGTAAAATGATCCTGGCTGACGGCTGCCGCGCCATCATCGGTTCGATCAATCTCGCCCCCGGCAGTTTCGACGACCGGCGTGAACTGGCGATTGAAGTCCATGATGACGAGATCGTCGAACGGCTGCACCAGGTCGCCAAGCACGACTGGGAAAATTCCCACCCCCTTGATCTTTCCGACGAGGGCTTGTTTGCCGACCTCGAAGACCGGAAAGAAGGAAGTTCTGAAAAACTCGTGCTGAACGTCCATGAGAACCATGACAACGAAGACAAGAAAGCATAAGCAGAGAGGGCGTACCGTGACCGAAACCGGAAATATTGCTTCTTTTTTCGGAGGAAGAATGAAATCGCTGTTTGTCGCACTGTTTGTATGTATCTGCACCTGCTCAGGGGCCGCAGCCGATAGTGGAAATCCAGCGTCAGGGGCGGAGGTGCAAATCAATCTCTGTTCCGAACCCCAGCAGATTATCACAGCGCTGCAGCTCAAACATCAGGGGAAAAAATCACGGGAAGCCTGGTATTTCGATACGGCCGGGCTCGATCTCTTCAAGAAAGGCGTCCTCCTTCGCCTCCGCCTCTCGGGGCAGAAGTCCGAGCTGACCTTGAAGGTTGCGCATCAGCACTGTGCCGCGATCAATCCGGCGCTTCTGCCGGCGGGTGAGGCAAAATGCGAGTATGACATGCATGGCGAGCAACTCGAGGGTGCCGTGTCGATCAACAGGATGCTTGAGAAGAAGCAGGTTCAAGAGTTGTTCAAGGCAAATGTGGTGCTTGCCGACCTTCTCAGCCCGGCGCAGATCCGTTATCTGCAGGAAGGCATTGCGGTTTGGCCGCTTCCCTTAGAACTGAAGCGCCTGGGGCCGGCCCACATTGATACCTACAGCAAGAAGGGCCAGGCCTTTGTCGTTGAAATCTGGCAGCTTCCGTCGGGTCTGCGCACTGTCGAAATCTCGCAGAAAAGCAATCTGGCGGCGGCTCGTCGTGTTGAATTTGACCTGAAGGAACTTTTGAACCGTAACCAGGTGAAGGTCTGTGAAGACCAGAGTTCGCAGGCCGGCCGTAAACTCAACGAGTATTTGAAAGGGCTCTAGAGCTCGGGCAAGAAGTGACCGGATTGAAAAAATAAAGATGCAACTGGCATGGTACAAATCTATTTTTTCCATGAAAAAGGGGTTCCTCACACAAATCTGTGCATGAGCGGTATTGCCGGTAAGTTGACCATGCAGTGGTAGAGGTTACAGATAAAGTTGTCAGCTGTTCGAAATCCATAGGCCTTGTGACTGATCACCTTGGCTTTGTTGTTGTGTCCCTCGACAACGCCGTTATTGATGGGCACGTGGAACCACGTCAGAATATTCTCTTCATGGCGTCGGACCATCCAGGCAAATTCTCGATTATCTGTTCAACAAGCATGAGTTCCTCTGTAGATAGATTATTGGCTGGCTGGCCTTCATCTACGTAAAAGAACTCATGCTTTTAAATTTGTTAAGCTGTTTTTACGCACCGTTTTGTGCGAGGAACCAATAAATGCTTGACTTTGAACACAGTTGCTCCCGGCAAGGGAGGGGAGTTTTTGTTTCCCAGGTGAGCCGGAGATGGAAGGCTTGAATGGGAATTCCCCTTACCAGTTGCTGCGGGCAAGAACCTCGCCCTGTCTGGACAGGGTAATCTGCTCCACTGGCACGGATTTGCCTGCCAGTTCCATGGCCTCCTTGATGATCCCGACCATGGAGGCGCAGCAGGGGACTTCCATAATCAGGATGGTCAGGCTTTTGAGATTACAGGTCCTGATGATCTCGGCAAAGCGCTGGACATAGCTCTTGGCGTCGTCAAATTTGGGACAGCCCATCATCACCACCTTGCCGGTGAGAAAATCTCCATGAAAATTGGGAGCGGAGACGGCGGCACAGTCGGCGGCCACCAGCAGGTCGGCATTCTGGAGAAAGGGTGCCGTTGGCGGCACCAGACGAATCTGCACCGGCCAGTGGCTGAGGGCAGAGGCGGCACCGCCCATGGAGGTCGGGGTATTGGCCGATTGACAAGTGCTTAAGGGGGCAAAGCTCTGGAGCTGGGCCGATGGACAGCCGGACGGTCTGGCGCCAGTCTGGGGCCCTTGCCTCTGCTCCCCCTGATTTTTCTGGCTGGCAAGGAACGCGTGCACCGCCTCTTCGCTGAAATCCTCGGCCTCCCGTTCAATGATCCGCAAGGCGCCGGTGGGGCAGGCACCCAGGCAGGCGCCCAGCCCGTCGCAGAGGTTGTCGGAGACCAGTCGGGCCTTGCCGTCAATGATCCGCAATGAGCCCTCCGCGCAGTCCGTCACACATTGTCCGCATCCGTTGCACAGCTCCTCGTCGATCTCGATAATCTTTCGTACTATTTTCATGGTGAAGTCCTTGTATGGGAAGAGGGGTTGAATCTGAAAGGGAGTTCTGTCGATCCCTGCTGACATGTCCCTGATTATAGCCGCAATATTTTCATGCGCCTTGACTTGAATCAAGTTGATGAAAAAATATTTTCCCGGAGTGTGATGAAACCGCTGCTCAGGGGGCAGACCGGGAAACGGCGCGGGAATCTCTGATGGTCTGCGGGAGAAGCGATGGAGGGGTTTGGAGTGTTCGCGGCGATCCGGCGGGGTCCGGAAGTGGAAGGAGTCCCCGGCTAGCCACCGGTTTTTGCCCGGATGGCTGCTGCCTCTTCTCTTCCCGTGGCAGTCTGGCAGGGGCTTGCGAGGTTTGCCGAGATGTCCAGGCTCAGATCCCCAAGGAGGCAGGCATCGTCGAAGACGGCGGCGGAGAGCCTCTCACTGTCATTGCGGGCGGGGCTGCGGGCGAGCAGTCTGGTCACCTCCCCGATCATCTCGTCTGCGGCACCAAGGTCCTTGAGCAGATCCACAGGGGTCTCGGACTGGGAAAGCAGGGCGGCAGCAACCACGGCGGCCATGTTGCCGCCCTCCTGCCGGCAGAGCTGCTCGGCAAACTCGGCCCGCCTGCTCACCAGAAGAAATTTTTGTTTCGCATCGTGGAGTTGTCCGCGGATTGCCGCCGCCAGCTTCTCCTTGAACAGATCAGCGGTGTTGGGTTGCAGGGCCGGCCGGGAGCCCAGGCACTGTTCGGCATGGGGGCAGTAGGAGGCGCAGCCGAAATCAATCCTGGGGTTGAGGACCTTCTGGCCGCATTGTCGGCAGGCGCGCTGGCTGTCATCCTTGAAAAATTCAAGCATGGCCCCGCATTGGGGGCAGGGGATTTCAAAGACGGCCTCGCCGCTCCAGTATCGGTTATCTTGTCCAGGACACTGCATGGAGCTTGCTCCTGAGGTTTATTAATGCCATGGGGGTTCTCCCGTTCATCGGGGGTTAGGATGCGGCTCCAGGGGGTTCGGATAAGACCCCTTTTTTCAGGGCGTCGATGCCGATACGCTCCATAAAGCGGGCGGTACGGGATTTGAACTTGGCATTGTCCTGATAGAAGCGCAGACATTTCTCCACCAGCTCCACCACCTGATCATCACTCAGCCCCTCGGCCACGATCTCGCCCAGGCGCGGATTGCCGCCGCCATTGCCGCCAAAGAGCAGGGTCCAGCCTTTTTTGGTGGCAAAGATGCCCACGTCACGGACATAGGGCTCAGTGCAGGACATCCGGCAGCCGGATATGCCGATCTTGACCTTGCCCGGCAGGGGCGCGGGGAAGGAGAGCTGCTCCAGGCGGCGGCCCAGGGCCAGGGAATCACTGGTGCCGTATTTGCACCACTGTGAACCGGGACAGGCCTGGACATAATGGACGCCATTCACCGCCACCGGGCGGGTCAAGGGTTTCAACTCGGCCTTCAGTCGTGCCTGTTCCTCTTCCTCCATGCCCAGAAGCCCCAGCCGTTGGGCCGAGGTGATCTTGGTCATGGGGACATGGTATTTATTGATGACGGCCACAATCTCCGCCAGTTCTTTGGGGGAAAACAGGCCCATATTGAGGCCGGGAACGACGGAGTAGGTTTTTTGGTTGATGGTCATTTTCTCACATGGGTTGATTCATTTTGTTTGCATCCAGCTCCCTAATACCAGAAGTCGGGATACCTTCGGCTATGGGGAATATTGTTTACCAGCAGTGCCACTAATAACATGATTAAGGCCCCGGCGCCAACAGGTATGAGAGGATAAAGAAATCCCAGGTCATGGATTCGGTCACTGCCCATCACCGCGATGAGGGCGGTGGCTCCACCCGGCGGATGCAGGGTTTTTGTGGCAAGCATGGCGGCAATGGCCGTGGCCACAGCCACAGATGAGGCAAGCCACATGTGCGGCGTTCCCAGAACCATGGTGCAGGCCGCGCCAATGATGGTGTCGGAATCGACAAAGGGATTTGCGATTCCAGATCCCAGAAGTTTGTAGCAGGCAACGCCAATAAAGGCCGAGATGATATGGCCGCCGAGAAGATTTCGGGGCTGGGCCAGGGGGCTTTTGATGGCGCCATAGATCAGGACCGCCGAGGCACCGAAAGAACCCACCAGCATTTCCAGATCGGTGGTGGTGAGGCAGATATTGAAATGCAGATAGGAGAGTGAGGAGATGCCCAGGAACGCGCCAATCCAGGACCACCAGATCTCGGAAAGATTGACGCCTGGCGGGCTTTTGGCACCGCCGGTCATTTTGCTGAAATATCTTTCGATGGCCTGCTTGACTGGATTCATGACGCGTGGCTCCTGGTGGAGGATGGCCTGAATTTCAAAAGGCAGGACACGGCAATAAGGCCGTGCCCTGCCGGGGAGAAGCAGTTATAACCTAGCCGAGGATGGCTTTGAGGTCAGCCTCGGGGGTGGTGACCGGCTTGATGTTGAAGTTTTCCACCAGGACATTGAGCACGTTGGGGGTGATAAAGGCGGGCAGTGTCGGCCCCAGATGAATAT
>JACDZJ010000272.1_pt1 | contig 18500 bp, 14 predicted proteins | sample 7365721 | NCBI WGS metagenome assembly JACDZJ01 (sample SAMN15143480, study PRJNA637477) | pond metagenome | biome: freshwater wetland ecosystem [ENVO:00000243]; feature: pond [ENVO:00000033]; material: pond water [ENVO:00002228]; isolation source: pond water containing pink berries ... | reverse complement strand
TAACGGACTTACACCGTCAAATATACTCGCCATGCTCGGCGCACAATAAGAAACCGCTCCATCTGATGAAATTCAGATGGGGCGGTTTTTGGTTGTAAAACAGTTTGGCAATAATGGAAAAAACATAAAGGCAAAGCATTTGTACAAAAAAAAGCATTTATTAAAATGCTGAAAATAAATGTACGCATTGAAAGACTTTTAAATGAAAAAGATTTGATCAAACGAATGGATATATTCGGGCTAAACATATACATAATAGCGGATATCGAGCAATTTCTAAAGAACAATAAATCAATTCACAAGTAGCTAAATTATCTATTTATTTATTCTTTGACACAAGTTGTCAAAAGAAAATATTTTCTTAGTGCTTTTATGTTGAAAACTTTTCTTTTACACCTGTTTTGTTTATGATTATTTATCTATCTTTGTCCAATTTCTGACTATTCAAATGTTGGAAAGTCACCATTTAAACTGAAAAATTATGCTATTTGCTAATCAAATCAAAAAATTGCGTGAAGAAAATAACTTACTTCAACGACAATTAGCCTCAGCGCTGGAAATTGATACACCTATGTATAGCAAAATTGAAAGGGGCGACCGCCTTGCTAAACGTGAACAGGTTGTTATCATTGCAAATTTTCTTTCTAAAGATGAAAACGAATTGCTATCTCTATGGTTGGCTGATAAGGTTCTGGAAATAATTAATGATGAAGAAAATCTATCAAACAGTGTTTTGGAAATCGTAAAAAGTAATATAAACAAATCATTCAAATAATTTCAATGCCTAACAACCCACAACAATTCAACCAATTGGTTTCATTTATTTGGAACATTGCCAACGACGTACTTGTACAAGTTTTTAACAAAGGGGATTACAAAAAAGTAATTCTACCAATGATGGTACTTCGCCGTCTCGACATTCTTTTAGAACCAACAAAGGAAGCCGTTCTGAATCAAAAAGAACAATTGGATATAATGGGCATTACCAATCAATCTCCCGTATTGATGACCGTTACAAAATATCCCTTTTACAATACTTCAAAATTTACTATGAAAACGCTTACTTCGGAAACAAACCCGATGCGTTTGAAAATGAATTTCTTGGAATATTTGGACGGATACAGCAAAGATGTACAGGATATTATTGAAAAGTTCAAACTGAAACAACAGGTCGATAACCTGAACGAAAACAATCGCTTAGGCTCAATCTTAGATAAGTTTACAGATTCTTCTGTAAACTTGGGGATTAATCCAATAATTGATGCCGACAGCAAAGAAATACTGCCTGGCGTTGACAATCACATGATGGGTACTGTGTTCGAAGAATTGCTTCGTAAGTTTAACGAAGAAAACAGCGTAACTGAAGCCGGAGAACATTTCACGCCACGCGATTATGTACACTTACTTTCGGATTTAGCGATTATTCCTATTGCTGATAAAATAGAAAGCACCACTTACGGAATCTACGATGGTGCTTCCGGTACTGGTGGTATTCTTACCATTTCAAAAGAACAGATGCAATCGGTTGCAGAAAAGAAAGGCAAGAATGTACAAATTCACACTTTTGGACAAGAACTTCAACCCGACACTTATGCCACTTGTAAAGCCGACATAATGATTTCTGGAGAGTTAAGACAGTTTTCTTATACACTCAACAATCAGCAACGTGATTACATTGCTTTTGGTTCTACCATATCACAAGATGGACACCGTGGCGAAACCTACGACTTTTGTATATCCAATCCACCCTTTGGTACACCTTGGAAAGAGGACTTGAAAAATTGGGGATTAGGTGAAAAAGAAAAAGACAAAATTACCGATGCCAGATTTAAACTACAATTGGAAGACGGTCAGGAACCCATTTCATTTATTCCGGGAATTGGCGACCCACAAATGTTGTTTCTTGCAAACAACATTAGCCGCATGAAAAACAATACACCTCTCGGAACTCGTATTGTAGAAGTCCATAATGGCTCGTCGCTTTTCACAGGAAATGCTGGAGGTGGTGAAAGTAACATGCGACAATACATTATCGAAAATGACTTACTCGAAGCCATTGTGGCAATGCCCGAAAAAGACTTCTACAACACAGGTATAGGTACTTTTATTTGGATTGTTACCAACCGAAAAGAAGAACGTCGCCGAGGCAAAGTACAGCTTATTGATGCTACTGCTATAAAAACGCCACTCCGTAAAAATTTGGGTGAGAAAAACTGCAAAACAGGAAAAGCCGACCGTAAAATGATTCTTGATTTACTCATGAATTTTAAGGAGAACGAACAAAATCGAATTTTCCCTAATTCAGAGTTTGGATTTTGGGAGATAACCGTTGACCGACCTTTGCGGCAACAGGTTCGTATTGATAAGGAAACCCTCAGTTCTTTGGTGAATCGTTGTTTGAAAATGGATGTAAAATTCTCCGTCGAAGCAGTTAATGTACTTACAAGTTTTGGAATTGATGCTACATATAAAGATAATACTCCAGTCTTAGAAGAGGGTGAAACTATATTTAGCGATAGATTAAAGAACGAACGAACTGTAAAACTTCCAAAAACTATCGGTCAACTTACAGCCGATATAATGATGAGCGAAGTAATGATCATTCTTTGTGAGTTTGCTCAGCAACAGTCAATTTATTTGAATCTTCAGGAATTCGCTAACAAGTTTGATAAACACAAAAGAGCAAATCTACACAAACTAAAATTCGACAAATTAAGTGATTTCATATACTCACTAATAGAAGTAGATGAAAATGCTGACCCTGTAACCAAAAACGGCAAACAAATACCAAACCCGGCACTGCGCGACAGTGAACAAGTACCTTTCCTTTACGAAGGTGGTATTAATGGCTTTATGCAAAACGAGGTTTTGCCCTATGTGCCGGATGCATACATTGACACCACAAAAACAAAAGTGGGGTACGAATTAAGTTTTACCAAGTATTTCTACAAGCCTATTCAATTGCGCTCACTGAATGAAATTAAAAGCGAAATAAAAGCTATTGAGAATGAAACAGATGGTTTGCTAACTTTAATTTTGGGAGAATAACTCATTATGGAAACAAATAGCCAATTAATCATTTATCAAAAAAAGGACGGCACACCCGACATTAACGTTACATTCGCTAACGATACAGTTTGGTTAAACCAGTATCAATTGGAAGAACTCTTTCAAACCGATAGAACTTCCATTGTCAAACACATTCAAAATATTTACGAAAGTAATGAATTGAACGAAGATGCAACTTGTGCAAAAATTGCACAAGTTCAAAAAGAAGGTAATCGTGAAGTTACCCGACAAGTAAAATTTTACAACTTAGATATGATTATATCGGTGGGATATAGAGTACAATCTCATATTGCCACGCAATTTCGGATATGGGCTACCCAGCGGTTGAGGGAATATATTGTAAAAGGTTTTGTGCTCAACGATGAACGTTTTGAATCGGGAAACTCAATGAATTACTTTCGCGAATTATTGGATCGCATTCGCGAAATAAGACTTTCCGAAAAAGTGTTTTATCAGCAAATAAAAGATATTTACAGTACAAGTATCGACTATAACTCTTCCACCGAAATGACACAACGTTTTTTCAAAGAAGTGCAAAATAAACTACTTTTGGCGGTGAGCCAAAAAACCGCTGCCGAATTGGTTTATTACAGAGCCAATGCTGCCTTACCACAAATGGGTATTACCAGCACCAAACAACTTGGTAAAATAAAAAAGGCGGACATAGAAATTGCAAAAAACTACTTAGACCAGAACGAAATTCAAGCCCTTAAACTAATTGTGGAGCAATTCCTTGCATTCGCCGAATCGCAAGCCTTGGCGCACAAACCAATGTATATGAAGGATTGGATTGATAAACTGTCCATGGTGCTTACTATGAACGAAAAGGAGATATTGACACATGCCGGACGTATTACGCACCAATTGGCGATGAAAAAAGCCGACGAAGAATTTGAAAAATACAAAGAACTGCAAAGAAACGACGAAAAATTGGCAAGTATTAAAGAATTAGACCAAGATATAAAACGGGTGAAATCGCTCACAAGCAAAGCTAATGCGACCGACAAAAAATCAAAAAAATCCTAATGGAAGATAATATAAAACCATACCCAAAATATAAAAATTCCATATACGATTGGTTAGGCGATGTTCCCAACCATTGGGAAGAACGGTTCGTGCGTTCAATTACTCAATTATCAGATGAGAGAAATGGGCAGAGACAAGATTTGGAACTCTTGTCTGTTTATCGTGAATATGGCGTTATTCGTAAAGCCTCGAGAGATGACAACCATAATGTTGAAAGCCTAAATCTTTCAAATTACAAGTATGTTGGAAAAAACTACCTTGTAATGAACAAGATGAAAATGTGGCAAGGATCTTTGGGGGTTTCAAAACATGAAGGCATTGTAAGTCCTGCTTATATTGTTTGTACTTTTAAAGAGGAATATAAATATTCATTTATTCATTATTTGCTACGCTCTGCAAAATTCAAAACTCAATATAATCGCATATCCTATGGTATCCGAGTTGGGCAATGGGATATGAGATATCATGATTTCAAACAAATCAAACTATATTTACCCAAACTTTCCGAACAGACCCAAATAGCCAATTTTTTGGATTACAAAGTAGCCTTGATAATCAAGTTTATCAAAGACAAGAAACAAGAAATCAAACTATTGAAAGAGCAAATTGAATACTTGTGTTTTTCTGAATCAGTCGACAAACAAATTATTCGCAGCTGGGAAACTGCATTTAATCCGAGCTGGAAGAAAATAAAAGCAAAACGCATTTTCGACGAAAAAAATATAAAAAATTGTCCAGACGAAGAATTACTGGCAGTAACACAAGACAGAGGAGTAGTTTTCAAAAAAAACTGTTCTCAAAATTATGTTTCCCCTACTGGTAGCTTGGATGGACTGAAACTTGTGAAGGATGGCGATTTCGTTATCAGCTTGCGTTCTTTTCAAGGTGGTATTGAGTATTCATATTGTCAAGGTATTGTTTCTCCTGCATACAATGTCTTTTCGCTTAAGCCACAGTACGATAGTGAAGAACTTAAAACATATTTCCGTTTCCTATTCAAAACAAAACCATTTATCGAATTATTAAAATCGCTTGGTGGTGGAATTAGAGATGGAAAAAATATCAGCTTTTCAGAGTTTGCACAATTCGAAATGGCAATACCGTCAGATGAACAACTTAAAACCATTCTGAAACTGAGTAAAGTGTTAGACACACTTCAAGCAAATAGTACTAAATTGTTTGCTGCAATGAATGACTATAAAATTAGCTTGATTAGCGATGTAGTTACCGGAAAAGTGGATGTGCGTAATGTGGTGGTTGAAAAAATGGAAGATATACCGGAAGAAGAAATTGAAGAAACAGAGGACTTAGAAAGTAGCGAAGAATAGTATTCCAATAGCCATTAATACTATAAGCCAAATTCATTATATTAACTCAATATAAGCTTTAAAGGTTATATTAATATAATATAAGTCTTAGAGGTTATATTTAATATAAATCTAAAAACAAAAGATATGCATACATTCGCAGTCATAACAGGGGATATTGTAGGTTCTAAGTCAATTGACCTTGATGAAAGAGAAAATTTGCTACGTGTTCTGAAAGAGAGTTTCGATGAAATAAACGAAAACTTAATCAAAGATGTACATTCTACTTTTGAAATATTCAGGGGTGATAGTTTTCAGGCAGTATTGCGTAAACCTGAATTGTCGCTTATTGTAAGTATTCTTATTCGTGCCCGATTACGAAGCGAGAATGTAAACATACCAGTGAAAAAGAAAAATTGGGATGCTCGTTTAGCAATAGGTATCGGTAATATTGAATTTAGTACAGACAAAACAGTAGAATCGGACGGTCAGGCATTTCTGTTTTCAGGTAGGGACTTGGATAATATGAAAATTTCAGGAGAACGTTTTCGAATCCAAACTCCCTGGTACGAAGTAAATGCCGAAATGAAAGTTTCACTTGCTTTTGCCGACTCAGTTATATCCCGTTGGTCAAAATATCAGGCACAGGTCTTTTATTATTATTTGCTACAAAACGAAAAACAAATAGAATTGGCCGAAAGAATAAAAATATCTCAACCGGCAATACATAAAAGATTAACGTCAGGCAATGTAGATTGTATTGACCTTTTACGAATTAGATTTGAAAACTTAATATCTTCGAAATTATGATGTATGACAATTTAGAGTTGTTGTTGCGATTATTGATTGCACATGTACTCTCAGATTTTATCTTTCAGAGTTCAAAATGGGTCGATAACAAAAATAGCAAAAAAGTACGGTCGAAGTATTTGTATATACATATTGCAATAACATTTATCTTGACTTATATCGCATTAGGCAGTTGGCAGCCGCTTTGGATTCCGTTAGTTATAGGAGTATCACATTTTGCAATAGATTTGCTGAAATTGTATATCAAAGAGTCGCCATGGCGTTTTATAATAGACCAATTACTTCACATTATCGTAATTGTAGTTTGTTGGCTCTTGTACACAAGTCAATTTAATGTCCTAAGTACAGAGTTTACATTTGGTTGGGATAGTCCAAAAGTTTTGATTTATATCGCTTCGTACATTTCAGTAACGATACCTACTTCAATCTTAGTTAATGAACTAATCAAAAAATGGGATTTAGAAGTTAATGGCGATAAAAGTGATAAAAGCGATAGTTTAAGAAATGCAGGGAAATGGATTGGAATTATTGAACGTTTTTTAATCATAACATTCACATTATTAGGGAAGTTTGAGCCAATTGGGTTTATGTTGGCAGCAAAATCAGTATTTCGTTTTGGCGATTTAAAAAATTCAAAAGACAGAAAAAGAACAGAATATGTATTGGTCGGTACTTTACTTAGTTTCGCAGTATCAATAATTGTAGGACTTCTGACTATCCAAATTGTCAAAATATTATAAGGTTGGAATTACCGTAAATAAAATTTTACAAACATACTTCACGAAATTGAAAGGCTTAAAATTTAAACTTTAAATGCAATCTTCTTATGCCATCAAACACATCCGAAATAGGACTTGAAACACTAATTGTTGAACACTTGCGCGATAATAACAATTACGAACAAGGTACAAGCTCCGATTATAATAACGATTATGCGCTCGATACGGCTCGTGTTGTAGCTTACCTCCAAGCTACCCAACCGCAGAAAGTTGCTGAATCATTGGCTTTTGCTTCGCCACATAACAAACACAACTTTTTCGAAAGACTTAAAAACGAAATCACCAAGCGTGGTGTTATTGATGTTTTGCGCAAAGGCTATCGTTACAATACACATTTGTTCGACATGTACAGTCCTCTGCCGTCTGAATTGAACGATTCGGCAAAAGAGCATTACAAAAAAAATATCTTTTGTGTCATTCGACAGTTGCATTATTCCAAAACATTTACCAATCTTTCACTTTACGTTGCGGTTTTTCTGAACGGAATGCCATTGATTACTTTTGAACTCAAAAACCAATTCACCGGGCAAAATGTAAACAACGCCATAAAACAATACCGTTCCGACCGCGACCCTAAGGATTTAATTTTTATACCTAAACGTTGTGCTGTACATTTTGCGGTGGATGATGAACAAGTAATGATGTGTACGGAATTAAAGGGAGATTCTTCATGGTTCTTGCCATTCAACAAAGGAGTGGACGGAAGTGCAGGAAATCCGGTCAATACGAATGGACTAAAGACGGCTTATTTATGGGAGGAAATACTAACAAAACATTCGCTTTCTGATATTGTAGAGAACTATGCTCAGGTAATTAAAATTTATGACGAAAATACGGGTAGATTAAAATCTGAAAAATGTATCTGGCCACGTTATCACCAACTCGATGCCGTTAGACAATTTATAAAAAACACACGCGAAACGGAAATTGGTAAACGATTCCTTATTCAACACAGTGCAGGTAGTGGTAAAAGTAATACTATAACTTGGCTCGCTTACCAGCTTGTTCAGCAATTAAACGGAACTCAACCCTTGTTTAATTCAGTGATTATTGTTACCGACCGTATTAATCTCGACAAACAAATCAAAGGGAATATCATGGCATTTAATCAACTTGGAAATATAGTTGGTTGGGCAGATTCCTCAGAAACACTAATAAAGGAGTTACAAGCTGGTAAAAAGATTATTATTACTATCGTTCACAAATTTCAATTTATACTTGAAACAATAGGTTCGTCTCTCTCCAATAATAAATTTGCAATTATTATTGATGAAGCCCATAGCAGTCAAAGTGGCTCATTGTCGGCTAAAATGAATATGGCATTAGCTGGGAATGAAGATTATTTTGAAGATACTCTAAATGAAATAATTGAAAAAGTAATCAAGGGTCGTAAGATGGTAAAGAATGCCAATTATTACGCATTTACGGCTACGCCAAAAAACAAAACGCTTGAAATGTTTGGTAAACCTGTTCAAAACGAAGATGGGACAAAAGGTTTTGAACCACACCACAATTACACAATGCGTCAAGCAATACAGGAAGGTTTTATTTTGGATGTACTAAAGAATTACACGCCATATCAAAGTTTCTACAAGGTAATTAAAGCTGTAGAAGATGACCCCGTATTTGATAAAAAACAGGCTTCTAAAAAATTACGCTGGTTTGTTGAAAGCCGTCCGGAAACTGTAGAAAAGAAAGCTGGAATTATTGTTCGTCACTTTCAGGAAAAAGTTATAGGAAAAGGTAAAATTGGTGGTCAGGCTCGTACAATGGTAGTTACAGCAGGTATCGACCGTGCTATTGAGTATTATTTTGCCATTACAAAACAACTTACTCAAATCAAAAGTTCCTATAAACCAATCATTGCTTTCAGTGGTGAAAAGGAATTTATGGGTAATAAAATGACAGAATCTTCAATCAATGGCTTTTCTTCGTCTGAAATTGAAGTACGAATGAAACAAGACCCTTACAGAATACTTGTTGTTGCCGATAAATTCCAAACGGGTTACGATGAACCACTTTTGCACACAATGTATGTGGACAAAGGTTTGTCGGATATAAAAGCCGTGCAAACACTCTCACGCCTCAATCGAAGTCACCCTAAAAAGAAAGATACTTTTGTACTCGATTTCGCCAACAACCCGGAAGATATAAAAGTTGCTTTTCAACGCTATTATAAAATGACTTCTTTGTCACAGGAAACTGATCCAAATAGACTCAATGATTTACTTCAGGAGCTTGACGAATATGACATATATTCACGAGAGGATGTACAACTATTCAATAAAAAATATTGGACAGATTCCCCAAGGGAAGAGTTAGACCCGATTTTGGATGCTTGTGTAGTAAAATTCAAAGACGATTTAACCGAGAATCAGCAAATTGCCTGTAAAGGCAGTTTGAAAGCATTTGTTCGTACATACACATTCCTTGCAGCAATTATGCCTTTTAATAGTCAGGAATGGGAAATGTTAAATAGCTTTTATAAATTTTTGGTCACAAAACTTCCAAAACTCAAAACCGAAGATTGGACAGAGGGTTTACTTGAATCTATCAACTTCGATCAATTACGTGTGGTTGAAAAAGAAGATGTAAGTATTGAATTAGAAAATAAAAATGAGAAATTATATCCTTTACCTACTGAAGGTGGATGTTTCGTGTCAGAACCTGAGCCTGAAAAGCTAAGTAGTATTCTCGATGAATTTAATCAGATTTTTGGTGGAATAGATTGGCAATATCCAAACGATGTTCGTCAACAAATACTTGAATTACCAGAGTTATTAGTCAAAAACGAGGCATTCAGCAATGCTGCTCGTTTTTCTGATGAAGATACAGCCCAAATGGAATGTAATTCTGCTCTACAAGATATTATTATCCGAAATATGGCTGCTCAATCTGAATTAAGTCGCTACTTTTTGGAAAACGAACAATTCCGTTCATTTTTAACCGACCGTGTATTTGGTCAAGCATTTCCTATGATGAATAGATAAAAAACAAAGAATGAAACTTGGGTAATCTTTGGAAACAACAAGGAATACCGCATAAGGGTTGGACAACAGTAAATGTATACGATGTGCGGGAAGATGGTCAGTCGGAAGATGAAACCTCTTACGAATCAAGTATGATAAAAGCATTTCGACACTTCAGAACTTGCAAAAATAGCAGCATTCAAAGGTATTGAGTATTTTTAAGGAAAAAGGGGACTGGTAACATGAAATAATCTCTAACAGATTGATAATAGATTAACTATATTGCAAATGGCAGCAAAGAATCGAATTTTTATCTGAATGCAAGAAAATGGATTCAAAACGCCTAAGTGGATTGATAAAAACAATATCCTATTACTTACTTTTCCCTGTGTTTTACACTTTATGAATGAGGTGGTTAATGGACAAAATTAATGCTAGAATCCTCTGAAAGCATTATTATCACTACCATTGCTGCATTTGAATACTTATGAATAAAAATTTGCTTTTATTGTAGTAGCAAAATCACAAAGAAAAATGGTTTTTTTAAATGGAGTTCAACGTTATAAATGGTATATTTTTCGGTCGCCAATTTTTAGGAGCTGTACATTTAGTCAAAGAATCTTTATGGCAATTGTAATGTGCAGGTAAACAAACTTATGCATAATTAAGTGAGACTTTCAATTGCAGTGTAAAGACTATTCAACGTTATTTGGAAAAAGTAATTCCAGAACACAAGTATACCTTTAAGGGAGTTGCTAATGTTTTGATGGATACCAACTTATTTTGGTCGAAATTTTGGTGTAATGGTATTTAAGGTTAGCTTGTCGGTCGATTTTCTATAAAAACAATACGTTAAGTATGAGACAAATGCATTATATGCCAAAGGTTTAGAGGAGATTGGAAGACGTAGTAATAAGATTCAGAGTATTATTTGTGATGGTAGCAAAGGACTTTTGACATTATACAAAGACGTTCCTACTCAAATGTGCCAGTTTCACCAGGTTCAAATTGTGTTACGCTATTTGACACGCAAACCCAAGCAACAAGCAGCTATAGAACTACACAAAGTAACATTAGCGCTGACACAAAATAATAAAATCGAGTATGATCAACGACTATGTAGATGGAATGTAAAATGGGGAAACTATCTGAATGAGCGAAGTGTAAATTCAATAACGGGTAAAAGCTTTTGTACACATAAAAAACTGCGAAGTGCGTATTTAAGTTTGTGTCTAAATTTGCGATACTTATTTGTTTATGAGCAGTTTGCCGATTTGAAAATACCAAACACAACGAATGCACTCAACGGTAGTTTCTCAAATTTAAAGAATAAATTAAGAAATTTCCCAAAAAATTCCCCAAATCCTCAAAAGTGAGGATATTGAGAATTTAAAGTAAAAAAGGAGAAACGACAGATATTCAAAATATACTGTTTCTCCAACTACCCCGTTTCCACATTCTTTGCAAAACCAATTTTATTAGCTAAAAAAAACTTTTACTACCTCTTAATTATTTCACTACCCAAAATCAGTCATCCAAGTTTAGAAATCGTTGATTTAATCTTCATTTTTTGCAATTAATTCCGATTCAATATACTTTTGCATTTACAAAAGATAAATAGTTCAGGTTTATATAAAAAACAGGTAAAAATGAATTATAAAAAATTGTTCTTTTCGACAGGCATCCTAGCCGTATTTTTTTTTGTTCTCCATGACGTTTTAGGTTGTTTTGTGGAAGGAGTTTAATCATTTAGATGTTGTTCAAGTAACTGTACAATACCGATTTGAGCATCTTATGCAGATGGTATGTGCTTGTACCTACAGTTTTATAAGTGTCGAACACTTTAGTAATATCCAAGTTATAAACTATATTTTTATAAATCAATAATCTTTCAATAACCTGTTTAAAACACAATATAATGAAATTATTTATAAAGTATATTAATTAAATATTACAAAGTGGTAATAATTAAGACTATAAAAAAATATCCAAAAAACAATTTAAAACAATTTATTAGCAAAATCGTTTAGTTATTTTGTTCAACAATTTTGTCAAACAATTTTGATAGAAAACATTTTATAAAACAGATGAAAGAAGGTGCTACCGAAGAATTAATTATCAACACTGCTAAGAATATTTTCTTTTTAAAGGGAAATTATCATGCTACAACACAGGATATTGCTGATGAAGCAGGAGTAAACAGAGCATTAATTCATTATTATTTTCGCTCACGAGAGCATTTGATGGAGGAGGTTTTGAATGCAGCTATAACGAAAATGAACGAGCGTTTGTATTTAATTACACAATCAGATGTGAGTTTTAAAGAAAAAATTAGCAATTTGATACAACTAGTTATTGAAGAAATGCTCAAAACTCCCTATTTAGAGAATTTTGTGTTGAATGAACACAACAGATTGAACTTGTCATGTATAACGAATCCACACAAAAAAATAATTGACAATTGCTTAGGAGGATTTCTAATCGAGATGCAAGATGAAATGCAAAAAGGCCATATTGTTAAAGTTGACCCGATGCACTTTATAATAAACTTATTGGCATTGTGTGCTTATCCTATTAATATGCGCCCAATAATTCAACGCACATTTGGACTAGAGGACGAATATTATCAACAATTTATTCAGGATCAAAAAAAAGTTATTTTCAATTTGATTTTCAGAGAAACAACAGATTAAAACAACTTAAACAAATAAACATTAATGAATAAACAAAAAATTATCAAACTAACGCTGCTGAACATCTTTGTGCTATATGGTACGCAGCTTCATGCTCAAAAAACCTATACGTTGGAAGAGTGCATCAATCAAACTTTGACCAATAACATGCAGGTAAAAAATGCCCGATTGGATGAGCAAACTGTCAACTCACAAATTACAGAGGCAAAGAGTGGCTTTTTGCCTTCGGTGGATTTGAATGGTCAGTACCAATACTACATTACTATACCTTCGATGCTGGTGCCTGCCGAAATGTTTGGAGGCGTAAAAGGTGAGTATGCTCCTATTTCGTTTAGTTCTAAACAAACCACTTCAGCAAGCATTCAGGTGTCGCAAGTACTATTTAATCAAAAGGTTTTTATTGCGTTGAAAGCAGCGCAAACGGCTAGAAATGTTACGACTCTGCAAATGACAAAAACCAAAGAGGATTTGATTTATAACGTTTCGGCAGTGTATTATAACCTGCAAGTACTGAATGAGAACCTGGCAATGCTCGATAGTAATATAAGTAGTATGACTAAATTGTTGACTATTAACAAGCTGTTGGAAATCAACAATATACTTAGCAAAAGTTCTTACAAACGATTAAAGATAAATTATGAGAATCTGAAAAACGAACGTCAAAACCTCAATATGACAGCCGAAAAGGCAGCTAATTTATTGAAATTCCTGATGGGACTACCAATGACAGAGGCTATAAAAATTAATAGTTTTGATTCGAAAGATTCCAAATTAGTTATTGGTGAAGTCAATGTTGAAAACCGCACCGATATTAAGCTTATGAACAAACAGATAGAAATTGCAGGATTGGAAAAGAAAATTGCGCTGGCCGATTTCTATCCTTCGTTGGCGGGTATGTACAATTATGGACTGACGGGCTACAACAACAAATTTTCGCTTACCAAAACCATTAACGATAGCTGGATGAAAGGCAGTTATGTAGGTTTGCAATTGAGTGTGCCTATATTTAGCAGATTTAGTCGTACACAAAAAGTGAAGCAAAAGGAATTTGGCATTCAGAAGGCAAAAAACAGCTATGAATTGGTGAAGCAATTGGCATTGAAGGAAGTGTCGGATGCTACTAACAACTATATGAGTATGTTCAATTCGTTCGAAAACACTAAACGTAGTCTGACTTTGGCAAAGGAACTTTTCGTAAACTCAGATACGGAATATAAAAATGGAATTATTAGCATTTCGGATTTGCTGCTTATACAAAACGACCTCACCACAGCCCGAAATAATTACAGTAACGCCATGATTAATTTACGATTGGCCGAAATAGAATTACGAAAATCAAAAGGAGAATTAGCAAACAATATATAAAGAAGAAAGTATGAAAAAGAATATTATTACCATCGTTATTATAGTCATTGTACTTGCAGCTTTAACTTACAGGCTCGTATCTAATGTAGAAGTTGCTAAAAACAAAGCATATATTCCCGAAATTTCTAAAGCCGTAGTTGTAAAAGCATACGAAGTTGTAAAATCGGATTTTAAATACGAATTTACCTATTCGGGCAGTTTTATCCCCAACCGCGAGATAATGCTCATTCCTCAATCGCAGGGCGAAGTCACGGGAATTTATTTCAAAGAAGGTGATCTAGTTGGCGAAGGAAAAGTGTTGTTGCAGGTAGACGATGCCATGCTACAATCGCAATTGATAGCTGCCCAAGCAAGTTTCGATAACGCCAGAACGAATTATGAACGTTTCAAAAATGCATCGACAAGCAATGGTGTAACCAAAATGCAGGTTGATGGCAATTACCTACAGATGAAAACGGCAGAGTCGCAATTAAAACAATTGGAAATAGGAATTAAAAAGAGCAAACTGATTGCGCCCTTTAGAGGTTCCATTACAATGCGAAATGTAGAATTGGGTTCAGTGGTAGGACAATCGCCGGTTGCCCGATTAACGGATATTTCGTCGTTAAAATTAGAGATAAATGTGCCCGAAACAGACATCATTTATTTTGAAAATGGAAAAAATGTGACTATTAAATCGCAACTATATCCTACCGAACAATTTCAGGGTAAAGTGGAGTTTATTTCCGACCGTGGCGATGAATCGCATAATTATTTAGTGAAAATACGGGTTGACAACAATTCAAAAAGCAAACTGAAAGCCGGAATGTATGCCTCTGTAACATTGGCAAAAAAAATGAGTGAAGCTTCATTAAACATTCCACGTTTGGCCTTATTGGGTTCCTCAAAAAAACCGCAAGTTTATGTGGTTGATAATGGAAAAGCCATTTTACGCGAAATAGTTATAGGTAGAAGTAATGGTACAAACATAGAAGTGCTGAAAGGCATTGCCGAAGGTGAAAAAGTGATTACCAACGGACAGATTAACTTAGTGGATAGTAGCTTGATTACTATTGCACCTTAAAACATCCCCTAACCCCTAAAGGGGAACTTTAAGAATTATTCTCCTCTTTTTATACAAACTTGGTCTTCACATCCCCTTTAGGGGACTGAGGGGCCGTATTATATTAGAATTATGACTCTTACAGAAATAGCAATTAAAAGACCCTCACTAATTATTGTGATTTTCGCAGTACTTGTTTTGGGTGGATTATTTTCATACAAGCAATTGAGCTACGAGTTGATGCCGCCATTTACGGTGCCAACACTTGTTATCTCAACTCCCTATCCCGGAGCTTCGCCTGCCGATGTAAATCAAACAGTAACCAAGAAGATAGAAGATGTAATTACCAGCCTTTCGCAAATTAAAACCACTTCGGCGCAATCGTACGAAGGCGTTTCGGTGGTAATTGCAGAGTTCGAAAACAGTGCTGACATGAGCGAAAAGCAGCAGGAAGCACAGCGCAAAATAAATAATATTTTGGGTACAATGCCCGAAGGTGTTCGCGAACCGGTAGTTACAAAAGTGAGTCCGAGCGAGGAAGCTATTATGCGCATAACCGTAGTTGCAAAAATGGGCGACCGTGAGTTTTACGACCTGATAGACAAGGAAGTAATGCCGCAGCTGAAGCAAATTGATGGCATTGGCGACATATCGGTAACGGGTGGATTGCAGCGCGAAATAAAAGTGAATGTGGACAAAGCCAAATTGGCTTCATTCGGCATTTCGTTAGCGCAAGTAACGCAAGTGGTGAATAGCTCCAACCTTGATTTTCCTACCGGAAAAGTGAAAAATACGAACGACCAAATTACAGTTCGCTTAGCTGGAAAGTTTAATTCGGTAGAGCAAATTAAAGAACTTGTGATAGCTGCCAACCCCAAAGGTGGTAACATTCGGCTCGCCGATTTAGCTGAGGTTGAAGATGGTGTGAAGGAGCAAAAAACCATCAATAGGTTCAATGGTGTGGATGGAATTGGACTTACAGTAACCAAACAATCGGATGCCAATGCGGTAGAAATAAGCAAGGAAGCAAAAGAGCGTTTTGCAAAAATCGAAAAATTATATGCAGCTCAGGTGCTGAAATTCAACATTGCTCAAGATGCGTCGGATATGACTCTGGATGCGGTAGATGCCGTAACGCACGATTTGATGATGGCTATTTTACTGGTTGCATTGGTTATTCTGATATTTTTGCATAGTTTGCGCGACTCACTTATTGTACTGATTTCTATTCCAACATCTATTATTTCAACTTTTATTGCCATGTATTTCTTTGGGTATTCGCTCAATTTAATGACTTTGCTGGCTATGTCGCTGGTGGTGGGAATTTTGGTCGACGATTCTATTGTGGTATTGGAAAACATTCACCGACATTTCGATATGGGGAAAACCAAACGGCAAGCTGCTTTGGATGGACGTAACGAAATTGGTTTTTCTGCCTTGGCTATAACAATGGTCGATGTGGTTGTATTTTTGCCTATAGCTTTGGTTGATTCTGTAATTGGCGATATCCTCCGTCAGTTTTCGGTTACCATTGTAGTTTCCACACTTATGAGTTTGTTTGTGAGCTTTACACTTACACCATTTTTGTATTCTCGTTTTGGAAAAAAAGTACAACTGGATCGTTCTAATTGGTTGCATCTTCCATTGTTTTGGTTCGATAAGGTTGTTGAAAATACAATTAATTGGTATGTGAAAAAACTAACATGGGTGCTCCATCACAAGCGGATAAGTGCAGCTTCAGTATCGTTGTTGTTTGTAATTACCGGCTACATAATGAGTTTAGGTATTTTGGGGCAAGAAATGGTTGCCAATGGCGATGGTGGACGTTTTAGCTTAAAATTGGAGTACGACAAAGGTGTAACATTGGCTCAGAATAATATACGAACTCGTGAAATTGAAAATTATTTACGTTCGCAACCCGAGATTGAAAGTGTGCTGGTGAACGTAGGTGGCTCGAGCGATAACTTTATTACCGAAATGGCTGGTATTAGCAACGAAAACAAAGCTATGCTTACTGTTAAACTTATTGATCCTACCTTGCGCAGCGTAAATACCGAGAATTTTATGCTTTCTACACGTCAAAAAATTGAGAAAAAGTTTCCTGCCATTAAAATAAATAGTTCTGTAATTGGAATTATGGCAGGAGATGTTGAGCCTATTATGTTGATATTGAGCAGTCAGGACCACGAAGCAATGATGCATACTGCCGAGCATTTAAAAACCATGATTGATGGATTGCCTGGTGCCATTGATGCAAGTATTACGGTGCAAGAGGGAAATCCGGAACTCAACATACAAATTGACCGTGATAAAATGGCAAGTTTGGGCTTGAATATGGGACAAGTGGGCATGGCATTGCAAAATGCATTTACCGGAAACACCGATGCTAAATATCGCGATGGGCTGAATGAGTACGACATTAATATACGATTGGATGCTTTCGATAGAAATAATTTGACTGATGTTTCGGGATTTATCTTTCAGAATAATAAAAATCAGAAGATTACCCTTTCACAATTTGCTACTGTAGCTCAAAGTAGCGGACCGAGTATGGTGGAACGCAACAATAGGCAAACATCGGTAACTGTAAAAGCCAACGTGCTGGGAGTTACATCCGGTAAATTAGCACAAAATATAAAAGACGAAATAGAAAAAGCCAATTTCCCCGACAATGTGGAAATAAAATGGACTGGCGAAGTAGCACAGCAAGGCGACTCGTTTACTTCGCTCGGACTGGCACTGTTGGCAGCAATTATATTGGTTTATTTGGTAATGGTGGCGTTGTATAATAGTTTCGTACAACCGTTTATTGTGTTTTTCTCGGTTCCGGTAGCGTTGATTGGTGCATTTTTGGCACTGAACATAAGTATGGGTTCTATGAGCATTTTCACCATGTTGGGACTTATTATGTTGCTCGGGTTGGTATCCAAAAATGGTATTTTGATTGTCGATTTTGCCAACGGATTAAAAGCCAAAGGCATGGATACTTTTAGTGCGTTGTTGGAAGCTGGAAAAGAGCGTTTACGCCCAATCTTAATGACAACCATTGCTATGGTATTTGGTATGATTCCTATTGCTATAGCCACTGGAGCTGGTGCCGAATGGAAAAACGGATTGGCAATTGTGCTTATTGGCGGACTGACTTCGTCGCTTATTCTCACAGTTTTTGTAGTACCAATGGCATATTTAACAATGGAACGAATACAATTGAAATTTTCTAAAAAGAAAAAGGAAAGTATAGAAAAACTAAAGATGAAAATTGAGTAGGAAGTGAGCGATTAATTCGCTCACTGTCCTCTCACACCAACGTACGTATCGTTAGGTATACGGCGGTTTCTTAATTTACACATGAACAGACCGATAATAAGTTGAGAAAAATAAGTAACCTCCTGACTTTGACAATGCGCCACCCTAAAAATTTTTCCAGAAATTTTCTTCAA
>JACDZJ010000271.1_pt1 | contig 18689 bp, 20 predicted proteins | sample 7365721 | NCBI WGS metagenome assembly JACDZJ01 (sample SAMN15143480, study PRJNA637477) | pond metagenome | biome: freshwater wetland ecosystem [ENVO:00000243]; feature: pond [ENVO:00000033]; material: pond water [ENVO:00002228]; isolation source: pond water containing pink berries ... | reverse complement strand
ATATCCCATGGGGGCAGCAGATCAGAAAGTCTATCTCTCCGAAGCGTTTGTAGGAATGACGTGTCAGATTGAGAGAGTGACATGCCGTGAAAACGCCATCTTGCTCACTGGCAAAGGCTGCACGCAATCGGTCGAAAACACGCTTCTCTGCTTGGCTGTGCGTGCCATGCGGCATGTCGGGAATCATGCGCATTGTGCGTTCACGCCTTCAGCAGATCACGAACTTTGCGATCCTGCTTGTCGGATATGGGTGCGCTCGCCAGCGCACCAAAAAATTTCTCGCGATCTACCTCGGTCTCCACGGCTTTGGCCTCACCTGCAACGATGATGTGCATTCCACCGCCATCGACAACCAGCCGATAGTCACCCTTACCCAGGCTAACACGGGTCTGAATACAGCCCCATTTGCATTCCCGCGCCAGTGCTAACGCAGCATCTTTCTGGGCGGTGCTCCAGCCTTTGGGACCAAGCAAAAACAACTCTCGCAATGGCAATGGTCTGGATGGTGGCGACCCAAGGTTAAGGCCGGTCTCGCCCATGCGATGAGCCATTGCTGCCATACGGTGCAAAATGGCAGCCTGAGAACTGGGGAAGTTGCGCAATTGCAGCGGTAGCCCCAGCCAACCATCCCTGGCAGCAAACAGGATAGCGGCGGCGATGATGTCCGATTCTGTCAGCAGGGGATGTTTGAACGACAGCAGGTCGGCGCATTTTTCACGCAGAAAGAACAACGTCAGGACACGCGAGAATGACTTCGGATGGCGTTCGAAAATCTCAGTGATCGTGCTGTCGGTAAAGCTTGCAATGGTGCGCAGGTCGGTGATCAATTTCACAAGTGCAAGCTTCATCCGTTCGTCCATGCCTTCGCCGGCCGATCCCAGATAGTCGAGCACCACGTCTAGCGGCGTGAATGGAGCATCGGAGAACCGACATGCCGCCACCTTCATGACTGCGCCCCAAAATAACCTGTTCGAAACATCGCCAGTATCGATTGTCTGACCCGTCTGCATCCACATCCCTAGCGACGAAATCGGTGGATCGGGAATTGATTGCGCGACCTCTGTCTTTGCATCGAAAGCCAGCCGACACGCTTGCATACCAATTTCGCCAATATTACCCATATGCAACAAAAGCGCCATGATCCCGCCAGCCGCGAAGGGCGCATCAAGGACAATCCCATTTGATGGAATATCAATGCCGGATGGTGGCCAGTGCCATCCCGTGGCTTTAGAGAAAGCCGATGCGCTGACCTCCCGCTTGAAATCCAGCAAGGGCACGTTCCCGAAATCCCGCGCATCGGCTTCGCATGTGGTTTTGTTGTCGCTCGACTGGAAAGCGATGGAAGTCACCCAAGTAACAGGCAGCGGAGCCGGAATAAGCAAAATCTGTTCACTGCCATCCAGCCCATCGGGAAAACTGACTTCCTTCGCCCCCCCCTCCGAGTCGATGGTCATCACCTTGCCATGCAAGGATGCTAAATTCATGGTGGTGATGCATGGGATGAGGTGATTACGTTCACTGACGGAATAGGCAATGGCAGCCTTGGGGACATCATTCGCAAAAAGTGGAATCCAGCCGGGATAAGCTGCCAACGTGTCCTGGTAATACTTTTTACCAAACCCCATGGGCGGCATGACCAGACCAGCGGCTAGCATGTACAGAAGATTCAGATGGTTGCTCACTAACAACCAGCGTGTCGCCGCCTTGGTTGGGGGTGCAGGGTTCGCTGTGCCAAACAGATCTGTGTTGGGTTCCATTACTTGCGCTCCAGAATTTCTGTGTCTTGCGGGAGGATGGCATCGACAGGGCAATGCTTGCCGGCCTCTTTCAGCATAATGACCCGCTCTTTGGCGCGGGCGATCATGACGTAGAAAAGGCGTTTTGTTTGATCCTGATTTTGGGTATTGCAAAAATGCTGATTGATATCCGCCAGAAATACCGTATCGAATTCGAGCCCTTTGCATGACTGGGCATTGATCACCATAATCCCACCTTCGTTGAAGGGTATATCTGGGCTTGAACCAGCCAAATAAGTCTGGACGGCAGGGGGCGCATTATCGAACTTAACGGTGACCTTAGCCTTCATTAGCGCTTCGAAGTAGCGCTCACGAGCTTTGTTATTCGGCGCGATCAAACCAATGAGCTTCTCTGGCGCCATATCAGCGTTTTTCAAAATACGCTCAATCAGATTCTGGAAATCGCTCTGCTCATATGTATAGAGTATTGGGCGGATGGCGGACGGTCTATTCGGAAGTGCTGGCGGGGGGCTGGCGGGGTCGCCTGTATAGAATTCACGCGCCAAGCGAGCTATGGGGTGGGAATTTCTGTAGTTATCTTGTAGTTCAATGACATCATTGGGTGCAATGCCCAGACCATTCTGGATTTCCTGCCTTGTACTGTTCTGGCCAGGGACAATTTGTTGGTTCTGGTCGGCAACCGCATAGACGTTTTCAAACCCCAGATTGAAAAGTGCCTGATAGAACTCAGGCGGCATGTCCTGCCCCTCGTCGATGATCAGAAACGGATGTTTTGCACCCCCAAGAAGGGGTAAAGCAGCGATGATTTCAGATGTACGAACCCAGTCAATCTCTTGCCAACCGTTTCCATTTGGGGGGAGCTTAGGCACGGCCTCTCCCGATGCTGCTTTGAAAATACTTGCGAACCAACTTTGCCACTGTTGGCTGCACAACTCCATTCCAAACAACTGTCGACTCGCTTGGTTCAAAAGCTTGTTATAAACGAGGAAAATATAGTCATCCTTGTCCTGCTGATGCCGCCTTGAGCGCAGCAGGGCGAGTACCGATTTCCCCGTACCGGGGCCGCCGATAATGAGGTGTTGCCCCCGTTTTGGCAGAGCACGAGCATCCTCCTGCTCCTTGCTGAGGTCTTGGATGCCTGGCAGATTGAATTCGCGCTTTGCCATGCCCAAGCCTTACAACCTACTCAGAAATGCTGGCATACCTGTTGCGACATCACCTTTGATGAACGTCCGATCCAGCAATACATTGCCGTAAGCGCAACTCGGCTCAGGGATCAATGCGCATGCATGGCAGGCTGCACGGTTGAGCAGGCTTGGTCCTTGGCCGCCATGTTCAGAACACACCGGGTCAAGTGAGCACCATTCTGCATGGTCAAATACGCTGGACAGCAGGAGCAAAAACCGCTCCGGTGTGGCAAGTTCGGCAAGCCCGCCCAAAGAGCCCACTACATCTGGCACCGCCACATAGACCAGAATGCCCGACATGGGCAACTTGCCTGCGGTGCAGTAGATGCGCTCTTTCAGTGAAGCCGCCGGGTAGCCTGCCTCGGTCTCCAGTTGCCGGATCAATAGATGTGCGAGTGTGTGCAGCAGCAGGAAGCGCGGGGTGACGATGATCTCGGGGTCAAATCGCAAGCCGGTGGCAGCAAAGCGGCGCTGGAAGTCACTTGAACGCTCGCTGAGGGTCGGGTGGGATTCCCATCGACTCAGCAAATCTTCGTCCAAGCTGAAAAATACGCCTTCCCCGTAGAGTTCGAGTGCGGGGAGCCAAGAGCTCTCGCCAACGATGTCTGGCAGCACCAAGGTTCCACCCATGCGTTGGAAACCTTTCAGCACCATGATTTCCTTGAGGCGGTTGACGGCGATGAGTTGGCTCACCGCTGCGATGATCCGAGCTGGTTTTGTGCCAGCTAAACTTCCGATCATGGCCTTCCAGGAACAGGTGTGATGGTGCGTAACGAAGTCTTCGTCATCCGCTACGTCCGGCATCTCGTCGCACAAGGCCTGGTATTCGTTTTCGAGCAGGATTCCTTGCGTGATGTTTTGCCCATAGAGTGGGTAACCCTTGCCGATCTCTTTCAGGGCATCTTCGATCTGCGGAATGGAACAGCGCAATTCGCTGGCGATTTTGTTCATCGCGCTATTTCTCGCATGCGGGTATTTGGCCTGCTCGATCAGCTTCAGTTTTGGGGAGCTTGAATACAGACGATCAACGACCGAACCCTTGCGTATGCGCGACTCGGGCGGGATGACCAGCGCATTGCGCGTCTGCGGTGCATGTACGCGTGCATCATTGATTTCCAGCACCGTAGCCATGCTATCGGTAGCGTCTGCATCTTCTTTTATCCAGGGTTGTTGACGTGTCTTGCCAAAAGGAATTTGGAGGCCATCACCGAAATCGCTTATGGCATTGCATCTTTCACAACGCAACTGACGACCGGAGGCACCCTTGTCAATCAAGCGCAGATAAGGCTCGTTCCAGTCCGCGCGGCACTGTTGCTGATTCTGCGCGCCCTTGCCTTCCTTTGGATGTGCAAGAAAATGCCAAGGCACATCGGCCATATGACCATCAACGTGAATCAACGCCCACGGTGCTTGCTCAAGCTGCGGCCTATTTTGGCATTTCTTCGGATCACTTTCCTGGCAGCGTGATTTTTCACCCTGTGACAGCCCTCTCCATGGCTTGTAGTGCAGCAGACCACAGGATGGGCAACGCATCCAGGATGGGAAGCGTTGCGCGGGCACACACTCCCCCTCGACTCGGCCGGTATCTAGAACTTTCGCGACAGGAGGTTCTCGCAGTTCCTGATTAATACCCAGTGCAGAGCGAACGCCATCCACGTAACGAATAGGCTCGCCAGCAGGTTTCCCGCTCTTGTCCGTCCATTCGCGAATATCTTTGACGGTCATCAGGTAATCAGGGCCGCGCACAATGGCACCCACCGAACAATGACGTAGCAGGTGCGATAGCCGAACGGGGATTAACTCGGTTTTCTTGCTCATAGTGGCTTTAGCAAACCGGTATTTTCGACGTTGCGCATGGACTGGAGTGTTGGCCACAGCCCTTTGATCTGGTCGTCGTGGTTGTGGAGAAGACGATTCGCGGCCTTGTCCTTATCGGGTGCTTGGTAATTCAACTGGATTTTCGCAACATGGCAGTGTGCCGCTTCCGCGTGCCATTGCTCGACTAAGAGGTCGATATGAGAAGCAGTCTCCGCAGCGCGTTGAGGGTCAGCCTGTTTGCAGCGCTGCTTTAGTGCCTCGACAATTTTCTTCACATAATCATGGGCTGAACTGAATTTCCCTGCTTTGTCGTTGGACCGCAGATAGTGATCAGCATGCCGGATAGCAATCACCAGTGCTGCATGCAGAGCGCGGGTGCGTGCTTGATAGGTGTAGGGGGTGACGCTGGTGGGCTCTACGAAACGGTAAAAGGCTTCGTGATAAGGGCGGAAACTTTCGTAATGCGACAGGCTGCGCGCCTGATCGCGGTAATAGTTGGCAAACACCAAGCCGGGCACCTCGCTCCGCCCGACCCGGCTGCTCGCCTGAATGTATTCCGCCGTGGTCAGCGGTTGGCCGTTGACTATCATCAGGGCGAGACGAGCGACATCCAGCCCGACAGAAACCATGTTGGTGGCCAGCACGGTATCGAGGCATTCCGGGTTGTCGCGGAGTTTTTCCAGACGGGAAAAAGTTTTGGCATTTTCTTCCGCGCTGGAAATGCTCGTAAGTTGTGCAATGCGTGCGGCGAGCCGCGTGATCGGCTCTTTCGCTTCTTGCTTGCGCTCTTCGTTAAGTCGCCTGACAACATCACGCACATCGATATTGAATGCATTGTGACTGTTGCCCACACCCTTCAAACTGCCGTGATAGACCACCTGAGTCCACCAGGCATCGAGCAGTTCGGCTCGATCTTCCTGTCCAACTTCAAAGATTACCTCGGGTGCCGCCAATAATGCTGCCGCCAGCGGAGCCATGCAGTGCTGGCGGTCAAGCATGGGGGCCAGATAACCCACGTACATCCGGCCAGGGCGTTTATCTAGGGGCACTGTGCGGGCAAAGAACGAGTCGTCGCAGGACAAACCGGGGGGCGGGAAAACTGCCAACCTACGCCCATATAGGCGCTCCACCTGCTGCTCTGCCATGCGGATGGTAGCGGTGGACGCAATGTATTTTGGGCGGATGCCGCGCGCCTTCAAAACTGTGTCCAGGGCGGCCTCATACAATCCAGCCACGGACCCTAGCGCCCCGGCGATCAAATGCAGTTCGTCCTGAATGACAAGTTCCGGCGGGCGATTACCACTTACACCAAAGAAGGCGTTGGCACGCTCATCCCAAGCCAGGCGAGCGAACTTATCAATAGTAGCGATCAATAGCGTGGGAGGTTCGTCGTAAAGCGCTTCATCCACCACGTTGCAGGGCAGCACACCTTGACCCTGTTGCCCGAAGTCGCACGCCTTGTTGACGCAACAAAAATGGAATTCGGTTTTGGTCGCGGCGTAGTTTTCTGATACAGCAAAAGGCGTGCCACACCAAGGGCAGTTTTCCAGCACCAGACTACGTAACGCTCCTGCATTTCCGTTGCTGGCCTGTGCAACGTACTTCATGGCATCTTCAAATCGGTTTGGGCTCGTGGCCGAGCCTACCCACATGCCGATAGTGATGGGGGCACCATTCTTTAGCTTTGGCACCCTGCGGCGAATTAGTTCCAGCGCACAGATCATCCGGGTAGCACGCTGAAATTGCTGCGCTGTCAGCAGTCGCAGCGTGTAGCGCATGAGTACAGTCGTACCACCACCAGAGGCGGGGTTGGTGAGCCTGCGCCAGACGATGAGAAATGCGATCAGACCCAGGTACGCCTCGGTCTTGCCACCGCCGGTAGGGAACCAGATCAGATCGACAATCTCCCGGTAGTCATCGTCTTCCTGAATGGCCGATTCCATTACAGCCAAGAGAAAGGCCAACTGGAAGGGTCGCCAGCGATAGTCGTTGTCGTCTCGGCGCTTGCCACGCACATGGTCGGCCTGACGCATCTGATCCAGCATGGTTTGGTTGGCCAGTTTGAACGATTCGGCGGCGAGGTGATTGCTCCTGAGTAAGACCACGCCTCGGCGCATCCGTTCGAGGGCGGTTTCCATACGTGCGGTAATGCGCTTTGCCGCTGCGCGTTCATCAGGTTCAAGCTCATTAATTTGGGTGTTCTGCGCGTGAACCCATGCTGCATATTTCTCAACGAATTGTTCGAGTTCCTTAAATATTTCTGCTGTGGTTTCACTTTCCGCTAGATAGGCGAGTCCAAGCACACGATTGTCGTCGCCTGCCACATCGGCTGTGACCTGCGGCACTTCCACCGCCGGCATAAACTCAGTCCATACTTCTTTTACATTATCCTGTTCCACCCGCCAATCCACCGCCGCGCCGTGACCGATAGCATATATATGCCGGTGCTTGTATTGGAGTTCCAGTTCTTGGTCTTCCTCGCTCAACAGGCATTTGTCGACACGGGGATACGTACCTATTTCACCCGCTTCCACAAAGCAGCGGAGATTGACCTCAAACAGGGATTGCTCAATGCGTTCCTGCGTAAGTGATTTGGATGTTCCTTTGGCGTTCAACTCCTGTTTGTTGAACAGGGAAACCGTGACGATCCAGCCATTCAGAAAGGGACGCCACAACACGTCGATACTCGCTCGTCCACCTAACACATCCACGCGTTGGTTTGATTGTGTGGGCGGCTGTTGATTTGACTGCGCGAATGTCTTTGCTTCTTCTTCTCTACCAAGTTCAGTGCGTTCATAGCTGTTTTGGAATTGACCAATTTGGCTCCGCTCATCCAGCTTCTTATAGCAGGCAGCAGAAAAAACAACCTGAAACCGCACTTCTTCACCGCTAACAAAGAATGAGAACCCTACTGACGAAGGCGGCATGTAGCGGCGGCGCTTCGTTGCTGGCTGAGCATCGCTTCCCGCCGTCGTGTCATCCCCTAGACTTTCGGTATCGTCGTCATCATCACTCACCGAGGCTGGATCAATGCCTTCCTCATCTCGCATAATCGGAAATAAAATGCCTGTCGGGTAGCGATCCAGCGGTGATCCTCGCAATGAGTTTTCACCAGATGCCGGTCCAATCAGCTGCTTTTTTAGCCAGTCAAGTAGATCGCGTCTTCCATTTTTGTAAATCACCTTTCGATACTCCGGTAGCGGCGAATGCAAGCATCGAGTTGGCTGCGGCTCGCGGTCTGTATGGCTACCAGCAATTCGTGGCTCACGGCCGAAAGGTGAAAACGTCGCTGGAGTTCTTGCTGAATGTGCAGCAACAGATAGGCTGTGGCTTCAGCATCGGCCAGTGCACGATGGTAACGGCCTGTTGCGGGCAGGCCCAGCGTACGCACGAGAGTGCCCAATTTGTGATTCGGTGCTTCCGGGAAAATACGTCGGGCCAGGAGCATGGAACAAGCGAATTCCTGTTTGCGCCTTCCATTAATTCGGCGCAACTCAGCGTCCCAGAACTTGCTATCGAAGGCTGCGTTGTGCGCAACGATTAGATGGGTGCCTACAAATTGCACAGCATCACGTATCACTACCTCGACCTTGGGAGCCTTGCGAACCATTTCATTGGTTATACCGGTCAAGGCTTGTATGTCATTGGGAATCGAGACGCCAGGATTCATCAGGCTCTGAAAACGGTCGACGATCTTGCCCTCTGCAATGAGGACAATTGCGACTTCTGTCGGCCGCGCACCAAGGGCCGGGGAGAGGCCGGTTGTTTCGAAGTCTATGACCGCATGAATTCCCATTTTGTGCGCTTACCCAAAAAACTGGCAACAGACTCGATCAATGCAACGTAGCTTGGGCCCCTTGTTTGAGCCCTCGACTCTACATATCTCGACGGTTTTCAATTTGTTCATGTGGAGACGCTCGGCGCAATTAGCGTCACGCCCGGGAAATATGCGGCGTAGCGTCGTGTATCCCGGGTCAAAACTGGATGACCTGATACTGCCGCGTGCGCACCGATAAAAAAATCACCGAGAACATTGCTCTTCGTACCGCCTTGTCGGCGGTAACGCACAAAAGCCTTACCGGCGAGGAACAATGCCGGTCGCGGCAACTCGATCAGCACCAGCCCTAACTCCTCGATAGTTTTGTCCAGTGCCTCGACGGTCGAGAACGTCAGCGACAACTCGGAATAAATAATCGGATTGATCGCCAGTCGGTGAACTTTCGATTGCGCACGTAGTTGGCCAATCGACCAGTCCGCCCAATCCGGATCGTTCTCCAGAACATCGACCAGCACGTTGGTGTCGACCAGTAACATCAACCTTCGCCGCGCAGTAGTGCCATCAGGTCGTCAGTTCGCCATTTGACATCCGCTTTGCCACGGGCAGATTCAAATCGATCGGGCTTGCGACTCGGCCTCGCGCCCACCTTGTGAATTACGACATCGCCTTCACGATTGACCGCAAAATCTACCGAACAGCCGGGTGCCAGATTCAGCGCATCGCGAATCTGCTTGGGGATGGTGACCTGACCCTTGCTGGTAAGTGTCGTCGACATGGCATGGCTCCTTTTGTATTACGGCGATACTCATTGTAATACCCGGCGAGCTGGTATGCAATCCGCACGAATAGCTTGGCTTCCTGATTGAACAGCGCGTTCATGGTGGCGTCGTCAATCACATCACGGAGCCCACGATGAACGCCAAGCAAACCGCCCTCGACGCCTACCTCGCCCACACTGCCACCATCCGCGCCAAACTGGAACGGCTGCAGCAACTCGCCGACGACCACTTCGGTCATGACCCCGATGCCATCAACTGGGGCCACGTCGGCGATCTCGGGCGGGTGGAGACCGGGCTGGACGAATTGTTGGCGATCTTCGGTGATGGCGAATGACGACGCCCACCAACCATCGGAGATGATCATGAACGTCAAACTGACCGCCACCCAAACCACCATCCTCAAAACCGCCGCCGCACGCCCGGATGGCAACATTGAACCGCTGCCAACCAGTCTGCGCGGCGGCGCTCGCGCCAAGGTCATCGAGGGACTACTCGCCCGCGACCTGATCAGCAAGTTTCAGCACCCGGACCACGTCGAGTATTACTTGACCGATGCGGCCTACGCCGCCGTTGGGAGCAAGCGCAAAATACCTGCGCCCGTGACCCCAGACCCCGAGATTGAGGCCGCCGTGTCGGCCGCAGAGGCCAAGTGGGCGCAAGATAAACGGGAGGCGACCAAGCCCCGCACCCGCGAGAACAGCAAGCAGGCCACCGTGATCCAACTGCTGCAAAGCCCCGATGGCACGACGATTCGGCAGATTATGGAAACCACAGGCTGGCAGGCGCACACGGTACGCGGCACGTTCGCCGGAGCGCTCAAGAAAAAGCTCGGCCTGATCATCGTGTCGGCCAAGGATGTCGGCGGCGAAAGGGTGTATCGCATCGCCTGACTGCCTCCGACGCAAAGGGTGTCCATTGAACTGACACCCTTTTCTGCGGCCAAGAATCTCGGTGGCCGTTTTGCCGTTTTTCGGCATCAAACCCGACCGAAAGAACCGCCGGCACTGGCTTTGCGATGGGTGGCCGTTTTCGGTTCAAAGGGTGTGAATTCAACTCCCACCCTTGCCGGGGTGCAAACCGCAAACCCTGCAAACCTCGGTTTGCACTCTGACGGTAGCGCAATGCCGCGCTGTCGCCTCCCGCATGGGACTATCGCCAGGAAGGACCCCTTTCGCCTGGGCATATATCCATCCCTGGCGACCACAACAATACGAGTGATCGTCACCATCATCACGACCATCACCGACGTCAGTCGGCGTGATGGTTGTGACAGTCGTGATGGTCTGACCGGTTTTGATTCAGCCCGTCGCAGGTGACCGCATCAACGCACATCCGTAAAATGACCCATGCGAATCCTGCGAATGTTGCGAAAGTCGGCTTGATGACTGGGTTGGTGGCTTGCGCATCGAATGCGACAGCCGAGAAACCTCGTCCTGTCTGTCGCACGATTCGCATGGCTTCGCATTGGCGCGGAGCCATATGGCACAAGGAGTTTCGCGGAATTCGCACGATTCGCAGGCACGAGATCTGAAAACGTAAATGGCAACCCCTCCCATACCCGATGAGCAAACCACCCGAGCCGCCAGCGACGCGGACGAGAGTGCTATCGATGAGAGTGGGCCATTCAATCCACTGACGGACGATCTCAACGATTTGCGCATCACTCACGGTCAGTGCTGGCTCTGGCCACAGATCACCGCCGAATTCGACCGCCTCGACGCTGTCGTTTTTAACGCCCGCACCTTCCTCGACCCACTGACCACGGCAGGTTGTCCCGACTGTGCACTGCAGGCGAGCATCGGCATCGTCCGATCCAACCTTGCTATCCACCAGCACGCCGAACACCACGGCAGTTACATCGCAGCCGCCCGCAGTCTCTGGACAACTCGCATCCCGCATGATCCACCCACCCTGTCCGATGCCCAGATATTTGCGTTGCTGGCTATCCACGAAGCTCGGCTGACTGCGGAAACCTACGGCGAAATTGCCACAGGTATCGAGGATGAGATGCAGCAAGCAGGCATTGGCCACAATGACGAGGAAGACACCCATTGCTTACGTACCGACATCGCAGGGTGGGAACGCGGCCTCTGGCGCGATGCTGCTGACCGGACGGGCACCGCCGAGAAATTCCTGCTCATGGCGAATTTCGCCGCCAGCGCACCCGATCCCGTCGCGCTCAAAAAGGCTGAGTCTCAAATCGCCACGCTGCGCAGTAAAGCGCGCAGGGCCGAAGCGGTCGTCGCCCCATTCCGCAACGGACGCCCACGGGGTGCCACCGCCCGGATCACCCGTGCGCTCAATGCGATTGTTCAGGAGATCGGCAGCCGCGACATCAAGAAGGTGCTCGACCATATCGAGTATCTCTATTCTGGCGAGCAGATGATCGAGGGCGTGCTGTTCGAAGATGCCAACGATGTCTTTGTCTTCTACCGCCATGAGGGCGAATCTCAGTACCAAAAAATCCGCATCGACAGTCTGCGCCGCAAACTCGCGGACATCCCGGATGAATAGGGCTATTCATCCATAGCACTGCCTAAGCTGACCTTCATCGACGCTGATATGCGTCTCTCGATGAAAGGCAGCGCAGGCAGATGGGCATCGATCAAGGTCGCCGTACCCGTACGGCAGAAGTCACCATCCTCCTCACCGAGGACGAGGCGGCATCCCTCCTCAAGATTCAACCAGCCACACTCGCCACCTGGCGCGTCAAGGGCCGGCCGCACCTGCCCTTTGTGCGTGTCGGACGCTGCATTCGTTATCGCCGCCAGGATATTGCCGCCTTCATCGACGGGCACCTCGCGGACTGCACCGGTACCGGGCGGGCATGACGGTGGTCAGCCCCTCTCAAGTTTCCCGCCCGTCCTGGGCCGAGGAAGAGCGTCCTGATCCGCTACCGCTGTCGCGGGAATTTGATCCGCCGACACCCTACCCGGTAGAAGCCCTCGGCCCCATTGGTACCGGTGTCGTGCAGAAGATGCACGAAATCATCCAGGCCCCGGTCGCGCTGATCGGCCAATCCATTCTGGCGGCGATGAATCAGGTGGCCCAACCCCACGCCAACGTGATCGTCGATGGTCGGGTGTCACCGTTATCGGAGTTCTTCCTCACCCTGGGCGAATCCGGCGAGCGCAAATCCGCTGCCGATGGATGGGCATTGGCCGGTGTCCGTGCCCGGCAACGCCTCCTGATGCAGCAATTCGTTGTCAATCGGGAAACCTACGAGAAGTCCGCCGAAATCTACGAGGCCGCCGCCAAACGCATCCTCGCCGACAAGAAACTGAACGGTGATGCCAAGCAAGCCAAGCTCGGTGAGCTCAATAAACCCAAAGCACCCGTCATGCCGCTGTTCATCGTCTCGGAGCCGAGCACCGAGGCCATCCATCGGCAACTGATCGTCGGCATGCCGGCCATCGGGCTGGTCAATGATGAAGGTGGCCAGTTTCTTGGCGGCTATGCCATGAGTGCCGAGAAGCGACTGGGCACCTTGACCACACTCTCCCGGCTGTGGGATCGCGGTGAGTTCGACCGAGTCCGTGTCGGCGATGGTTCCGGCAGTTACTACGGTCGTCGCCTCAATCTGCACCTGATGGTGCAACCCGCTGTGGCCTCACTGCTGCTGGCTGACCCACTGGCGCGTGAGCAGGGATTCCTGGCGCGCTGTCTGGTCAGTTTCCCTCAATCCACAGCTGGCCAGCGCAAGTACGTTGAAACCGATCTTGGACGAACGCCGGAGTACCAAGCCTATACGGCACGGATGGATGCGCTGCTGGAGCAGGAATGGCCGATCACCGACAACCATGAACTCGATCCCCCCAACATCGTCCTGACGCCATCAGCGAAACGGGCATGGGTGGCCCTCTATAACGACATCGAGAAAGCCCTCGGTGGTGATGGCGATCTTGCGCCTATCCGTTCCTTGGCATCGAAGGCACCGGAACACATTACCCGGATGGCCGGCACTTTCGCGGTATTCGAGGGTGACAACGGAATTCACGAAGAGCACATCGACCGGGCGGCACTGCTGATGCAGCACTACCTGGCCGAAGCGACCCGTTTGTGGGGTGCGGGTCAGGTATCGGCGGAACTGAATTTGGCGCAGGAGGTGTTGAACTGGTTGCGCGACAAGATGGGGCCGGGTCGGGCGATCCCGCTGGCTGACATCTACCGCAATGGTCCTTCGGCCATCCGCAGCGCCGGTGCCGCCAGAAAAGTCATGCATTTGCTGGCGCATCACGGCTGGGTTGCCATCGCCGCCCACCCCACGGCCCGCGAAGCCTACGAACTGGTGGCGGTGTGATGGCTTTCCAGTTCTCACGCCCTCTGGCTGCGAATCTTGCGAATCCCGCGAAAGAGCCCACTGCGCCTACGTTTGCGCCTGTGCGAAGCGATGCGAATCTTGCGAATCCGAACCACTCACTCGACGACCGAATTTGTTGCACCGATTGCAGCCAACTGGCGACGAGCGGCGTCTGCCGGGCCGCCGGCCCAAAGAACAAAGCGGTGGTAGCCAATCGCGGCTACCAGCCGATCCGGGATCTGCCACGTCGCTGCGAGGGCTTCACGCCGTATGGCGACCACCCCGATCAGCGCCGTGGTTTCGAGCGCTGGCCAGGACTCATCCGCTTTCATTCCAACGCCACGCCACCCGGCGCAGAGGGTGGCCCCCTATGGAGCATACCGTGAATAACTCACCGTCCATTTCCCCGAATCTGCACCCGATCTGGCAACGCCATTTCGGACTCCAGACCATTCAACCGACCAAGCCACAGGCCAAGCCCAGGAATGCAGGCGATGCGCTGATGCGCGCCGCGCAGGCCTTGGCCGCTGCCCATCCCACTACCCGATAAGGAGATCACTCATGAAACTGAATCCGTTCAGCAAGAAGCCCACCGCCTACTACGACAAGGTCAAGGCTGAGTACGAAAAACTCGACCGCGAGCTTACTGCCGCCAAGGATCAACTCAACGAGGCCGAAGCAGATTTCGAACGCAAGCGCCGCCGGCAATTCGAACTCGATCAGCACGGCTCGATGTACTCCTCGACGCGTGAACAATCGCAGGCATCGTTCGCGGCAAGCGAGGCCAGCAATCGCGTCGGCCACATCAAGGGCGAGATCGGTCAACTCGAAAGCCGGATTGGTCCCCTGCGGCGGATCGCTCTGGCACCGGACAGGTTCGCCCGGGCCAAGCAGGCATTCGATGCTCTTCTCGCGCAGAAACTGGCGACGACTGGCGAACTGGAGAAGGTCAGTGCTTTGATCGCCAAGGTCAGCAAGCGTGTCATCGATGCTGATGCGCGCATTGCCACCGAAACCCAGTCGGCGACCCAGACGATGCTCGATGCCGACGGGGAATTCAATGTGCCGGAAGCGCTGACCCGGCTGGAAGCGGAGTTGCGCCTTGGCAAATCGTCGCTGGCCGAACTGGAGGGAAAGCGAGACGCCTTGCTTGCCGAGTTGCGGGAATTGCCAATGGCGATTCGTGAGGCCGAGCGTGTGTTTATTGGTTGCCGCGCTGATGTCGTCGAGATCGAACTGTACGAGCAATTGATGCCCGCCATGACCCTGTTCGCCAGAGCGTCCGCTGCTCGCCGGCAGAACGACTACCGCCACGACGAAACCCGGTTCGAGATCGAGATTCCACGCGAATTGATTGAACCGGCGGAACTCGCCCTGGCGGCGGAATTGCCGACGGCGTAATGACTCCAGCGGATGGTCGCGAGTCACGGCATAGCGGCCATCCGTGCTGACGCAGACGTTTCGGGATGCGTCAGTTGAGAGCCATGCCGCGTAATGCCCGCCGGCGCTGACTGCGAAAGGCATCGCAGAAAGCCGGCACCTTCAATCAGGAGATTACTATGGAAATCAAGCGTACCCAATTCGACATGACCAATCCGTTCGCACCCATGCAGCAGCAGATGAATCAGGTCGAGACCGCGTTGCGGCAGATGCCGCCGGCACAACGCGAGCAACTACTGGCCGAGATGCTGCCGCCCATTCCAATGCACCGGCCTGCGTCGGTGATTGAGCCTGCCGTGACGATGGTCACGGTCAAGACCGAAGAGTGGGATGGCGGGCCAGTCGTACAGCAGCGGTACCCAACTGTCGTCGTCCGGCCGCGACGCATCGTCGGCACCATCCCTTGGCAGTGGCGGTGGATCGTCGCCGGCATTCGCCTGACCCGAATCATGCGCAAGTCGGCCAAGCAACAGATGAAGCAGTTCAACAAGCTGCAGCGCCAGATGATTCGACGGGTCCTTCCTCGCCGCAATGCCATGCGGGGGGCGCGAGCCCGCTGATGCGCTACCGACAGCCAGCGAAATGAGGTTACCACCCAGGTTACCGGTTACCACCCGGCACTTTCCGGGTTACCAGCATTCAAGGAGATGACATGAACACCACGATGATCAACAGCAGCACCGCCGATCCCATGCCCATCGAGCGGCTGGGCCACTATGACCCGGAAGTCCACCAGCGCGTCCAGCAGTGGCTCGCCAGCGGGCAGCTGCTGGCCTGGATTCCCATCCTCAGTCAGGAGAACTTCCCTGACGTCCCACCAGACGTATTGCAGTTCGCAGATCGTTATCAGGAAGCGATGCGCTGGCCCATCCACCGCCCGGAAGACTTGCTGGCCTTGCCCGATGGCATTACCGGCTGGCTACTGCCCGCCGACGCCGACGATACCGACGTGGCCTGCGGCGTATGGAACGGTGAGGTGTACATCCTGAGCGTGCAGGACCAGCGCACTGGGCGCAAGCAGACCTTGCTGGGTGAACGTGCCGATGCCGGTCAGAGCGCGGTTTGACTTGGCTTCTGTCCGGGAAGAAGCGTTCATGCAACTCCCTCAACAACCGGAGTCTCCAATGAGCAAACCACCCACCATCGCCGCGCAACTGGCGGCGTTGCCCCAACTGCCCCAGGATCATCTGTGGGTACTGTGGGACGAGCACTTCCCGCGCCGACCGTCGCGAGTCAATCGGCGCTACCTCGAAGCACGATTGGCCTACCGCCTGCAAGAAATCGCCATCGGCGGTTTGTCGCCAGTGGTCAGGGCGCATCTGGCCGATTGCGGCGAGCAGCATTCCAAGATCAAGGTCGGCCGTGGCCCCGAGATTCGCATGATGCCAGGCACTACGCTGATTCGCGAATGGGATCGCCGCGAGTACCGCGTCACCGTCCTGCCTGATGGTCTGTACGAGTTGGACGGCACACGCTACAAAAGTCTGTCTGCAGCGGCGAAAGCCATCACCGGCACGCATTGGTCAGGGCCAGCATTCTTCGGCGTGAAGGGTGGGCGCAAATGAACCTCACCGTCCCCAAACGTTGCGCCGTCTATTGCCGGGTGTCGAGCGACGAGCGCCTTGATCAGTCGTTCAACTCTCTCGATGCCCAGAAGGAAGCAGGGCTGGCCTACATTGCCAGCCAGCGTGCCGAGGGTTGGATTGCCGTTCCCGACGATTACATCGATCCGGGCTTCACTGGCGGCAATATGGATCGGCCCGGCCTGAAGCGCCTGATGGCCGACATCGAGGCCGGCAAGATCGACATCGTGGTGGTCTACAAAATTGATCGCCTGACGCGCAGTCTCGGCGACTTCTCTCGGCTGATCGAAGTCTTCGAGCGGCACAAGGTGTCGTTTGTTTCAGTCACGCAGCAATTCAACACCACGACCAGCATGGGCCGGTTGATGCTCAACATCCTGTTGTCCTTTGCGCAGTTCGAGCGCGAGGTCACCGGCGAGCGAATCCGCGACAAGATTGCCGCCAGCAAGGCCAAGGGCATGTGGATGGGCGGCCATCCGCCACTCGGGTATCGCATAGATGATCGGCGACTGGTTGTTGTCGACGTCGAAGCGGAACTGGTCATGCGCATCTTTACGGATTTCACGCGTTGCCGGTCGACCACCGATCTGGTGCGGCAACTGGCAGCCGACGGCAAAACCAACAAGCAGGGCAAACCGTTCAGCAAGCAGATGCTCTACAAACTGATGCACAACCGGGTCTATCTGGGCGAGATTCCCCACAAGGGGAAAAGCTACCCCGGCGCACACGTGGCCATCATCGATCAGACGCTCTGGGATGCTGCCCACGAGGTTCTCGCGGAGAACAACCGGCAACGCACCTCGGAGACGTGGCAGCGGCGACAGCCGGAAGCCTTACTGCTCGGGTTGTTCTACACGGCGGATGGCGAGAAATTCCAGCCGGCGTTTACGTGCAAGCCAAACGGCAAGCGCTATCGCTACTACGTGCCGAACCGGAAAGTGCGCTTCGGTGCCGATGCCAGCCCGGCAGGACGGGTGCCGGCGGAACCTATCGAGCAGATGGTGTTGGCGCAAATCCACGCCGCGCTGATATCGCCGGAGATGGTGCAGTCGGTGTGGGATGTGGTCAGGGCCGACTATCCGGAAATCACCGAACCCGAGGTGGTACTGCCATTGCGGCAACTCGGGCTGGTCTGGGATCAATTGTTCCCGGCCGAACGCCAGCGCATCGTGCAGTTGCTGATCGAGCGGGTGACGCTGCGCGAGGAAGGCATTGAGATTGTTTGGCGCGAGGTGGGTTGGCACACCCTGGCCGGCGAAATGCGCCCCGGCTCGATTGGCGCTGAATTACTGGAACTCGAACGCCAGCAGGAGGCATTGGCATGACACGGATCATTCAAACGGGCGCTGCGGTTCAGCAGCAGGGGACGAAACTCACGACCTTCATTCCGGTGCGCATCAAGCGGCGCGGTGGGCGAAAAGTGGTAGTCCCGGCGGCGAACTCGGCAGACAAACTGCCGGAGCACGATGCGCCGATTCTCACGGCGCTGTCCAAGGCGTTTCACTGGCAGCGGCTCATCGATGAGGGCATCGTCAAGAGCGGATCGGATATTGCTCGCCAGGAAGGACTCAATCAGAGCACCGTCAATGAGTTGCTGCGACTGGCATTGCTCTCGCCGGCATTGGTGCGCGGCATCCTCGATGGGCACCAGCCGAAGACCTTGAGTCTGATCTGGCTGAAGAACAATTTGCTGCCGCCGGATTGGGACGAGCAGCACGCGCTGTTTGATGAATTTGACGCGTAGAACGGGTTTGCAATGTTTCTGGTCAGTGCAGTTGCCACACAACCATCGGCCCGAAACCCGCATGAAATCGAGGGGTCGAGCGTCGGCCAGCCACAGGTCAAATGGAGAAAAGAGAGGATTCTGGGTGCCGGCGGGCAGGAAATCGGCGGCATTTCCGACTCGCCGACAACGCATCAATGCCCGGAACCGCGCCAACACTGGCGCGACGGGCAGAAAAAAGCCCAACCGATAAGGGTTAGGCTTTTTAAATTGGTGGTGATGGGTGGACTTGAACCACCGACCCCCGGATTATGAATCCGATGC
>JACDZJ010000270.1_pt1 | contig 18754 bp, 12 predicted proteins | sample 7365721 | NCBI WGS metagenome assembly JACDZJ01 (sample SAMN15143480, study PRJNA637477) | pond metagenome | biome: freshwater wetland ecosystem [ENVO:00000243]; feature: pond [ENVO:00000033]; material: pond water [ENVO:00002228]; isolation source: pond water containing pink berries ... | reverse complement strand
TGAGCAAACCTATGCTGATTACTGCGCCAAACTGAATTGAATGAATTATTCCGAGTACCCAAAGCTCTGCAAAAAGTTATTCTTATCACGGGATCACGGTTCAAGAAGGAATCCAGATCGCTGAACTGTTGCCGAATAAATAGCAACTCTACCAATTTTCTCAGAAAACGATTCAAATCATATCAAATACATTCAAGTTTTCTACAACTTTCAAAAACACATATGAAATGCGGCTCTCTCTGCAGTGACTTTTGAATGTCAATTTTACTTTAAGCTAAAAGAGGGATGACTGTTGGTGTCCACTTTTGACGACCTATCTCAAAAACTCATGGCATCAATAGATCGAGCCCAAGATCGGCTGAAAAAAATAATTAAAACTTCCTGGTCGGGTCTGTTTTCAAGAATAATTACAACAGCTGTCTCGCTGATTATTGTGCCATTTGCTGTTCATTATTTAGGTAAAGAACAATATGGCGTGTGGATAGCGATTTCCTCGTTTGTGTCCATGTTGGCTTTTTTAGATGGTGGGGCCGGCAATGCTGTTATAAACATGGTTGCTTATGCCAGTGGTGCCAATCAAGAGCGTCTTGGGAAAATTGTTTCTACCGCATTTTTCAGCTTGATGGCACTTGCCCTGGCAGGTGGACTCTTATTTCTAGCGGCCTGTCCTTTTGTGCCCTGGCAGAAGCTGCTTGGGATATCTGCGTCAACCTCGATATCTAATTTGAATATCGTTACAATGGTCGTCGGGATATTCTTCTTTGTAAATATTTTCGCAACGTTGGTTGGAAAAATACAAAGGGGCTTGCAAGAAGGTCATTTGGATAATTTCTGGAATACAACAGGCGCGGTATTATCGTTACTTTTTGTGTATGTCGCCATCAGGAATGATACTGGTCTTGTTGGCTTTGTCATTGCTTTTCTGGCTGGTTCGTTTCTCGCCTTCCTGGGAAACAATGTTCATTACCTTTATTTTCTCAGGAGTGATTTACGCCCACACATAGCCAAAGTGGATGGCGAAGTTGCACAAGAGTTATTCAAGGTTGGGAGCATGTTTTTTGTGTTGCAAATTGCGGGAGCAATTCAAGGTCAAGCTGATAACGTACTAATCGCCAACCTGCTGGGACCAGCAGAAGTTACGAATTATTCAATTTGTATGAAATTGTTTCTCATGGTCCCCATGTTGTTTGGTTTACTTTTGACCCCGCTTTGGCCCGCTTATCGAGAGGCACTGGCAAGTGGTGACAAATCATGGGTGAAGCAGATTTTTTTCAAGTCACTGCGTTGGAGTTTGCTTTTCAGCATTCCTTCAGCATTTTTCCTTATGTTATTCGGTGGAAACGTTATCGAGTTATGGGTTGGTTCGGATGTCGTGCCTTCAACCAGTTTACTGATTGGCTGCGGCATTTGGCTTGTGTTGATGACTGTTGGCAATGCTTTAGGTGTATTTCTTAATGGAATGCAGTTTGTGAAAATCCAGATGATCTTAGCGCTGGTGGCTGCGATCATGAATGTCGTCCTTTCAATTTGGTTCATTCAAACCATCGGTGTGGTTGGCGCTGTTTGGGGTTCGATTATTTCTTATTTTATTTTTACGATGTTACCCTGTTTCTTTTTTATAAAAAAAATATTCAGGAATTTTGATCAGTCTGTCTGAAATGGTGATGACATTTATCAATGGCTTCATTTTATCAGTAAAATCCTTCTGGTCACCGTTCATTGTTCCCAATAACGAACAAATCAGACATGACCATGATATGCCCGATATGCGATGGAGCATTAGAAATTTCTTTTAAAGAGAAAGTAATGCTCCGGCACGATGCCATCTTTGACTCTTGCCGAACGTGTGGTTTTTTACGTGCTCGCAGTCCATACTGGCTGGCAGAAGCCTATTCCAGTGCTATTTCATCCACGGATACCGGCATAATCACGCGGAACAGTTCTGTTGCCCGCAAATTAGCCTCGATACTCTTTGGCGCGTTCGGGGAACGTGGTCATGGACGTTATGTGGACATGGCTGGTGGTTATGGTACACTTACGCGCATGATGCGAGATTATGGGTTTGATTTCTACTGGTCAGACAAGTACTGCGACAACTTAATGGCGCGAGGTTTCGAATATTCTCCTGAAATTGGCGCATGCAAAGCCGTAACAGCAATCGAAATCATGGAGCATCTTGATGACCCCCTTTCGTTTGTTCGTGATGCATTGCAGCAAGCACAGGCTGACACCTTTATTTTTACTACCGAACTTTTTGAAGGGTTGCCGCCTGCTCCGGAGAAGTGGTGGTATTACTCTTTTGAGACTGGACAGCACATCGCCTTTTTCCAAAGACGAACCCTGGAATTTATGGCAAAAAAACTTGGCCTCTGGTTTTTCAGTGGAGGTGGCGTGCATGTATTCTCAAAAGTCCCTGTCAACACCAATTTGTTTAGATTATTCGCGGGAAGGATGAGCAGTTTTTTTGGATGGTGGGTGCGCAAAACCTTGACTTCAAGGACGATGAGCGATCATTTGCGTAGAGTGCAGCGACTTCGAGATTCGAACTAAACGCAATGACTTATTTCGCATGAAAGTAGCCTTTGATTCACAAATTTTCACCATGCAGGAGTATGGTGGAATTTCTCGTTACATCTGTAATCTCGCTGCCCAGCTATCCACTATTGATGGAGTAGAGACTAAAATTTTCAGTCCCTTTTACATTAACTTTTTCCTCGACAAGCTTCCCAGAAAAATCGTATCAGGAGTCAGAATACCTAGAATACCCGGAACCGGGAGAACCTTTCATCGGAGCGGTCTGTGGTTAGCTCGCCATGCCATCGCGAGATTTGCACCTCAGATCGTGCATGAAACATATTATGCGGCAAACCCGTTAGCCTCAAGGTCTGCCCGCACTGTTGTGACGGTTTACGATATGATTCATGAACGATTCCCTCTTATGTTTTCTCAACGTGACCGGACTTCCAGATTAAAAAGGGCGTCTGTCTTGCGTGCTGATCATGTCATTTGTATCTCAGAAAATACACGACGCGATTTGCTGGATTTGGTGCCTGTATCTCCTGATAAAGTTTCGGTCGTACATCTTGGGTTTAATCAACTTTCTGATATTCGTCAAAAGGCCTTGCCAGGATCGTCCCATATTGAAGGACCGTTTTTGCTCTTTGTAGGCGAGCGTGGGCATTACAAAAATTTCAAGGGGCTCCTGCAGGCTTACGCCAGTTCCAACTGGTTGACGAACAATTTCAGTATTGTGTGTGTTGGCGGCGGAAAACTCCAGGGGAACGAACTCGAACTGATGCGCGAACTTGGAATTTCCAGTTGGAAGGTGAATCAAGTCAACGCGACTGATGACATGCTGGCCGAATATTACAAAAAAGCTGCTGCATTTATTTACCCATCAAGATATGAGGGGTTTGGCCTTCCGTCACTGGAGGCAATGTCATCAGGGTGCCCTGTAGTTTGCAGCAATACCGGCTCAATGCCGGAAGTTGTTGGCAATGCCGGAGCATATTTTGACCCGGAGAGCATTGATTCGATACGTGAGACAATTGAACATGTACTGGAGAGTAACGAGCAACGAGAACTCCTTGTTCAACGAGGATTCAACCGTAGTGCTGAATTTTCTTGGGAGCGATGCGCAACTGAGACATTGGAAATTTATCGGAGTTTATTCTAATGCGCGCATTAATTTGCGGCATCAGCGGACAAGATGGCGCTTACCTTGCTTCTCTGCTCTTGAGTAAGGGCTATGAGGTATGGGGGACTTCGCGGGATGCACAGGTCGCTTCATTTTCAAACCTTGCGCGTCTGGAAATACTCGACAAGATCCAGGTGCTCTCCATGGCACCCAATGATTTCAGGAGCGTTCTCACCGCATTGAATCTGAGCGACCCGGACGAATTGTACTATCTTGCCGGCCAGAGTTCTGTAGGGTTGTCTTTTGAGCAGCCCACAGAGACTTTTGAAAGCATTGCACTGGGGGCACTGAATCTGCTGGAAGCTATTCGTTTTCGTGACCAACCGGTAAAATTCTACCATGCCAGCTCAAGTGAATGTTTTGGCGATGTTGGCAAACAACCGGCAGATGAGTCCACTCCATTCCATCCGCGCAGCCCCTATGCAATAGCCAAGGCTTCCGCGCACTGGATGGTGGCCAATTATCGTGAGGCTTATGGCTTGTTTGCCTGCAACGGAATCCTGTTCAATCATGAGTCTCCGCTGCGTCCTACCCGTTTTGTTACGCGTAAAATTACGACGGCAGCAATAAGAATAGCTCGAGGTTCTCATGAAAAATTACATCTTGGCCGTCTGGACATTGTGCGTGATTGGGGTTGGGCGCCGGAGTATGTGGAAGCAATGTGGCTCATGCTTCAACAAAAAAAACCGGACGATTTTATCATTGCAACAGGCAAGGCCCATTCGTTAACAGAATTTGTCTCCACCGCATTTAAGTTTGTTGGGTTAAACTGGTGCGATCATGTGATTTCCGACCCTCTTTTATTCCGAACGACAGACCTTGTATGGAGTCAAGGAAACTCCATGAAGGCTAACAGTATCCTGGGATGGCAGTCACGAGTGGATATGGCCGAAGTTGTTTCATTATTGATTGAAGCCGATCAATCTCAGATATAGCCCTTATTACTCTTGGTTACGATATCAAAAATATGCGTGTTAAAAACACTTGACGGTAAAAGTACCGAGTAATTTTTCAACCATAAATTCGCGCGTCGTTCAAAAGACTTGTGTATGAAGCCCCATCGAGCAACCCGATTGCCCAACGATGAACATGCCGCGAAATAATAAGTAAACAGCATTTAAAGGAGTGGTTTTGCCAGCGACAAAAGACATAACCCATATCACAGCGAAGGAAAATACGGGCAACTACAACCCGGTTCAAATTCCTCGAATTCTATGGTCGAACAGAGGTTTGTTGGCGACTTTGACCATGCAGGATTTGCGTTCACGATACGCCGGGTCGGTTTTGGGCCTGGCATGGATGCTGGTTATTCCGCTGGTTCAATTGACGATTTACACCTTTGTGTTTGGGTATATCTATCGAGTCGGTCAGGGAAAAAGCATCGTGGAGTATGCCTTGAGTTTATTCTGCGGGTTCGTCCCTTTTATCGTCGTCTCGGAAAGTCTCAGCTCAGCACCGAGCCGTATAATCGGGCAACCAAATTTTGTAAAAAAAGTTGTCTTCCCACTGGAAGTTCTCCCCTTAATCCCGATAAGCGTCTCGGCAATACACGCCCTCGGCGCGTTGACCATCCTGTTTCTGGCAGTTTGCTTTATTGGCCAGGGCCTGCATGTAACACTCGTCTGGCTGCCAATGCTCATCATTATTCTCCTGTTGCAGGTAATCGGTTTGAGTTGGATGTTGTCGTCTTTAGGGGTATTTATTCGTGATCTCACATCCACCATCCAGCTTATTATTCAGTTCCTTTTTTTCCTTACGCCAATAACCTATCCTTTGTCTCTGGTTCCTGAGAAATTCTTAACCATCTACAGGTTAAACCCGTTGGTTGGGATTATAGAAAATTTCCGGCGGGTTATTCTGGAAGGAAAAGCGCCGATTTTGATGGATGTCATCTATCCGCTGGGCTGCGGGGTGATTTTTACCATAGCGGGTTTCTATTGTTTCCAGCGCTACAGGAGAGCCTTTGCCGATGTTGTGTGAAATTGCCGATAACATATCAATAAAGGCGTCGGGACTGGGAAAATGCTACCACAAGTATCATAATCCGGCAGATCGCCTGAAACAGCTGGTTCTCCGAAAACATCGGTACTATGAAGAGTCCTGGGTGTTAAAAGATATCAGTTTTGAACTGCCTCGCGGCAAGGCATTGGGCGTTATCGGGAAAAATGGCGCAGGCAAAAGCACTCTCTTGCAGATACTGACTGGAACACTGACCCCCACAACCGGTGAGGTGTTTCTTCGAGGAAAGGTGGCGGCGCTGCTTGAACTTGGAAGCGGCTTCAATCCAGAATTCAGCGGCAGGGATAATATCTATGTCAATGGCGCCATCCTTGGTCTTACCCGCAACCAGATTAATGAACGCTTTGATGACATTGTCGCATTTTCCGAACTTGGCGACCACATAGAGCAACCGGTAAAAACATACTCCAGCGGTATGTTCGTCCGCCTGGCTTTCTCGGTGCAGGTGTGCGTAAACCCTGATATTCTGATTGTGGATGAAGCTCTGGCCGTCGGCGATGTGTTTTTCCAACAGAAATGTCATGCCCGTATGGAAAAGTTACTGGAGCAGGGGACATCCATTCTCCTGGTCAGCCATGACACATCAGCCATCAGGAAATATTGTGACACATCGTTACTCCTGGAGGATGGACAAAATCTTTTTTATGGTGACGTCGAAACAGCGGTCTCCAAATATTTTTTCCAGAGAGTTCCCAAATCTTTGAGTTCCTCTCCCAGGCAGCAAAGTGCCGATGTAATGAATGGCGATGTAAAATTGACTGTCCCCAACAGCGATGAAGATAAAAATTCTAAAATTTATTTCAATTCTGAGGATAGCCAAAAGTTCAAAAATAATTTGCTTAAAAAGTGGCCTGAAGCTTCAGAGTTCATCGATTTAAAGAACAAGGAAACTACAGGAGATTTGGAATCAGCTCGTTTAACGAGTGCTGCATTATGCAATAAATACGGCGTAAAAAGCACATCGTTTGCGCAGGGAGAATGGGGATATTTTTTCTGGGAAATTCAACTGTTACGTGATGTCGAAGTACCAATAGGGGGGCTGACAATAACATCGGCCTCTAATCTTGCAGTTTACTGCCGCAGTACTGCACAGTCGGAACAGAATTTTCCTATAAACGCTAAAAAAAATGATGTGTTATATTTTCAAGTTGCAGTGAAACTTGATTTGCAATTTGGAAATTATTTTTTCACCCCGGGCCTGGGGGAAATGAGTGTTGCAGATTATTCTCAACGAGCAGAACTTTCCATTAATAGTTTTTTCCACAGTTTATCCCCGGTAATCATTGCAACATCGATAGAAGTTTTCACAATCCACGAACCTTTAGAAGGGATCAAATATCCTTTTTTTGGTATAGCTGACATGCCAAATAGTTGCTCATTGCTCATATCAAGAAATAATAATAAAAATTCAACAATTCTGTAAAATAAGAATGAATTTAAATATTAATGATTACAAACTGGCTGTACTCTTGCCCTGTTACAACGAAGATGTAACGATAGGAACCGTTGTTGCAAATTTCCGCCAGGCACTCCCGGACGCTGCGATCTATGTTTTTGACAATAACTCATCTGACCGGACCGCCGAATTAGCCCAGAAAGCTGGTGCTCTGGTCGTCGGGGAAACACGTCAAGGCAAAGGCAATGTTATTCGGACAATGTTTGAACGAATAGATGCTGACATTTATATCATGGCCGACGGAGACGACACGTATCCAGCCGAAATCGCCCTGCAAATGATCCAACCGATCATAACAGGCGAAGCGGATATGACGGTGGGAGACAGACTGTCCAATCAAAGTTATCAAAATGCAGCGCGGCGTGGAAAATTGGGCAGTTATGGAAATTATTTTTTCACGAAAATTGTAAATATTCTATTCCGCTGCTCATTAAATGATATTTTCTCAGGGTATCGGGCCTTCAGTCGAAAATTCGTCAAGACGGTACCTATTCTGAGCGATGGCTTTCAAGTAGAGACGGAAATGACCCTCTTCTCCCTAGATAAACGCCTGAAAATTATTGAGATTCCAATAACTTTTAAAGAAAGGCCGGAAGGGTCTGAATCCAAGCTGAATACCTTTAGAGACGGATTCCGTATTCTAAAAATGATAATTCGTATCTGTAAAGACTACAAACCACTTCAAACCTACGGAACTGTTGCAGCCAGCTTTGCCGCGATATCACTGGGGATGGGCCTGCCGATTATTCTTGATTATCTCAAAACCGGGCTTGTGCTGCGTTTCCCGACAGCGTTTCTTTGTTCATCATTAATGATCCTGGCAATGTTGAGCCTTTCAATTGGCCTTATTCTACATACGGTTACTGTACATTCAAAAGCTGCCTATGAAAAAGAGTTCAAGCGTTACGCATGGCCCTTGCCAGGCAAATCCCAAAGCAATGACCAGTAAAATGGAGTATAAATTGACAAACAATTCAGACAGTTGGGATAAATTTGAATATTTTGAGCCACACTGGGAGGAACGCACCGAGAGGATGGCTAAATATATTCTCCCCAATCAAAGTGTAGTTGATGTCGGATGTGGTGAGATGAAGTTGCTCAAATATCTTCCTGATAATTGTTCATATCTTGGCATAGACTTGCAGAAGCGTAATGAAGAAACTGTTGTCTGTAACTTCAATAAAGAAGCATTACCTAAAATTGTCTCGGATGTTTATTTTATTGCTGGCGTTTTAGAATATGCAATAGATCCTGAATCTCTAATCAAACAAATATCCAGTAACACAAGCGACACAATCATTTGTTCCTATTGCATTCTTGAGGATTTTCCTCAGAACGTGCGTGATGATTTAAAATGGGCAAACTCTTTAACCCAAAAAGACATTAACATTCTTTTCAATAAGAATGGTTTCCAAGTACATAATACGTTCAAAGTAATAAGAAATACTATTTTTATCGCTAAACGGCAGACATATATTAGAAAATTTTTACATTTTTTCGGTGTCCGTGCATATACAAAATTTTGACTCAGTTAAATTTTGTCTGGATGCGATTGTTCCGCATCTCGTTGTAGGCGGTATTCTTGTTATCGATGACTACCATTACTATGAAGGATGCAAAAAGGCCGTTGATGAATTTTTTCATGGAAAACAAGATGGTTACGACTTCATTAACCGCAGCAGACTGCACATTAAACGAATTAATTAACATTTATCCACGATGTAATGAATATCTCTCTTTTTAATCCTGCGCTGAAAGACAACCAAGGAAACCCTTCAATCAATCTGGGTGATTTAATTATTGGCGCCAGAGTTACCGAGATACTCAAAGAAATATTTCCCGATGCAATCCTAAGAGAGTTCTCAACCCACGCCATACCTTTAGAGGATGAAATTGACTGGATTCAACAGGCAGATCTTATTTTAGTCGGTGGTACAAATCTTTTAAGTTCGTCGGTTCAGGAATACAACCAATGGAAACTCGGCGCGACCCCGCAAATCTATCTCACTCCTCCCCTTGCGGATGCAGTTCTTTGCGGTGTGGGATGGTGGCAATACCAGGACAAACCGGATACCGTCTCGCAATATTTTTATCGACAGTTGCTTTCCAGCAGCACCCCTCATTCTGTCCGTGATTCCTATACCGCCAGTAAGATGCGGGAAATGGGGATGGATAATGTTATCAATACTTCCTGCCCAACGCTCTGGAATCTGGACGGCTACAAGAATATCAAGACGAATTCCCATAAGAAATGCCTGACCTGTTTCACAGATTATCGCCCGGATCAGGAAGCAAATAATACCCTCCTAGAAATTTTGCTGGCCCATTACCCCGATGGAATAACTATTTTTCCCCAGGGCGACCATGACATCAGAGACATGAGCAATCTCAAAACTTTTATCGATCATCAGGACAGGATAGAGTTACTCCCCCATGATATTTCACTGTTTTTCCAGCGTGTTGCCCAGAATGATGCGGATTATATCGGCACTCGACTGCACGCCGGAGCATACTGCATGACCCATGGCCTTGATTCACTTATCATCGGAGTTGATAACCGATCTGTTGAAATCAGCAAGGATATCAATCTTCCCGTTGTTGATCGAAACGACTTCCAGTCAATAAAGGAGTGGCTGGAAGGTAAACGCATATTTGATCCTGTCAAAATTCCTCTTCAGGGCATTGAGGAGTGGAAAGAGGCTTTGCGCGGCAAAGTCAAAGGATCTGAAAGCAAGAATCGATCTTTACGTCAGGGCGATATTGGTTCAAGTCAACCCAATGCCTCGCCAAGAATGAATCTGCTCAATCTTGGTTGCGGCGGCAGGTATCATCCGGCCTGGACAAACGCTGACTACATTCAAACAGGTCCAGGTGTACTTGCCCAGGACCTGATGCAACCCTTCGAATTTAGTGATAATACTTTTGACGCGGTCTACCATTCCCATGTGCTTGAGCATATGCCAAAGCGATATGCCCCTGACTTTTTACGTGAATGCCGGCGCGTATTGAAGCCCGGCGGAATATTACGCGTGGTCGTTCCTGATTTAGAACTCGCGGCACATGATTATTTGCAGCAACTCAACAAAGCCAAAAATGGCGACCGGAAAGAAATTGACAAGCTGGAATATTTGACGATCAACCTGTTGGATCAGATGACACGTCATTGTCCCGGGGGAGAACTTCTTAATTACTGGAAACAAAATCCCATGCCAGTGGAGGAATTTGCGGTTGAAATTCACGCCCTGGAAGTGGTCCGCAGCCTGGCGGTGTTGAGAGATCCAGACTCACCCGAGGAATATCGGGCAATGCAAACAAGCTTTAATCCATCGATTGAACATTCCGCTGAAAAAATCGGTCAATTCAGGATTTCCGGTGAAGCGCACTTGTGGATGTACGATCAGGTATCATTAAAAGAACTCCTCCTTGATTCTGGTTTTTCTTCTGTAAAGCTGTGCCAGGCAGACGAATCAGGAATCCCTGATTTCAACACCTATCATCTTGACATAATAAGTGACGGAAGCACTGCCAAGCCTGAATCACTTTTTATGGAAGGAACTAAACCTTGAAAATTGCAATCATTTCGACAGATGACATTTATGGAGGAGCGGCGATAGCTGCTTATAGACTGCACCAGGCTTTGTTGAAAGCGGGCGCAGAAAGCTGCATGATCGTTAAAAACAAGTACAGTAACGACCCTGCTGTTTTAGATGTTGGAACAGCGGAAGAGTTTCGACCAAAGGTGTCCCTTAACGAATCATTAAAAGAGTATTGCATATCAAAGAATCGTCCGAAACTTGCGAATTTTCTGCTGCCGACATTCTTTTCCCTTGATCTGGATGGGTATGACATATCAACACATAACGCTATTGCAGAAGCTGATATTATCAATATCCATTGGTGCGCTGGATTTCTTTCGGCGCACTCCATCTTCAAGCTCCTGCAACTTGGAAAGCCCATTGTCTGGACCATGCATGACCAGTTCCCCTTTACCGGGGGCTGCCATTATACAGACAGCTGCGTCAAGTATATCGACGATTGCGCTGATTGCCCGCAGCTTGAAAACGATAGTTTGGGGCTGCCGGCATTATTTTTAAAAGAGAAAAAACAGTATCTTGGACTGGAACAAACCAACCTCAGCGCTCTGTTACCATCAAGGTGGCTGAAGGATTGCGCCCTTAAAAGCCCTGTTTTTAAAAATAAAATCCTCGAAGTCATTCCCAACTCCATCGACACCCATCTTTTCACACCTATGCCACAGATGGAAGCAAGGAGACTTCTCAATCTGCCGGCAGACAGCTTTATTCTTCTCTTTGTCGCCTCTGATATGAATGAGAGTCGAAAAGGACTGGATATCCTGAACGACAGTCTGCGTGTTGGAATGGAAGGGCCATATCAAGAATTGTTTCAAAGTGAAAAATTTTTACTTTTGATGGTCGGCCATTCAGCATACAACGATCAACAGACACCACCAGTTCGTCACCTCAAGCTGAACTTCACAAATGATATTGAAGTGTTACGCCAAGCATACTGCGGAGCCGATCTTATGGCATTTTGCAGCAGGGAGGACAATCTGCCCAATACCATCATTGAAGCCATGAGTTGCGGCTTACCCACCATTGCTTACGATATCGGAGGATGCGGGGATATTATTGAACACAGGGAAAATGGCTATCTTATCCCCCCACGCGATTACGGATCCTTTATTGAGACGATGGCAAAAGTCGCAACGGACCGAGATTGCAGGAGCACGCTTAAAAGCAATTGTCTCAAAAAGGTAGCTCATAAATTTACTCCACAAATACAGGCTAATGCCTATTTGAAATTTTTCGAAAGTGTAATGAATCAAAAGGTCATACCTAAAGAAATTGCCCCGATTGCCTTAGGCCAAAATGTACCTGCTGAAATTCTGAAACGTGTTGTAACCAGTTCAAGGCAAACTTGGAAAACTTCGGTTAGGATTAACAATGTTAATGATTGGCTGAATAACGCAGTCTTAGAAGATTCAATTTATTATCTTACGCCTCCCCGCGACGACCACAATAAAGAAGAAGGGTACGATGCGAAATACGGAATCTCTCAAGATGATGTCTCCCATGGAAATGGCTTAGGCAACTTGCTGGTCAGTCGAGGATGTGACTTCTCCGCACCTGCCCTGGAAATCGGCTGCGGTACGGGACTGCTCACCTTAGGAATGTGCCGGAAAAATCAATTTCCCCTGTTTATTGCCAGCGACGCATCGCCCGCGTTTGTGCGTATTGTCAAAACCACGCTTCAACAAACAGACAATTTTAATGAAACAATCCGCCTTGCAGTCCTTGACGGAAATGAACTTGCCTCCGCGCCGGAACAATCGTTTTCACTTATTGTTCTCAAAGCAACGCTGAATCAACTCTCCGATCCCGAGCGTTTTATTAAAAATATATCAAAATTATTAGTGCCCAAAGGCATGCTTGTATTCCATGAACCATTGAGGGAAGGGCATATTCTTCTCGGGTTGATAGCTCAAAGTTTGATGAATACAAAGTACAGGGTTGTCTCCAGGAAATTCTGGAGGGGTCTTATTAAGGCTCATACGATTATGCCCAACCGATTCACCAGAAAAATCAGCGACCTGACCTCTAAACATTCAAAATTTGCAAAATTACAGCTCTTGATTGATACAATGAAAGCCGCTTCACGGCGTGATATGGACAAGTCAACATGGGAAGACAAGCATCTCTTCAGGGTATCTGACATTACGCAGTGGGGACGTAACGCCCATCTTGATGTGGAATTTATCGCAAATCGTGACTTCAACGAATTCGCTGACGACGCTGTTCAGAGATATTTTTCATATAGAAAATTCGTTTTCGACTATTTGTCAAAATGTATGAATTTTGGGGACCAATTTGCAGTTGATTTTGAGTCAGACCTGGGTCCTATATTCGATTATCTCGATCAAGTGGCTTCAAATAATAATGCACCGGAATTCCACGGAATTTTTTTATATCGTAAGAGATAGCCTTTCTATGGCTATCAAAATGTAACTGAAATTTAAGCTCACAAGCTCATCAAGCCAGGATATTAAATAATGATTTCTATGATTAAGCAGTGGAAAATACACAACAAACCCTTGGATTTTCCAGAGTCTCTTCCCTCTGGTAAACCTTGGCCTAAAATATCAATTATTACGCCCTCGTTTAACCAGGGGAAATATATTGAAGACACGATTCTTTCAATACTTTTACAGGGATACCCCAATGTCGAACATATCATTATGGACGGAGGGTCGACAGACGAAACCCTTGAAATAGTCAAATCCTATGAGCAGTCTCTGGCAAAAATTATCAGCGAACCGGACAAGGGGCAATCGGAGGCGATCAACAAGGGAATGCGCCTGGCCACGGGAGATATCCTGACCTGGCTCAACAGCGATGATATGCTTGCCCCTGGTGCCCTGGCCGCCATTGCCATGGCCTTTGACGTGAATGACGCCGACTTGGTGGCCGGAGTCTGTCACCTTTTCAAGGATAACAGACATTTTGCCAGCCATTTGACAAGCTGCCCCAATGGCCCCCTGAAAGTACAAGAACTTCTGGATATGGAGCATTACTGGCAGGCAGGAATGTATTTCTACCAGCCAGAAGTCATGTTCTCTCGAAGAATTTGGGAAATGGCGGGGGGGTATGTTGACGAAAATCTGCAATTCTGCATGGATTGCGAATTATTCCTGAGGTTTTCAAAATATAAGGCCAGATTACAAGTCATAGGTCACCCGGTAGCATGGTTCAGATACCATGAGGAACAAAAAACCAATGATACAAGTGCCTCGCCAAACGAATTTAAGCAGGTATGTGAGAAATTTGCCAAAGAAGAAAAAATTGATCTTGCGGAAAACAACGACAGAGGTCCGGCTTTAACCGGTCGTCCCTTGAATATAGTGATGGTCAACGACATAGGATTTCAGTATGGCGCTGGAATCGCTCACAAACGGTTGAGTGACGCACTGACCATGGCAGGTCACAGCATCACACACTTTGGATTAGGCTATCTTTCTGGCAAATTTAATGCAGAATATAACAAGCAAATTGAAAAGGTTACTAGTGAAATCAGTAATTTGCAACCAGATTTGGTAATTTGCGGGAACCTCCATGGATTTTCACCCTATGCAGATTTTTTAGTACAAGCACTTTCTCGATGGCCAATAGCGTTATGCGTTCACGACCTTTGGATTTTGACAGGAAAGTGCCCATATCCACTTGAATGTACTGAGTACAGAGCAGGTTGCACAGCTCAATGTAAAGCGAGCTCTGAATATCCAGCGTTAGAAAAAAGCCATATTCCTGAAACATGGCGCGCCAAACGAGAGGCCTTGAATCAGTCCAACGCCCTACTTTTATGTAATAGTGCATGGACTCAGACAATGGTTCAAAACACCCTTGAGGGAAAGCGTCTTCATTTTGGCCAACTGGCGATGGGAGCGAGCCCTTGTTTTTTTGAGCATCGTTCAAAATCTGAGGCAAGGGATTACTTTAACCTGCCCCAGGATAAATTTATCATTCTGCTTGCTTCTGTTAATATTTCTGAAAGTCGTAAAGGAAAAGATGCTCTGGAGCAGCTTGATACTATCCAGGATGATGAAACCGTTATCATATCAATTGGGGTCATAAACTCAGCACTGAGTGAGAGATACCCATGGCTTAATCAATTAGGTTTTATGGATGATCCCGAAATTATCTGCAAGGCCTATGCTGCCGCAGATGTACATATCAGTTACAGCAAGACAGAGACTCTAGGCCAGAGCTTTTTTGAAGCTGCTGCCTGCGGAACCCCTTCAATCGGCTACAGATCGACGGGCATTACAGATTCAGTCACCGAAGGGGTGACAGGCATCCTGGTTAATCTGGAAGATAACCTCCTTGATGCACTTCTTAAAATTAAGGAGAATCCAAAACTTAAAGCCGACCTTTCAGCATGGGCGACAGTCCACGCTGAGAATACCCGTTCTCTGTTTCTCGAATATCATAGTTTCTTTCAGGCCCTGCGCGAATCCAACCTTGTCCCGATCTCAATTTTAGGAAGAAAAATAGGTTTCCTCTCAACAATTATATATTTTACTGAATTGTTTCACCCTGTACATGCTGTTCAAATGGCCCCATATCTTGGGACAGGCTGGGCGACTATTTCCGCTAATGGAATCTTGTCCACAAATAAAACATCCTGTTTTAACTTTACCTTATCATCGTCTCCGCGATCTGTGATTATAGAGGTGAGCGCGCACTGGGCAATTCATTCGTCAATTTTTATCCGCATTCTTGCCTTGGGGTATTACGCTTTTATCCGTGGTGATTCCAGCCACCTCTTTAGTAGATTGAAAAAAATATTCATGGTAAAGAGAAAATCATTAGTTGTTAATGTCCTTCTCAATAATAATAAAATTGGCGATTTTACATTAAAAACCACCAAACGAGTTGAGAAACAATTTACGTTTCCCGAGTCATTTTCCAAAGATATCAATACACTGACCTTTGAAAGTAAGGGTGGGGTGGTTTTAAGCGAAATTGGCGTATCTTCCGAAGGCCGGGAAATCGGGTTTAGATTACATAAGTTGGTTCTAAGTTAACAAGAGACTAATTGGACGAGCAGTTGTTCCATATTTCAGGAAATTCGTGGCTGCAAGGTCAGTATTTATTCATTTCACGAGTTCTTATCAAAACTTAGGATTTTCCATGTATATTTTTCTCCTTAATCTAACCGTTGTCCTGCTCTTCCTTGGCCTATCAGTGAGGAGACTTTTCCAAAATCCCATAGACCAGGTGCTGGCTTCTTTTTCCCTTTTTTGGGGGATCGCCGTCACTTCAGGACTGTTTCTTTCCTTTTTTTATCAACTGGGTAATTCCTGGGCATGGTTCGCATGTTCCATTTTAATTGCCATCTCAATCTTTGCGATGACTTCCCTTCGAGTGAAGGCTGCTCCCATCGATGATACTCCTGCCGAGCCGTTACTCAATGATCTTATTAAGAAGAATTCAAAATTTGATGTAAGGGTTATCGGCATAGTCACCGCCAGTTTGTTGCTGATAAACATCATTGTTGCATTGAGTTATCCTCCAACTAACTGGGACACGAACACCTATCACCTGCCCAGAGCCTTTTTTTATATGAGTCAAGGGAACCTTGACCATTTCAGTACGGTAAATCTCAGGCAAATTTATCTTACCTTTAATCCCACCTTATTAATCATCTGGCAGACTGTTTTTGAGCTTTCTGAAAAACTGCTTGTTCTCGTAAATCCTCTATGCTGGATAATATGCTTCCTTGGAGTGTATCGATTATCTGTGCTCTGCGGGGCCTCAAGGTATTCCGCGCTCATCGTTGCCGCCATAGGCTGCCTGACTCCAGAGATTTATGCCCAGGGGGCATCGACGACGACGGATATTCAGTTGGCCTCTTTAATTGTATGCAGTGCGGTATTTTCACTTTCCTATTTCCGGAGAAATAACCTTAGAAATGCCATCATTGTATCCACAGCCTTTGGGATAGCCACGGGTATCAAGGTTACATGCTTCTTTTTTGGCCCGATAATACTGTTGGTTCTTTTTGGAATATGTTGCAAAAACGGCATCCACAACACCCTTACATTTATAAACCATAAAAAGTACCATGTAATCGTTGCGGCGCTGCTCTTTATCTGGTTTGCGACCCCATTTATGATTTACAATTATGTGGATGGCGGTGTGTTAATGACATCGCACTATGACTATCTAAGGAACAAACCCATTAATATATATAGCTGGCTGCAGACTATGTATACTTTTTCGGTACAGGCATTTACAGATCCATTTCAATATATTCTCAGTGATAAATGGCTTGAGGAAACCATAAAAAATACTTTCTTTAAATCCTGGAACCCGAAGTACGCTTTTAATGATCTGCAAATTATCACTCCAGGATTTTCGGAAGACAGTATGTGGTACAGCTTCGTCCCCTACTTCTTATTGATCGCCTTATTCAACGAGATTAGAACGAAAGCCAACTGGTCCCGCCCGTCTTTTATCTTTCTTGCCGCTGGATTTTCCTGGATTGTCACATATTGTGCTGTCAGCAAATGGGGTTTATATAATCAGCGGTATTTTATTTCTGCCATGCTGTTAACAATGCCCTCCCTGGCGATGCTCTGTGATAATTTTTTTCGTTCAGACAAAAAAATGGCGCATGTGGGAAGGTATGGGCTGCGCCTGCTCTTACTTTTTTCGATATTTCAGATTGTCATTTTGCACCGGCATAATTACTATCGCCCCCTTTCGCCGATATTGAAAAATCAAAATCCTTCCGCAGCACTTGATATCCTTCCTCCAAAGATGAAAAGCGTCCTCGAAGGTCGAAAGAAAGTCAACCTTGTACAATACTCATGGCTGCATGAAGATGAACGGCATTACCCTTACATACGGGTTATGCCTGACGCCAAGTTTATCTTGAAACAATACCGTATGGAGCAGAAACCAGACGTCCCCCCCCAAACGCTGACCGATTTCAGCCTGATTTCATTCTGGGGAGTTACCGAAGGCAGTTTATTTAGGAATGTCGAATTAAGTAAAGGTTGGACATTAATTCCGGTTGAGGATAAAAAATCTCCTGGGGTCAAATTCTTAGGATATATTGGGGAATGGTTTATAGATTATTACAAATATTTTTCTTTTGAGCCAGGCCAGGTACCTTGTCCTCCGGGAGAAGAGAATATCTTGTTCCTTGTCTTACATGATCGCAAAACACCCGTCATTGATGGGAACTTAATCAGTCGATTTCAGAAATTACGACTGGTCACAATCGGGTTAAACAAAGAAGATCAATTATCCCTTACAGTTCAGGCGACGTTACCGGATGGAACCAAAAAGACAGTTTGGAACACCAGCCAAGATGGATACAAGGATATAACACTGCCCGCTGAAGGTACAAAATTGCTTGTTGAGCTCAAAGATGCTGATGGGTTGATCAAAGGGCGGGGACAGATAATCGCCGCACAATTCAACCAAAAATTCCAGCAACATGATATTGTCCATGCAAGCATTGTACATGATCTGATACCAAGTGAAATTATCACAGTAAAAGGGATGCGAGCGACATCAGAGGGACCTTATCCTGCCAAGGGTTTGCCCAGAATCCGCTGGGCCACTGAAAAAAATGTCAGTTTTGAGTTTGAAAATATTGATCCGACTCAGCTTGAAAATTTAGTTCTGGAACTCGAATTCAAACCTCAGGCAAAAGGACAGATTGAAATTAGTGCTAATGGCAATGAAATTGCTTCATATAGCTGGAATAATACAGACTGGCAGACAACCAGCGTAAAAGTCCCGTTGATTCATGGCAAGAATGTGATCAAAATAAAAACGAACTTTTTTAAACCTTCCCGTGAAATTCTCAATTCAACAACTTTATTAATGTTCAGGGAAATTCAGTTCCGGGGTACCCCGCTCAAGGATTGATCCCGATTCCACGGAATTCTTCGGGATTCTTTTACCTAAAAAAAGTCAAAACCCTTTTTAATCATAAATATTTGGTAGCGTAGAAAAAGAGAGACCTTGACGATGTGAGAGTAAAAAAGC
>JACDZJ010000269.1_pt1 | contig 18767 bp, 19 predicted proteins | sample 7365721 | NCBI WGS metagenome assembly JACDZJ01 (sample SAMN15143480, study PRJNA637477) | pond metagenome | biome: freshwater wetland ecosystem [ENVO:00000243]; feature: pond [ENVO:00000033]; material: pond water [ENVO:00002228]; isolation source: pond water containing pink berries ... | reverse complement strand
TCACCTCAATTATCAATTGAATTTTAAAATTCTTATCCCGAACTCAGGTTATTAAGTTTTTAATAATAAATTTAAGATAATGAATCCAACATAAAAGGAATTTCATCAACATCAATTCCATTTGTCAATAAATAAGACTTATCATTATTGAACGATTCAAGGAACAAATTCCAATTATTTTGCATCAGACTCAGACTTTTTGTGTAAAATTCAACTGCATCCATCATTTTATGCTGACACCATGCAATATGTCCAGCATTCAGATAATCGTGCGTAGTTGGCTTATTTTCAATAAGTTTTTGAATATAATAATCAGCTTGTTGAATATCTCCAGACTCAAATGCACACCATGTAATTGCTCTCCAAACTTTTTCATTTTCGGTATCTATATTTTCTAGCCTATGATAAACTTTCAAAGCTTCTTTGTGCTTTTTCAATTCAAGATAGCAATGACCGATTTGCAACAAAACTGAAGTATGATTTGGTTTAATAAAATCGGAATATTGATAATACTCCAGTGCTTTTTCGAAATTACCCGACAAACGATAACAAAGTGCTATTTTTCGAATTGTCCATAAATCATCTGGTTGAATGATATCGGCTTTTATATATGCTTCCAGTGCGTTGGGAAGTTGGGAAATTTGTTGATATGAGTAGGCAATTTTCTGATATAGAGCAGCATTAGGTTTCGTTTTGTGTTGAATATTCTCAAACATTTCCAGAGCTTGTGTATAATGACTTTTCGAAAAATAATAAGTTGCTATACTTAAATTAAAATCAATATCGTTTGCCAATATGTCAAATAAATAAGTACGATGCATAATAAGTGAATAAGCGAACATGTCGCCGAAATCGGTGTGTTGTGGATACAGTTTGAAAAACCGAAATAAATCCTGAATATATTGTTTCGACAGATTTTTAGAACCCAAATTAGGAGTTAAAATAGCTTCATCTTTGGTCATTTCGTTCATTTGTTCGGCTTCCATTTTAAACGATTGTTTTAGCATTCCTCTCTGCGATTCGGGCATTTGGAGTATACTTAAACAAAACGAATACTTGTCGGAATTACACATCACGTTATTACTTACAAAAGCCGTAATAAGTGTTTTATCATCAGACTTGAAAAGGTCATTCACCGATGTAAATTGAGAATCAAAAGGTAAAAACCAATGAGAAAAATCTGAAAAAAATGGAAAGCTCTTTAACATAGAAAATGTACTCATATATACATCAGCACCTTCCATTTGCATTTCGGTCAATTCTTGTAATTTATCCGAAACGCCACTTTGCTCAATAATTTCTTGCCATGCTGGATTTTCTTCTCCCCATTCATCCGAATTTAACAAGTTGTCAGTATCCATTTTATTTTTGAGCAATGGACTAATTTTGATCATCTCCGGCAATATTTCATCCTGCATTTTTTTACTTATTTTTTCTGTTTCGGCAGTGGCTATAAATTGTATAAAAATTTGCTGAAAATTCTCAACCAAGTGTTGATTGTCGGCAAACAAAACCAAACGATTTCGTACTGAAGGGAAAAATGGCAAAAAGCGATTATATTTTGCTAAAATTATACACAATCCTACCAACGCCCTTTGTTTAACAATCTGATTGGAAGATTGACAACAATCAAAAAGCAACATCAACTTGCTTTCGTCGAACATACGCCACAAATTGAGTGTAAGAGCGGAAATTAATAGCGATTTTTCGATCCAACCTCGAAAATTCACATCCAATATGTCATTAAAAAGTAACCTTTCATCTGTTTTATAAATTGTGGTTAACCAAAATATATTAAAAAATTCGGGCAACATCGACTCAAAATTTAAACGAATTTGTTTCAACTCCACTTCATTGGATTTATCTAAACCAGCCAATATTTCCGACTGGGAATGATAGTGATTTAGGGCAATTAACAAATCGTTACAAGATGTAAATCGTTTATTGTGAGGGAAATACCTTTTTTGAGTATATTCAAAGTTAGTAGAATTTCTAAAAAGAAGCTCTTCTCTTATTTCTGAATTAAGAATAAACACTTTCGCTATCAACTTATTGTATACTGTTTTGCGTTGCGGGTCTTCAACTCCTGAAATATAATATTGGAGTAAGTATTGATAGTTTTGTTGTAAATCTAACAGTCTGTCGGAATAATCACCCATTTGCAACTCTTCAACCAAAACTTTGGTTTTATCAAACGTATTTTTCAATTGACCTGCAACTAGAAATTGTAATGCCGATTTATATGTTGTATGGATTTGTGAAGCATTCATAATGAGGCTTATCAGTAAATTGTAATCAACAAATCTATTGTAAGAATATCAAAAGAAATTGATTTTTTTAAAAAGAAAATTGAGCACAAAACATGTTACCCCATTTTACTAATTTTCCGTAGCCTTTCTTCATCAATTATTTTAAGTTTTCTGCCATCCATTGCAATAACATGTTCATTTACAAAATTTGCAAGTGTACGAATTGCATTAGATGTAGTCATATTGGATAAATTTGCTAAATCTTCGCGTGATAAATACATACTGATAGTCGCTCCATCTTCTTCAGTTCCATATTTTTTCAACAATTGGAGCAAAGATTCGGCTAATCTGCCCCGAATATGTTTTTGTGTCAAATTAACGGTTCGCATATCCGAAGCAGCTAAATCGGTGGATAATTCCTCTAGAAACCGGTAACAAAATGCATTGTTGTGACGGAGTATGGACAAAAACATATCTGCTTTAAACATATAAATAGTTGAGGCTTCAAACGCAGTTACATTGGTACTATACACATCGTTTGCAATAATGGCACGGTAACTAAAATGTTCGCCTGGTTTTAACATACGAATAATTTGTGAACGACTTCCAACCCCTTCTTTATACACTTTTAGTTTTCCGCTTGCCAGAATCATCATATGTGTTGGATGATCACCCTCACAATGAATCATTTCATTTTTTTTAAAAAAATGCGTGGTGTAGTTATTACGCACAAATTGTCGTTCATCAGGTGTTAATGCATCCCAAAAAGATAGAATTTCTTCTAACGGTTTAATATCTGAAACATGTTTTTTTGCCATAAAAATTTGAAAAAATATGTTTGACAACAATGTTATTAAGCACAAATTTAGTCAATTTTTGAGATATAATACGAAAATCAATAAAAAAAAATTAAATTGGGAAAAAATAATATATTTTTAAGACTTAAAAAACAAGCATTACGCCTCCAATAAACGATTTATAGTATGCAACTTCAGATTTTTACAAAAATAGTCAAGAATAATTACTACTTTTGTGTTTAATTCTTAGTAAAAAAATATGAAGAAATCAATATTATTTGTTTTTCTCTTTGTTTGCATAATTAATTCAAATGCTCAACAGATAACCTTCAGTGATTCTGCCATTGTTAGTTTAATAACCTGTTCACCAGGTGATGAAGTTTATTCAAAATTCGGACATACAGCTATTAGAATTAACGATATTTTATCTGACAACGATGTCGTTTTCAATTATGGTATTTTTAGTTTTGAAACGAAAAACTTTTATTATAAATTTATCAAAGGAGAAACCGACTACCAACTTGGACTTTACGATACAAAATTATTTTTACCCGAATATGCTGCACGAAATTCATTGGTAGAAGAACAAGTTCTAAATCTTTCAGCAGACGAAAAAAAGAAATTGATAAACTATTTATTGACAAATTATGAGTTTCAGAATAGAGTTTATCGATATAATTTTGTATTCGACAACTGTTCAACCCGTCCTCGCGATAAAATAATGGCTGCATTAAATGGACATTTAAAGTATCAGACTGTTGCCCAGTCGAATACTTTTCGTCAGTGGGTAGGTTTGTATGTTGGACCAGATAGTTGGTTAAAATTTGGAATTGATATAATATTTGGAAAAGATGCTGATAAAATTGCAACACAGAATGAAAGTATGTTTTTGCCAGAGATTCTTATGTTTGAAATGCAATCTGCCCAAATAATTTCGATAAATGGTGATATCCGTAAATTCGTAACAAAAAAAAATATTTTAGTAGAAAAAAGAGAGGAAAAAGATCAAATAAAAACGTGGTATAAAAAACCGATAATCATATCATTCATATTGTTACTTATTGGGATAATTATCACATTGTGGGACATTAAACGCCACAGGCACAATAAAGAATTCGATACTTTAATACTATTAATAACCGGATTGGCTGGTGTTATTGTTTTCTATATGATGGTTTTTTCGACACATCCGCTGGTAAAACATAACCTAAATTTATTGTGGTTGAACCCTCTTAATCTGATAGTTGCTATTTTAATTTGGATAAAACCATATAGAAAAAACTTGTTTTACTATGAGATTCTGAATATAACTTTATTAATAACTGCACTAATTGTTTTTGCATTATCTACTCAGGTTTTCAATGTTGCAAGCTTTCCACTCATTGTACTATTGTTGATACGATCCTCACATTGGTTTTCGAGAACCAAAAGAAGGATTTTCAAAAAGCGGGATTTTTTAAAAATCAATAAATAACATCTTGAAATGACCAAAATCCTTACAACCAAAACATTAAAGTCATTACGTTTTGTGGGAATTATACCTGCACGTTATGCTTCATCCCGTTTCCCTGGTAAGCCATTGGTAGATATAGGCGGAAAAACCATGATACAACGTGTGTATGAACAAGTTTTGAAAGCAATTACCGAAGTTTATGTTGCAACTGACGACCAACGTATTTTTGATGCGGTTTTGGCTTTTGGAGGAAAAGCAATTATGACTTCTGACCAACATAAAAGTGGTACAGACAGATGTTATGAGGCTCTAACAAAAATCACATCAACCTTTGATGTAGTAATTAATATACAAGGCGATGAGCCATTTATTAAGCCCGAACAAATTAAAACACTTCAAAAATGTTTTGATGATCCTGAAACACAAATTGCAACATTAGCTAAAGTTTTTACCCCAAAGGATGACTTTGATACATTGAATAATCCAAACAGTCCAAAGTTGATAATTAATTTAAAAAATGAAGCACTGTATTTTAGTCGTTCTGTAATTCCATACATACGTGGCACTAAAACCGAAAAATGGATTTCGCTTCACCCATATCTCAAACATGTTGGAATTTATGCTTTCCGAGCCGACATTTTGCGAGAGTTAACATTGTTGGAACAATCGCCACTGGAAATTTCCGAGTCTTTGGAGCAACTTCGCTGGCTAGAAAACGGCTACCGTATAAAAGTTGGGTTTACCGATATTGAAACAATTGGAATTGACACACCAAAGGATTTGGAAAAAGTGAAAATACCGTTTTTAACAAATTGAAATGTGATAAGTAGTTTATATTAATTAATGTTATATTTATTAATATATTTGTGTATTTCAGTTACTTTGATTATATTTACCTTATAATCAAAAGAATATGAGGGTATTGATATTAAGTACATCTGAAAGAGAACAATTAGAGTATTTGCAAAAATACAGCACAAATTCAGTAGAGCGTAACCGTAGTTTATGTTTATTGTTATCAAGCAAGGGCAATTCAATGAGTAAGGTAGCCAAATTAATGAACATTCATTGGCTCTCAGTGAAGTGACTATTAGATGCTTGGGAACGTACCGATGTACAGAAACGTTTTTCTGTATTACGGCAAGCAAAAGGTCAAGGTGCTAAAGTAAAGTTAAGCACTATAGCAGAACAAATCCCTAAAATGGTAGAGAATAATAACAGAAACCTCAACCTTGTGATAGAAGATATAGAAAAACAATATGGTATTAAAGTCAGTAAATTAACCTTACAGAATTTTTTAAAAGGTACTAGGCTATACTTGGAGACGAATACGAAAATCTCTTAAAACCAAACGTGACCAACGAGTATTTGATTGGCAAAAAGCTGAGATTGATGCTTTTGTTGAAATGCATCGTCAGGGATATATCGATTTATACTTTGCGGATGCATGCCATTTTTCACTAACACCTAGTGTTAGCTCTGCATGGCAAAAGAAGGACGAACAAATCCTAGTGCCCAGTGCTAAATCAATTGCATTGAGTTTATTTGGGTTGATGACCCTAGACTGTAAATTATATTCACAAACTTTTCAAGGAACGCTAAATTCAGAAAAAATAATAAGCGTTTTTGATCAGTTTACAAAAACCACTGTTAAACAAACAATCGTGATAGTTGATAATGCACCAGTACATCACAGTAAAGCATTTAAAGCTAAGATTGAGCAATGGAGAGAGCAAGATGTTTATATTTATTTTTTGCCTGCCTACCCTCCAGAACTCAATAAAATTGAAATTTTTGGAGATTCATAAAATATAAATGGCTACCTTTTACTGCCTATAGGAATATCGAAAATTTCAAAGAACAATTGGAATATATTCTAAAAAACGTAGGAGACCAAAAATATAACATTAATTTTTATTGAGTACTTATTTACGGAGCATTGGAAAATATTGGTGCTTTGGAAATAAAAAACTATCCAAATGGGACAAGGTACAAAATCAAGCCGCATTGTTGCCTGGACGTTTCTCAAAGAAGATCAACAAAATAGTTGGAGAAATACCAGATGGAATATTTATTGATCCATATTATTACAACATTCTCTTTGTACTTTTGTAATTTATTGTAAATTTGTACATTAATGATCTTTGATTATTCGTTCTATTTCCAAAAATAAGTTTTTCTGAACATTAAACTGTTTGTCATGAAATTTTTTCCTACATCTAAAATTCGTGAAATTGACCAATATACCATCGACCACGAACTTATAACCTCAATCGATTTGATGGAAAGGGCAGCAGATGCACTCTATTGGGAATTTATCAGACATTTTCCAAATCAATATTCGGTTTGCATTTTAGCAGGACAAGGCAATAACGGTGGTGATGCATTGGCATTAGCACGAATGTTATTGCATACCGGTTATTCTGTGTCGGTTATTCTGATTCATCCAGAAACATTATCGCCCGATTGCAAAATCAACCGTAAACGCCTGTTAGATGACTTTCCAAATACATTAACAGAATTCAAAAAAGTATTTTACCCACCAGAAATTACCAAAAAAAAGATTATTATTGATGGCCTTTTTGGCTCCGGATTGAGCCGGCCGTTGACAGGAATTTTTGCTCAGGCTGTGAATTGGATCAATCAAACCGGATGTTCGGTGGTTTCAATTGATATACCTTCGGGTTTAAACGGCGAAATAAACGATATATCCAACAAATCAATTATAGTAAAAGCAAAACTGACATTGAGTTTACAATTTCCAAAACTAGCTTTCTTTTTGCCTGAAAACGAACTATATATTGGTCATTGGAAAATACTCGATATCGGACTACATCCACAAAAAATTAAGTTGATCCAAAGCAATTTGTTTTATTTGGAGGAAAAAGAAATTGCAGATTCACTAAAAAAGCGTTCCAAATTTGGGCATAAAGGCATTTTTGGTCATGCATTTATTGTTGCCGGCAGCTTAGACATGGCAGGTGCAGCCATACTTTCGGGCATGGCAGCATTGCGAAGTGGAACAGGACTTGTTACAGTTCATAGTTGTGCAGCTAATCGAATTATTGTACAAACAGCCATTCCAGAGGTAATTTTTCAATCCGACGAATCTACTGACTTTATTAGCAATGTTGAAATAAGTGAATCGCTTAATTCAATTGCAATTGGACCAGGAATTGGTTTGCATCCCGAAACAGCGAAAATGATACACAATTTACTTAAAAAGCTGGAAAAACCCTGTATATTGGATGCAGATGCATTAAATATTATCTCAAGGAATAAGGATTTGCTATTGCTTATTCCAAAAAATAGCATCCTTTCACCACATCCAAAGGAATTTGAACGACTTTTTGGAAAATGCAATTCAACTTATGAGCGTATAACTAAAGCATCGGAAATGGCTCAACAGTTCGGGTTCATAATTATATTGAAAGGTGCATACTCACTGGTAGCGTTACCAAATGGCAATCTTATTTTTAACAGTACAGGAAATTCGGGTATGGCAACCGGTGGTTCGGGCGATGTGCTTACCGGAATTTTGGCTGGTTTAATGGCACAAGGATATACACCCGAAGAAACTGCAACTATGGGAATTTTCATTCATGGGTGCTCAGGTGATTTAGCTCTTGAACAACAATCGGAAGAATCGCTTATTGCGGGAGATATAATTAAAATGATAGGAAAAGTATTTGATACTTTCAGAAATAGTTGAAATCCAATTAATTGTTAATTTATCAGATTTATTAAAAATGATTGTGTAATTATTGTGTATTATTAAATAAAATAGTATTAATTTGCATAAATTAATAATGCTATTAAATAAAGAATTTAAAATAACTTGCTTAAAAGATTAATTAATTCGTTTAATACTGATATGTTAATAAAAATATTTAATTAAATTTATATTTTTTTCTGTAAATATTATTTTTGTTTATTAAATTACAAAATAGAAATTAAATGAAAACCGAAAAACACCTATCAAATCAAGAAGTTGTAAAAATTATTGCACAAGAAAGAAATCGTACCAATATATTAAAAAAATATGAACAAAAGACTATTGCATTTCTTGTCCAAAAAATTCCGTCATGGATAAGTTCCGATATGCTTACTGCTATTGGATTTTTAGGAAGTATTATCATTTTTGTCAGCTTTTTAATGGCAACTTATATAAATGTAAATTATCTGTTATTGGGTATTTTAGGATTTTTCATCAGTTGGTTTGGCGATTCGCTTGATGGTAGAATTGCCTATTTTAGAAATATACCCCGAAAATGGTATGGCTTTTCGTTGGATATTACCATCGATTGGATAGGAATCGTTCTAATGGGATGTGGATTTGTAGTTTACGCCGATGGGATTTGGGAAATACTTGGTTTCAGTTTTGTTGTATTGTATGGGTGGGAAATGTTAACTACCTTACTTAGATATAAAATTACCAACAAATACTCTATTGATTCTGGTATTCTTGGACCAACAGAAGTTAGGATAGTAATATCCGGAATTTTATTATTGGAAGTACTCATACATGATTCAATTCTTTATTCAGGTTCATTGGCGTGTATTATATTATTTATTTCAAATATATTCGATACTATTAAATTATTGAAACTAGCTGATATTCAAGACAAAGATGAATTAAAACAAAAAAACAATTAAAATATGTTTTCAAAATTTTTAATTTTCCTTAAAGCACAAGTTTCTGCCATGATAGGTGGTATGTTTGATTACATGATTATGGTTTTTTTTACTGAAGTTTTTCATGTGCATTACACGATAAGTATTGCCATCGGAGGTATTATTGGAGCAGTGATTAACTTTGCACTCAACAAGACTTGGTCATTTCGATCAAATAATCAGCCTTATAAAAATTCAGGAAGAGTACAATTTATTAAATTTGTTTTAGTGTTGGTGAACAGTATTACTTTAAAATCACTTGGTACTTATCTGGTAACTACTTTCCTTAAAATAGATTATAAGTTAAGTCGGATTTTCATCGATTTGATTGTTTCTTTACTGTTTAATTTTACCCTTCAAAAACGATGGGTTTTTAAAAAACAAAAACAAAAGAATCTGATATCTGATTAACATCGAAAACTTTTTCGTCTCGCATTCAACTACTTAAGTTGACATTAAACTCTTCAGCCCTCTCAATTAATGTTAAATATTATTGTTTCTGTGATTTTTAACATGAAAGTGAACAATATTCCAAATAAAAGCAGTTATTTTGCAACTAACTAATAGGCTTATTAAATATATAAATTAAATATGGAAATTAAGAACGATCAGAAAATGGAACTAGCTATTTTGGAAGTAGCCGAGCGATTATTTCTTGAAAAAGGTTTTAAACTGACTTCAACCACCGAAATTGCAAAACAAGTTGGTTGTAATCAGGCACTTGTACATTATTATTTCCGAACAAAAAATAATTTGTTCAATAGTATTTTTGAGCAAAAATTCAAGTTGTTTTTTCAGGGAATCTTCGAAATGAAGAATTTGAGTAAATTACAATTTCAAGACAAACTAAAATATATCATCGAAGCACATTTTGATTTGCTTAAAAAAAACCCACGGCTACCCGCCCTGATTCTTAATGAATTATCGCGTCAACCTGAGCAAGTTAACATTTTACGCGAAAAACTACGTAAAATACCTGAAGAGTTGATGATAGAATTTAATACAGAATTACAAGACGAAATTAAAAAAGGAAATATCAGGGATATTACTTTATTAGATCTTATTTATAGCATGATAGCACTTAATGTTTCAATATTTGTTATGATGCCTCTATTTGAAAAATTGCTTACGCTGGACGAGATTCAAAAAGAGTATATGATACAACACAGAAAATCTGAAAACGTTGATTTCATATTAAAAAGTTTAAGACCTTGAAGCACAAATGAACCCAATAACACAAAAGAAAAATTTAAGTGTAATTTATAAACATAAAATTTATGGAAAAAAGAAAGATATATAAAATTAATCGAAAGAGTTGCAAATCAAATCCTCCTTTGGGAATAAGTGTTCTACTTCTTTTCATGTCATTTTTTGAATTTGGCTTCAGCCAACAGTTAACTGTAGAAACTTGTCAGGAAAAAGCCAAAACAAATTATCCGTTGGTAAAACAATTCGAATTAATAGAACAAACAACCCAATACAATATCAATAATGCCAACAAAGGTTACTTACCACAACTGGCATTTTCGGCAAAAACAACGTATCAATCTGATGTAACACAAATTCCATCCAGTTTAAGTACAGTGTTATCGGGATTAACAGGTAAGCCGTTTTCGTTTCCAGCAATGGAAAAAATGCAATATCAGGCAGTGCTGGAAGCAAGTCAATTAATATGGGATGGTGGTTTAATTGCATCTCAAAAAAAAATCACAAATGCCGGTAGCCAAGTGGAAAAGCAAAAACTGGAAGTTGACTTATATTCATTAAACGAGCGCGTAAATCAATTATTCTTTGGCATATTATTGCTAAATGAACAAATGAAACAAAATGAAATACTACAAAACGAATTGCAGACAAATTACGACCGTATAAAAGCCTACATGCTAAATGGTGTTGCAAATCAATCAGATATGGATATATTAATGGTAGAACAACTAAATGTAAATCAGCGTCAAACAGATTTGGAAAACACTCAAAAGTCATATTGTCTGGTACTTGCAGCACTCACGGGACTAAAAATTGATGAAAAAACCGAACTGAAAAAACCGGAAATTGATTTTGCAATCCTAAATAACAACACCAACAACCGTCCAGAACTCAGTTTGTTCGATGCTCGAAATAAGATATACGAAGGTCAAATAGCGCTGCTAAATGCAGGCAATTTACCTAAAATTGGTGCATTTGTACAGGGTGGATTTGGACTACCGGGATTAAATATGTTCTCAAACAATTTTTCTCCATTTTACATTGGAGGTTTAAGATTATCGTGGAATATAAGTGGTTTCTATTCTCAAAAAAACAACTTGAATAAAATTGAGATAAGCAAGAAAACAGTAAATATTCAAAAAGAAACCTTCCTATTTAATAGTAATTTAAAAACCAAACAGCAAAAAACTGAAATTGAGAAACTTCAATCGACACTTTTAACTGATGACGAAATTATTCGTTTGCGCGAAAATATCAAGAAATCGGCAGCAGCAAAAGTAGATAATGGAACACTGACTATGACCGATTTAATTCGCGAAATAAATGCAGAAAATCAAGCAAAACAATTGAAATCATTTCACGAAATACAATTGATAATGAGCGTTTATCAGCTAAAAAACAATATTAATAATTAAACCAATATTCAACCCCAACCCCAAAAGAGGGAATAAATTACCCAAATATATGAGAACAAACAAATCTACAAAATTTAAATTCCAAATTGCTCCATTTTTTACGTCATCTTTAATCGTTTTGCTACTAACAACTTCGTGTGGTAAAATGAAAGATGATGCTGATGCGTCGGGCACATTTGAAGCAACCGAAGTAATAGTTTCGGCTGAAGGAGCGGGAAAAATACTAACTTTCAGTGTTGAAGAAGGGCAACTATTGACTGCCGGTGAAATAGTGGGAGCAATTGACAGTACGCAACTTTTTTTGCGAAAACAGCAAATTTTGAGCAGTAATAAGTCCTTACAAAGCCGTCGCCCCGACGTAAATAAGCAAATTGCAGCTGTAGAGCAACAGATTGTAACTGCCAAAACAGAACGCAAACGGATTGAAAACCTGTTAAAAGCAAATGCTGCAACTCAAAAACAATTTGATGATGTGAATGCCCTGATAGTATTACTTGAAAAGCAATTGGATGCACAAAAAACAGTTTTAGAAACTGCAAATCAAGGAATTACCGAAGATAGTCAAGGCATCAAAATTCAGGAAGCACAAATAGCGGATCAATTGCATAAATGTAAAATCATAAGCCCAATTGCAGGAACTGTATTGGTAAAATATTCCGAAATGGGCGAAGTGGCTGCACCCGGAAAAGCACTTTTTAAAATTGCTGATACCAACAATATGATACTTCGTGCTTATGTAACCGCCGATCAGTTGACACAACTTAAAATTGGTCAGAGAGTAAAAGTTACTTCCGACTTTGGAAAAGATAAGAATAAAGAATATATGGGCACTTTGAGTTGGATTTCGAGCAAAGCTGAATTTACTCCAAAAACTATTCAAACCCGTGATGAACGTGCTAACTTGGTGTATGCTGTAAAAATTGATATTAAAAACGATGGTTTTATCAAAATTGGAATGTATGGGGATGTGAATTTTTAGTTGATAATTATTTAACCGACTTATTGAGATTTTTATTAAAAAAAACGATGAATAAACCAAATAAAGATATTGCAATTCATTGCGATTCAGTCAGCAAGAATTACAAAAAGGTTGAAGCACTCAAAAATATTTGTTTTGATGTTAAACGTGGCGAAATATTTGGTTTAATTGGACCTGATGGCGCCGGAAAAACTACACTGTTTCGGATACTTACAACCCTGATTTTGCCAGATAGAGGAATGGCTTCGGTAGATAGTTTTGATGTAGTGAAAGATTACAAGGAAATTCGAAAATGTGTAGGCTATATGCCCGGACGATTTTCGCTTTATCAGGATTTAACTGTGGAAGAAAACCTGAACTTTTTTGCTACTGTTTTCGGTACTACTGTAGTAGAAAATTACGAATTAATAAAAGATATTTACCAGCAAATTGAGCCTTTTAAAACACGACGTGCCGGAAAACTATCGGGTGGTATGAAACAAAAACTAGCATTGAGCTGTGCATTAATACACAAACCCAGTGTACTTTTTCTTGATGAACCAACAACCGGTGTTGATCCTGTTTCCCGAAAGGAATTTTGGGGAATGCTTCAGAAACTGAAAACTAAAGGTATTACCATTTTGGTTTCAACTCCATATATGGATGAAGCCGTATTGTGCGATAGAATTGCTTTGATACAAAATGGTCAGTTTCTGAAAATTGACACACCAAAAAGTATTGTTACACAGTACCAAAATAAGTTGTGGGCTGTGGAAAGTGACAAAATGCACAAATTACTAATTGATTTAAGGGGCAATGAAATGACCAGAAATTGTTTTGCATTTGGCGATAAAATTCACATTTCGAGCCCCCTAAATCCCACAAAAGGGGACTTAAAGACCTTTGACAAAAACAAAATTGAGGAAATTATTTTAAATAATGGTCATAAGAATGTAATAATAAGTGAAATTGAACCAAGTATAGAGGACTGTTTTATGCAGTTAAGTCAAAAATAAATGATATGACAATTTCAACTAAAACGAGCAATTATACTCACCCTTCGGGGGCTGGGGGTCTGAGTACCGAAAAAGTAATTATTGCCGAGCAACTTACAAAAAAATTCGGAAACTTTACAGCTGTAGATAATATTTCGTTTGAAGTGGAACGGGGTGAAATTTTTGGGTTTTTGGGTGCCAATGGTGCCGGAAAAACGACCGCTATGCGTATGCTTTGCGGTTTAAGTATTCCAACAAGTGGAAAAGGAACGGTGGCTGGCTTTGATATTGGTGTACAAACTGAATTGGTGAAAAAGAATATTGGTTATATGAGTCAGAAGTTTTCGCTGTACGACGATTTGAAAGTTTGGGAAAATATTGAACTTTTTGGCGGTATTTATGGCATGAAAGATAAGGAAATTAAGGAAAAAACGGATGAACTGATGCACATTTTGAACTTCGAAAACGAAAGGAATAAACTTGTAGGGTCACTGCCATTGGGATTCAAACAAAAACTGGCTTTTTCGGTTTCCATTTTTCATAATCCACAAGTAGTTTTTTTAGATGAGCCAACCGGAGGAGTAGATCCAATCACTCGAAGGCGGTTTTGGGAATTAATCTACGATGCAACTTCAAGAGGTATAACTATTTTTGTTACAACACATTATATGGATGAAGCTGAATATTGCGACCGCGTTTCCATCATGGTAGATGGGCGAATAGAAGCACTTGATTCACCAAAAAATCTAAAAAAACAATTCGAGGCAAAAAACATGGATGATGTTTTTCAGCAGCTGGCGAGAAAAGCGAAGAGAGTTGACAGTTAATAGTTTACAATTGATAGTTTTTCAGAAATGATTTATTGTGCTAATAAAAACGGACTGCAATTCACTTAAAAAAAAGTATTTAGAAGTATAACATACTTACAAATTATTATGGAAGAGAAAACAGTTAAATCGAAATCTTATACTTTTGCCTTAAGAATAATTAAAACATACAAATTTCTAACTTCAGAACAAAGGGAATTTGTATTGTCGAAACAAATGTTACGAAGTGGAACTGCTATTGGTGCTTTAATCAGAGAGGCGGAACATGGAGAATCAAAAGCTGATTTTATACATAAATTGAGTATAGCATTGAAAGAAGCAAATGAGACAGAATACTGGTTGATGCTTTTACACGACAGTGACTATTTTGGTGACAATGAATTCTCAGCCATTATTATCGACTGTCAGGAATTAATCAAAATGCTGATAAGTATTATAAAAACATCAAAAGGCAATATTACAAAGAAGTAACTTGTCAACTAACTGTCAACTATTAACTATCAATTGTCAACTATTAACCAGAATGAAACAGTTAATGTCTTTTATCCGAAAAGAATTTTATCATATTTTGCGCGATAAGCCCACAATGTTGATATTACTCGGAATTCCAATTATTCAAATTATTTTGTTTGGTTTTGCGCTTACTACGGAAGTAAAAAACACTCAAGTGGCAGTTCTTGTTCCAACTACCGACGAAGCTACTCAACGCATCATTGAGAAAATAAATGCCAGTACCTATTTTGATGTAGTTGCAAAAATTCATAATACTGAAGAAATACAGCCTATATTCAGAGATGCGAAAGCAAAACTGATTATGGTTTTTGAAGATCATTTTGCAGAGAATCTTCGACGTACGGGCAAAGCTCATATTCAGCTTATTGCCGATGCCACCGATCCCAATGCAGCTACATCTTTCACGTTTTATGCAAGTAATATTATCTCTTCATATCAACAAGAATTGTTGGGGCAAACTACCAATCCATTTCAAATCACACCCGAAGTAAAAATGCTTTACAATCCACAAATGATCAGTGCCTTTAACTTTGTGCCGGGTGTTTTGGGAATGATAATGTTATTGATTTGTGCCATGATGACTTCCATTGCCATTGTTCGCGAAAAAGAAATGGGAACAATGGAAATTTTACTGGTTTCACCCATGAAACCTATTTACACGATACTTTCTAAAATTACACCTTATTTTGTTCTTTCATGTGTTAATTTTGCTACTATCATGTTATTGTCGGTTTATGTACTCAGAGTACCAATAGCTGGCAGTTTTATAAGTCTGGTGTTTGTTTCGTTGCTCTACATTTTTGTATCATTGGCACTTGGATTATTGGTTTCAACTTTGACCAACTCACAGCAAGCTGCTATGTTAATTTCGGGGATGGGACTTATGATTCCTGTTATGCTACTATCGGGGATGATTTTCCCTATTGAAAACATGCCAATTCCACTCCAATGGTTTTCAGATATAATTCCGGCAAAATGGTATATATCAGCTGTAAAATCAATTATGATACAAGGGCTCGGCATTACTGCTGTGGTAAAAGAAGTAGTTATTTTAAGCATGATGGCATTAATTTTAGTGACAATTAGTTTGAGTAAATTTAAGGTACGATTAGAATAGAAAGAGAACAACCCCAAACTCCTAAAGGGGAATGAGATTAGTCTATTAAATTTAAACATTGTATATGAAAAAGATAGAAAATATTGATAACTCCGATTCCCATTTACGGGTTAGGGATCATTCTGGTCTTAAATATCTACTTCGAAAAGAGTTTAAACAGCTAATTCGGAACAAATTTCTTCCGAAATTGATTTTTATTTTCCCATTTATGGTTTTAATGGTATTTCCATGGGCTGCCAGTTACGAAATTAAAAATCTGAACATAAGTGTTGTTGACAATGATCACAGTACATATTCGAAACAACTGACACAGAAAATAATTTCATCAAATTACTTCAGACTTACCAATGTTTCGCCAAATTACGGCAAAGCATTGAAAAGTATAGAAGAAAATAAATCTGACCTTATACTCGAAATTCCTACAAATTTTGAAAAAGATATAGTAAACCGGCAAGGAGCAAAAGTGTTGATTTCTTCGAATGCTGTAAACGGCATGAAAGGCGGAATTGGGATGACTTACCTAGTGAGTATAGTGAATGATTTTAATGTAGGTTTGATGCAAAAATTGTTGCCAATAGCAGGAATAAATAACACATTATCAACTATTCAGATTGACACACAATATCGTTTTAATCCACATTTAAATTATCGTGTTTTTATGGTTCCGGCATTGATGGTAATGATACTGACATTATTGTGTGGATTTCTACCGGCAGTTTCCATCGTTTTTGAGAAGGAGTTAGGAACAATGGAGCAGATTAATGTGAGTCCGGTACCAAAATCAATTTTTATTCTGGCTAAATTAATTCCATTCTGGGTAATCGGATTTATAGTGATTACTATCGGATTCCTTATTGCCTGGTCCATCTATGGATTAGTTCCGGCGGGACATTTTTCTACAATTTATTTATTTACAGCTATTTATATTTTAGCTGTTTCAGGACTTGGAATTGTAATCTCAAATTATGCGGCTACACTTCAGCAGGCAATGTTTATAGTTTTTTTCTTTATGCTCGTTTATATTATGATGAGTGGCTTGTATACACCTATTGATAGTATGCCGGAATGGGCAAAATGGATAGCAGCATTCAATCCTTTGAAACATTTTATGGAAGTGATGCGCTCGGTATATTTGAAAGGAAGTAATCCGATGCAAATGACTAAACAATTATTTGCTTTGATTGGATTTGCTGTTTTCTTTAACAGCTGGGCAGTGTTGAGTTATAGAAAGAACCAATAATTAACTATGAATTTATTGTCAATATCCCGAATATTTAAGATAAAACTTATTTGAAATCAATTGATAAAATTTACTGAGCAAACAACAAAATTATATTTTTTTTACACCTATACCCGGATCATTGTTAAGCATAACTTTTCCGTCTACAAGTTTTGCTCCACTGAATACATCATTACTTATCAACAGATTACCATCTAAATCGGCATATTGCATAAGTGGTGACAATTGAGCAGCTGCGGAAATGGCGCACGAAGTTTCGGTCATACAACCAATCATTAATTTCAAATCCCAAGCTTTGGCAACGGTAATCATCTTGTTGGCTTCGTGCAATCCGGTACATTTCATGAGTTTTATATTTATACCGCTAAATACGCCTTTCAGTCGGGGTATATCTTCCAATCGTTGACATGATTCATCTGCAAAAGTAAGAAGTGGACTTTGCTCAGTTAACCACGCCATGTCATCCAAATTATGTTTGGGTAAGGGCTGTTCAATAAATTCAATATTTCTTTCCGAGAGCCACTCAATCATTTTCAAAGCATAATGTTTATCTTTCCATCCCTGATTGGCATCTACCCGTATTGGTTTATCTGTGACCGAACGAACGGTATTGATAATCATCTTATCGGTTATTTCATCTGAACCCAACTTTACTTTTATAACTTTGAATGGCGAGGTTTCCAATGTTTTTTTCGGACTTCATCCTCGGTATCAATACCAATAGTGAAGCTGGTTACAGGTACTTTAGATGCAGAATACCCCCATAATGAATGTAAAGGTTGTCCCATTAATTTACCAATCAAATCATGCAGGGCAATATCAACAGAAGCTTTGGCAGCCGTGTTATTGAAAGCAATATTATCGATATAGCTAAGAATATCTTCAATTTCGAATGGATTGGAATATTGTTTCAAATTTACTTTTTCTAAAAAAGCCATGACCGAAGCTTGTGATTCACCCAAATATGGTGGCATTGCTGCTTCTCCATAACCGGTTATTCCATCGTAAGTAATTTCAGTAAGAACAATTGGCGTTGTGGTTCTTGTATATCCGGAAACAGTGAAAGGATGCTTCAACTGAGCATTAAATGAACGAAATGTAAGCGACATGCGTTTACTTCCGGCAAATTTTACAGATTTATCTTTTTGTGCCAACATAGAAACCGGATTGATAATTGAACCCACAGTTATCAAAGTAGTTGCTTTGAGAAAAGTTCTTCGTGTAAACATAAGTATGAATTTTGTATTTTTTCAATCAGAATTTATAAAAAATCACTGTTGTCCGGTAAAAAGAATTTTGATTAGATTGAAAAAAGAGGAGCCA
>JACDZJ010000268.1_pt1 | contig 18787 bp, 18 predicted proteins | sample 7365721 | NCBI WGS metagenome assembly JACDZJ01 (sample SAMN15143480, study PRJNA637477) | pond metagenome | biome: freshwater wetland ecosystem [ENVO:00000243]; feature: pond [ENVO:00000033]; material: pond water [ENVO:00002228]; isolation source: pond water containing pink berries ... | reverse complement strand
CTTGCTGGACGCCGCATCCCGGAACAGCCGGAAGAGATTGGCTGTTCCGGGATGCGGCATAAGAGTCCGTAAATCCAATAGGCAAGAAAAAGACCTTGCCTATTGGATAACGGTCTCTAACCCACACAGCATAAAACCCAGAATCGGCGCGCACTTGGTGGCGCAGGACGGGTAGAATTGGCCATGTTGCCGGGTCCGCGAGCTGTTTTCCCTTCCCCAGTAAAATTCGGCCATGGCCACGGGAGTCAGATGCTCCTGCACCGCCTGGTTGAATAATTTGGGGGCGCAGCAATCGCCGGTGCCGGTGGGGATGCCGCCGCTGCCGGCAAAGGCCTCGGCCAGGGGCCGTCCTTCGCCGCGAAAGTTGGTCAGGGTGTAGAGGCCGTGGATATCGCGCATCCATTGGCGGGAGAGGTCCTTGCGCCGGCGCACCAGCTCCCTCCAGGCCTCGGTATGGGGCCTGGTCAGCCGAATCGTCCTGCCAAGTTCCTTGATCCGGGGTTCAATATCGGCATAGATGCGGGTGAAGACGGCCACATCAAAGATGGGGGGCGCCCAGCCCGGCACCTCCCACAGGCCATTGTACTGGCCGGAAAAGGCCTTCAGAATTCGCCTGCTGCCATCGGCGGCGCGGCAGACCAGAACCCCGAACATCTTGCCCCGGGCCTCTCCAAAGAGGGAGTCGGTGCGCAGCAGGGGATTGCCGTCTCCCATTGCGACATCCAGGTCGATCCGCCCTTCCTTTTCCAGAAAACCCATGAGTTCCCGGCAATGATCGCGGGCCTCACCCCCATGAAGGGTGTGTTCCTTGCCGCAGTCACGGCAAAAGCCATGGGCGGCGATGTGGGGTGGGCTCTTTTTTTCTTGCATCAATGTCCTGTCCTTGCTTGAATGTCCCCCATTGTATCCCATCGTTTCCCTTTTTGCCAAACTTTGCCGTCTTCAGAGCCAGACCTTGCAAACCTTGATCCACACCGAACAACTCCAGAGGCTCTTCGGCTATTCGACCTTTCGTGCCAATCAGGAAGAGATCGTCCAGGCGATCCTGGCCGGTCGGGACGTCTTCGCGGTGATGCCCACGGGCGGCGGCAAGTCCCTCTGCTATCAACTGCCGGCCTCACTGCTGAAGGGCACCTGTCTGGTGGTCAGCCCCTTGATTTCCCTGATGAAAGATCAGGTCGATGCCGCCAACGCCTTTGGCATGAAGGCCGGCCTGCTCAACTCCACCCTCTCTTCTTCCGAGCAGCACGAGGTGCTGGCCCGTTTGCAGGAAGGGTTCTATGATCTGCTCTATCTGTCTCCCGAGCGCCTGGCCCTGCCCGGATTTCTGGAGCGGATGCAGCGGGCGCCCCTCTCCTTTGTGGCCGTCGATGAGGCCCATTGCATCTCGGAATGGGGTCATGATTTCCGTCCCGACTATCTGGCCCTTTCGTCTCTGCGTCAGGCCTTGCCGGGGGTGGCGCTCACCGCCTTCACCGCCACCGCCACGAAAAGGGTTCAGGAGGATATCGTGCGCCGTCTGGCCCTGAAGGATCCGCTTATGACCCGCGCCTCCTTTGACCGGCCCAACCTCTTTTATCAGGTCCAGCTGCGGGAGCAGGTGAACAGCCAGATCGAGGCGGTGGTGGCCGCCCATCCCGATGAGGCCGGGATAGTCTATCGCCTCAGTCGGGCCGATGTGGAGAAGACCGCGGCCTGGCTGCGGGACCGGGGCGTCAAGGCCCTGCCCTATCATGCCGGGCTGGACAGTCAGACCCGCAGCCGCAATCAGGAGGCCTTTAACCGGGATGAGGTGCAGGTGGTGGTGGCAACGGTGGCCTTTGGCATGGGGATTGATAAATCCAATGTCCGCTTTGTCATCCATGGCGATCTACCCAAGAATATGGAGAGTTATTACCAGGAGACCGGCAGGGCCGGACGGGACGGGGAACCGGCCCTCTGCCTGCTGCTCTATGGCCGGGGCGATTCTTTCCGTCTGCGCAAGTTCATCGACCAGCTGGCAGGGGAGGAGGAGAGGCAGGCCGGACTGGCCCAGCTGGGCCGGATGATGGATTTTGCCGAACAGCCGGTGTGCCGCAGGCGGGCTGTGCTCCACTATTTTGAGGAGGACTATGCCCCGGACAACTGCGGTGCCTGCGATATCTGTAGGCATGGGGTGGAGAGTGTCGAGGCCACCACCGAGGCCCAGATGATCATGTCGGCCATCCATCGCACCGGCCAGCGATTCGGCACCGGTCATATTGTTGACATCGTTTCCGGCGCCAGGACGGCGCGGATCAGCTCCCTTGGTCACGACCAGCTCAAGACCTACGGGGTGGGGCGGGACCGGGGCAAGCGATTCTGGCGCCAGCTGGTCGAGGCGATGCTGGGTGAAGGCCTGCTGGCGAGTGAAGGGGAGCCGTTTCCCCTGCTCCAGATCACCGCGCGGGGGGCGGAGGTGCTCTTTGGCCGCTCGCCCTATGTCACCCAGCGGATGCTGGAGGCGAAGCTCGGCGTGCCGGCGGCAATCCCTGCGGAGCTCTCCTCGGACGGGTCGCTGTTTGCCATTTTACGACAGTTGCGCCGTGAACTGGCCGAAGGCCAGGGCGTGCCGCCCTATGTCCTGTTTTCCGACAAGAGTCTGCATCAGATGTGCCGTCTCTTTCCCCGGACCCCTGAGGCCCTGCTCGGCATTAACGGAGTCGGCCAGATGAAACTGGAACGCTACGGCAGGCCGTTTCTTGCGGCCATCACCGCCTATCTGGACGAGAATCCCGGGATCTCTTCCCCGCCGATGGACAAGGGTGGAGGAGTACCGGAGCCCGTTCGGCGAGTCAAAAAATCGACCGGGACGGAGACCCACGCCGAAACCCTGCGTCTGGCCAGGGCCGGATTGGACATGGCGGCCATAGCCGCCCGGCGGGAGCTGAAGACCTCCACCATTGCCGCCCATCTGGGTGAGCTGTTGCAGCAGGGGCATGACCTTGATATTGATCAGTATGTGGATCGCGAGGTGCGCGCTGCCATGACCGAGCTGTTCAAAGCGCACGGACTTTTTCGTCTTCGGCCCATCGTCGAGGCCATGGAGGGCAGGGTCGGATACGATGAGGCCACGGTCGTCCGGGGTTTTCTGGTCTCCCAGGGCGGCAAGACCGAAGGGAAGGGGGAGTCGGATAGCGGCGGCCTCCCTACCCGCTGACCGGATACTTCCCGGCATTGAGCACCATCTTCTTGTGTGCCGCCTCAATGGGGTCCAGGTCAAACTTCCCGGCCAGCATGGTGAGGTAGATCATCACATCACCCACTTCTTCTTCAATGTGCCGGCGGGTGGCCGCATCCACGGTTCTGCTTTCCGCGCTTTCCATCCACTGAAAGATCTCCATCAACTCGGCAGCCTCCACGCTGAGGGCCATGGCCAGATTCTTCGGGGAGTGGAATTGCTCCCAATCTCGTTCTTCGACGAATTGGGCAAGATTACTCTGGAGTTTTTTCATATCTTCCTTCTTTGTCATGGTATTTGTTGGTGGATTCTGGTAGATTTTTTTGATTTTTAGTGTCTTACAGATTGTTTTCTTGTTTTTTTGCAAGAAGAGAATCTGCGAAAGGATCGTATCCCGTTCATCGGGGTTATCATTGATTCGTGGGAGAGTAACCCATTTTTTCTTTTATCGGATATACTTTTATGAAAAATCGTCCATCTCTTTTATACGGCCTCTTTTTTTTCGCCTTTCTGCTGTTTTCTTCCCTGGATGCGGGTCTGGCCAATGGTGTGGCGACGGTGGACATGGGGCGAAACAGGATGATCGGTCTCATGATCGGCAAACAGCTGCCGGGCATGCATTTCAGCGATAAGGGCATGGATGATTCCCTCAGTCGTGCCGCCTTCGACCTGTACCTGAAACAGCTTGATTTTCAGAAACGGTTTCTCCTCCAGGAGGATGTTGACACACTGAACAGATACGCCACGCTCATTGATGACGAGCTCTTGCGCGGCAATATGGTTCTCGTCCAGCAGGGCTATGAATTGTTGAATATTCGCGTCCAGCAGGTTGAAAAGATGGTAGCCGAGATCCTGGCTGCCGGCATCGATGTGAATCAGCCGGTGTCCCTTGAGACGGACCCCCTGAAGCTGACCTATGCCGCCAATCTTGAGGAGTTGCGAGGGTACTGGCGGAAGATGCTGCAGGAGCAGATTATCTCACGGTATCTGGAATCCCTGGCGGATCAGGAGAAGGAAAAAGAAAAAAAGGACGGAAGTGTTCTCTGGAAGGAGGCCAAGGAGCGAGTGGCCAAGCAGAACCGGGAGTTTTTTCACCGTCTCCATCAGGAAACGGTGCAGGATCACTATGATCGGTACTTTGATGCGGTGGCCAGGGCCTTTGATCCCCATACGGATTACCTGCAGCCGGACAACAAGGAGGATTTTGATATCCATATGCGGGGCAGCCTGGAGGGGATCGGAGCGGTGCTGCGCGAGGAGGACGGGTATATCAAGGTGGTGTCCATTATTCCGGGCAGTGCTTCGGCCAGGAGTGGAGAGCTTGAGGCCGAGGATACAATCCTGGAGGTGGCCCAGAAAAATGGTGATCCGGTGGAGATCACCGATATGCGCCTGCGTGATGCCGTGCGCCTGATCAGGGGTGCCAAGGGCACGGAGGTGCGCCTGACCGTGAAAAAACCGGACGGGGTGAAGGCGGTGATCTCACTGGTTCGGGACGTGGTGCAGATTGAGGAGACCTTTGTCAAGTCCACGACCCTTGATGGTTTGGCCGGAGACAAAATCGGTTATATCGTGATTCCCAGCTTTTATCGTGATTTTGAAGGGACGAAAAATGGGTCGGAGGCCAGAAACAGCACGGATGACACCAGGGCTGCCATTGAAGCTCTGAAGAAGACGGGAATCAAGGGACTGATCCTTGATCTCCGCAATAATGGGGGCGGATCGCTGGTGGATGCCGTTGATACCGCCGGTCTTTTTATCAAGCGGGGGCCGGTGGTGCAGGTCAAAAACAGTTCGGGAATGCAGCGGATCTTGAGTGATGACGATTCCGAGATGGTGTATGACGGCCCCCTGGTGGTTCTGGTCAACCAGTTTTCTGCCTCGGCTTCCGAGATTGTGGCCGCGGCATTGCAGGACTATGGCCGGGCGGTGATCATCGGCGGCAAGCACACCCATGGCAAGGGGACGGTGCAAACCCTGATCAACATGAATGACAACATCCCCTCTTTGCATCTGCGCAGCTACGATGACTTGGGGGCATTGAAGGTAACCATTCAGAAATTTTATCGGGTCGATGGCGGCTCCACCCAATATAAGGGGGTGGAACCGGATATTGAGCTGCCCAGTCTCTTTCAGTATCTGAAATCCGGGGAACAGTACCTCGACAACTCTCTGCCCTGGGATCAGGTGGAACCGGTGTCCATTACGCAATATGGTGGTCAAAAGATTGATAAGGCCCGGTTGGTGGCAAACAGCAGACAGCGGGTTGAGTCAGATCCGGGATTGCAGGTTATTGCCGATGAGGCAAAGAAGGCCGAGGATCGCAGTAAAGACACCGTCATCTCCTTGCAGCTGGCCGATATGCAGAAGAGACGGGCCGAGGCGGATCTTGCGAGGAAGAAAATCGGCACCCATTATCGCAAGTATCGCATTGACAAAGATGGTGAAATGGCCGAGGAGACCAAAAAAGAGGCTCGCAAGGGAAAGAAGGAGAACAAGGAAAATAAGGAGGATGAACGGCTGAAGTGGCTGGAAGAGGTCAAGGATGATCCCTATATAGGCGAGGCTGTCCGGGTTCTTGCGGATATGACCAGGCCCTGACCGCGGCTGGGGATTTTTCTCCATGGGTAAGTCAGAGAGCTTGTCGGAGGTGAGACCGGAATGGCAGCAGGGCATCTGCTGCATGAAGATATCGGCAACAGTTTTAAGAAAAAAAATATTACAAAAATGAAAAAAATTATTGTAAAGAACGGGGAGACACTTATTTCCCAATGGTTCTAAAAAAATATTGATTAACAGAAAGAAAGATGATAGAAATTTTCATTTTTCATTCTTGGTGATTTACAGATTGTTTTCCAGCTTGTTTTGCAAGGCGATGATCTGCGAAAGGCACTTGTCCCGTTCATCGGGGGTTGAGGTCTTTCTTTGAAGTGGAGATGGATCTCCAAAAGGGAAAGGATTGGTGGTGCATGAAGCTTGATGAGGCGTTTCGCAATTACAGAGAAAAGATTGTCGATCAGTGGGTCAACTACACCCTTTCCACCTACAAATCCTCAACATTTTTCAAGAAAGAGAAGGATAAGTTTGCCAACCCAGTGGGGGGCAACATCAGGGAGGCCCTTGATTGTTTGTTTGGCCTTCTGGTCAAAAACGCAGACCCGCAGGAATTTGTCGCTCCCCTGGAGCAGATTATCCTGATTCGCGCCATTCAGGAGTTTCCCGCATCTGTGGCTGTGGCACCGATCCATGCGGTCAAGCATATTACCCGTGAAATACTGGCAAAAGACAAGGAGCGATGCCATCTTGTCCAGGACCTGTATGATTTCGAGTTTTCCGTGGATCTGGCTGTGCTTGCCGCCTTTGACCTGTACATGCAATGCCGGGAGCGACTGTATCAGGTTCGGATCAAAGAAATAAAAACCGGCGCCTACCTTCTTACCGACAGCAAATGTCCGTCAAATTTGCTGAAAATTAATATTCAGGAGTCGATTCATACCAATTCGCATTCGAGTTGAAACCGCGAAGGCTGGCAAGCGTTGACAAAATGCAGTACTGGGGGGAGAAATGGGAAGGCTTCATGTCGAGCGGCCGCAGGCATGGAATCTTTAATCTCAGGTTTGCCAGGGGTGGCTCCATAGCGACCATCGAAAAGGTGGCGACTTGAGCGGGAATTGGAAGAAGAGGAAGAAGACTGTTGAAAACCACTCACTGGGGCGGGTCGGGAAGGGGGGCTATTCTTCCGGGCTGTTTCCAACACTGTTCAATTTGAAGCGAGGTAAGAAATGAAGTACGCCTTCTCATTCCTGGCAGTCATTGCTCTGATTTTGATTGCCGGACTAGGATCCCAGATACCGGGCATGCAATATCTTTTTGGTGTTGTGCTGCCCTATTTGGCCATCATGCTGTTTGTCGGCGGTTTTGTCTATCGAGTCATGGACTGGGCAAAATCACCTGTTCCCTTTTCCATCCCCACCACTTGTGGCCAGGGATCCTCTCTGGATTTCATCAAGCAGGACAAGCTTGAATGTCCCACCACGACCACAGAAGTAGCGGGCAGGATGTTTCTGGAAATTTTCTTTTTCAGGTCGCTCTTCAGAAACACCAAGTCCGAGATCCATGACGGACCCAAGGTTACCTATGAATCATCCAAGTGGCTTTGGCTTTTTGCCCTGATTTTTCATTATTCGTTTTTGGTGATCGTCCTCAGGCATATGCGCTTTTTCCTTGAGCCGGTGCCCTTTGTCTTGTCCATTCTGGAAGGTGTGGACTCGATGTTGCAGATTGGACAGCCCGCCATGTACCTGACAGATGTCTTTATTCTTGTCGGGCTGCTGTTTCTCTATGGCCGCCGCCTTATTACCCGTCACGTCAAGTATATCTCGCTCAACAATGATTATTTCCCGCTGGTGCTCATCTTCAGTATCGCGGTGACCGGCATTCTCATGCGCTACTTCTTACGCACTGATATTGATATTATTAATATCAAGAATCTGGCCATTGGTCTGGTGACCTTTTCTCCGGTCATTGGTGCCAAGATTGGTGCCATCTTTTATATCCATCTCTTTCTGGTCTGTACCCTGCTTGCCTATTTCCCGTTCAGTAAGTTGATGCACATGGGTGGTGTCTTTATGAGTCCTACCCGCAATATGGCGAATAACAGCCGCTCAAAACGTCACATCAATCCCTGGAACGATCCGGAGATTAAGCCCCATTCCTATGCCGGCTACGAGGACGAGTTCAGAGAGTTCATGGTGGACGCGGGTATCCCGGTTGAGAAGGAGTTGGCCGCCGCAGAGGATAAAGCGTGAGATTCCCCACACCCAAAACTAGCGTATAAGGATAAAGACGATGGCAGTTGCAAAATTAGAACAATTGGCTAAAAGCGTGGTGCAGGGGCCGACCATGGCAACGGGCGCGGTGCCTGTGAAGGACTGGATGGATGTCTCTGCGATCTTCAAGCCGGGCAATTATGCGTATCAGGCAAAACAGGAAAAGGTTGAATATCTCAACAGTCAGAAGGGGCTCCATTTTCCCAACGCCCGGGAGTGGTCTCCCGAGGATGATGACTGGAAGCTTCCGGAAAACTGGAAGGAGATAATCCTTAAGGGACTCAAGGAGCGGCTGGACAAATTTCGCTCGCTGAAGATCTTCATGGATTGCTGTGTCCGTTGCGGAGCGTGTGCCGACAAGTGCCATTTCTTCCTTGGCACCGGCGATCCCAAAAACATGCCGGTACTCAGGGCGGAGCTGCTGCGCTCGATTTACCGCAATGATTTTACCCTCGGCGGCAAGTTGCTTGGTAAAATGGCCGGTGCCCGGGAAATGACCGTGGGCGTGCTCAAGGAGTGGTTCATGTACTCCTACCAGTGCACCGAGTGTCGTCGCTGTTCCGTGTTCTGTCCCTACGGCATTGATACCGCCGAGGTTACCATGATGCTGCGCGAGTTGCTGCATCTGGTGGGAGTGGGGATCAACTGGATTCTGGAGCCGGTTTCCAATTCCAACCGGACTGGAAACCATATGGGTCTGCAGCCCCACACCTTTAAGGATAATGTTGATTTCCTTGCCGATGATATTGAAAATCTGACCGGTATCAAGACGAATCATTCCTTTAACCGCAAGGGAGCGGAGGTTCTCTTTATTACTCCTTCCGCCGATGTTTTTGCGGAACCAGGTCTCTATACCGCCATGGGCTATCTGATGCTCTTTGAACATATTGGCCTTGATTACACCTGGTCAACCTATGCCTCAGAGGGTGGAAATTTTGGTCTGTTTACCAATAACGAGACGATGAAGAAGCTTAACGGCAAGATGTATGCCGAGGCCAAGCGACTGGGAGTCAAGTACATCATCGGTGGTGAGTGTGGCCATATGTGGCGTGTTGTTCATCAGTATATGGATACCATGAACGGGCCTGCCGATTTCCTGGAGGTGCCGAAATCACCCATGACCGGGACGACCTTCCATAATGCCGCTTCCACCAAGATGGTTCATATCAGTGAGTTTACCGCCGATCTGATCAAGCATGGCAAGTTGAACCTGGACAAGAGCCGGAACGCCCACGTCAAGGCAACCTTCCATGATTCCTGCAACCCGGCCCGGGCCATGGGACTTCTGGACGAACCCCGCTATATCCTTGACCATGTTGTGGATGGCTGGGTGGAGATGCCGGAAAACACGATCCGCGAGCAGACCTTCTGCTGTGGTTCAGGAACCGGACTCAATACCGACGAGATTATGGAGTTGCGCATGCGTTCCGGTCTGCCGCGTGCCAACGCGGTCAAACATGTCATTGATAAGCATGCGGTGAATATGCTTTCATGCGTCTGCGCCATCGACCGTGCTACCTTGACTTCGCTCATGAATTACTGGAATCCGGGATGTAATGTGTGCGGTGTCTCTGAACTTGTTGGAAATGCACTTATTATGGAAGGTGAAAACCGACAGGAACTTACAGAGGGTCTTAGAACCTTAGTCTAATCCGCACCAGAAAGGAGGAATTTGAATAATGTATAATAAAGGAACAATCATACCAGGACTGGTGATTTTCGTCCTCTTGGTGACTTCCCCTATCTGGTTCAATGGCTTCAAGGCGGCCACCCCGCCCAAGCCGGAGCTGCCACCGGGGGGAGAGAAGAATTGTGTCATGCCGAAGGAGTATATGCGGGATAATCACATGGTACTTCTGAATCAATGGCGCGACAGCGTTCTCCGTGAAGAAGAGCGTGTAGTGGTGACCGTGGACGGCAAGAACTACCGTAAAGGCTTGCAGATGGCATGTATGCAGTGTCATAGCAATAAAGAAAAATTCTGTGATACCTGTCATACCTATGCGGATGTAAATCCATACTGTTGGGATTGTCATTTGACTCCCAAGGAAGCAGCATCGAAGGAGGTTACCCACTGATGGATAAGCAAAGACGAAATTTCCTCAAAATCGCCAGTGTCACCGCCCTTGCCGGGATCGGGGCGCCGGCCTTGGTCAGGTTGACCTCCACTGCTGCCGTTGCCTCTGAGCATGTGGCGGCAGCCGGACATGCCCCGGCGAAAGAGAAAGCTGGAGCCCATGGCGAGGCAGCACCGAAGGGCGTGCGCCTGGGCATGGTCATTGACATGCGCCGTTTTGTCGAGAACCCAAGGCTGCTCAATAATGCCATCGCTGCCTGTAATCTGGTTCACAATATTCCCCAGATTGATAATTCCAAAAGCGAGATCAAATGGTTATGGAAGGCTCCTTTTACAAGTGTCTTTCCTGAGCAATCTGCGTATCATGCCGCAGGGAATGTGGAAAACACCTCCTTTGCGGTTCTCTGTAATCATTGTGATGATCCGCCATGTGTCCGTGCCTGTCCCACCCAGGCGACTTTCAAGATCCCCGGAAATGGTATTATCGCCATGGATTATCATCGCTGCATCGGCTGTCGCTTCTGCATGGCGGCCTGTCCCTATGGGGCGAGAAGTTTCAACTGGGAAGATCCTCGTCCGTATATTAAAAAATATAACCCGGACTTTCCCACTCGTATGCGGGGGGTTGTTGAGAAGTGCAACTTCTGTGGAGAGCGCTTGGCCCTGGGCCAGGAGCCTGCCTGCGTTGAGGCCTGCAAGGGCACAGGAGCCATGGTTTTTGGCGATCTGAATGATCCGAAGTCCGAGATCAGACGGCTTCTTGATAAAGAGTTTACCATCCAGCGGAATGCTTCACTGGGTACGAAACCTTCTGTTTTTTACATAGTGTGAGGAACTCATGATTGAAAAAATACTCAGAGGCAAGCCTGCTTACTGGATGTGGCTTGCATTTTTAGGATCGTTCATTGCTATTGGTGCTGCCTGTTATGCTCGGCAGTATCTCTTTGGCTTGGGCTTGACGGGGATGAGCCGTGATGTCTCATGGGGGCTTTATATTTCTCAGTTTACCTTCCTGGTGGGTGTGGCCGCCGGAGGGGTAATGCTGGTTCTTCCCTATTATGTTCATAATTACAAGGTATTTGGCAAGATCACCATTCTTGGTGAGTTCCTCGCCATTGCCGCCATCGTCATGTGCATGCTGTTCATCATGGCGGATCTGGGGCAGCCCCTTCGGGCCGTGAATGTCATTTTGCATCCCACCCCCCATTCCATGCTCTTCTGGGATATGTGTGTGTTGATTGGATATCTTTCCTTGAATATTCTCTGTGGCTGGGTCATCCTCACGGCGGAGAGAAAAGGGGTTCATCCCCCCAGATGGATTTATTTCTTCGTGTATCTGTCCATTCCCTTTGCGGTTTCCATTCATACCGTCACCGCCATGCTTTACTGTGGTCTTCCGGGTCGGCATTTCTGGCTGTCTGCCATTATTGCCCCCCGTTTTCTTGCCTCAGCCTTCGCCGCCGGTCCTGCTCTTATTGTCATTGCCTGTCTGGTTCTCAAACGGGTGGCCAATTTTGATGCCGGCAAGCAGGCGATGGACAAGCTGGTGACCATTATTATGTATGCCGCCATGCTCAATACCTTCTTTGTTCTTCTTGAGGTATTTGTCGGCTATTACTCCAACATTCCGGGCCATAAGCATAGTATTGAATATCTCTTCTTTGGCTTGGAGCATCATGGGCATGTCTATAATAATCTGGTGCCCTTCATGTGGACCTCGGTGGTCTTGAATTTCAGTGCCCTGGGTCTGTTCTCTCTGCCCTATGTTCGAAGGAAGAACGAGTTTCTGCTGGGACTTTCCTGTGTCATGATTTTTCTGGCACTGTGGATTGACAAGGGGCTCGGGTTTGTATTTGCCGGCTTTGTACCCAGTCCTCTGCATGAAATTGTCGAGTATATTCCAACGCTCAATGAACTGGGAATCACCATTGGTGTCTGGGCCACAGGATTTTTTATTCTCACCGTGCTCTATAAAATTGTGGTTGGTGTGGAGCATGAAATAGAAAGTTAGCGTCCATGGTTTGAAGGTCCACTCTGTTTCATAAAAAGCCCCCAGATGATTGGGGGCTTTTTATTTGGGGGGATCTACGGTAGAGTCTTTGATGTAGTATGCCCGGAGGGTCAGTGGTCAATTGCCTTTAAAAGCAGCATTGAAGGACGATTATTTTGGATAATAAACGAATCCTTATTCTTTCCTATTCGTACAGCAGCCAGACGAGAAACCTTCTCAATGGATTGATGGAGGGGCTGCGCGAGAAAGACAGAGAGATTCATTGGGAGCAACTCACCCTTACTTCCGAACTTCGCTTTCCCCTTGGCTCCATTGCGGCCACCGTGATCATGATGGTGCAGACCTTCTTTCGCAAGCGATACCCGATCCTTCCCCTGAGTCCTGTCTGTTTTGAGCAGTGGGATCTGGTCATTGTTGCCGGGCCGACCTGGTCCTATAGCCCGAGTGGTCCCATACTCTCACTTATCGACCGAGACGGCCAAAAGATTTTTTCGGGGAAAATGGTCTTGCCTTTTATCTCCTGTCGGGGGTACTGGCGGGTTCATTATTTTGGACTGAAGGGGATGCTCAGGCGCTGCGGGGCGCACGTCCTCGCCCCCATTGTCTTTTCCCATCCCACGCCGGAGCCATGGCGGACCATCGGTGTTTTTTTGAAACTGGCAGGACGGGCTCCCGAGGCAGGAAGCTCCTGGTTTCGTCGGTTTTATCCCAAGTATGGGCATAGCAGAGAACAGATAGCAGAGAGTCGAAAACTCGGGCTTGTGGTGGGTCAGGCGATGCAGGCAGGGGATTCACTGGAAAAGGTAGTCTTTCCCGTTCCGGTGAAGACTGAAGATGGGTGAAAGGATGAAACAAGACGACCTGGACAACTCGACCCCAGGACGCCTTCAAGGTGTCCTTCTTCATCTGCCGTCTGATTTTTTGCGGGATAAGAAATACCTCTCGGGGGGGAGAATTAAAAACCTCCATTGAGATAGAATCGGTAAAGCTGAATGACCTGTTCCGTGAACAAGAGATAGACCAGGGCGGCAATGGAGAGAAAGGGGCCGAAGGGAATCCGGGTCTTTCCTCCTTTTTTTTGTTTGATCATGGCCAGGATCCCGATAAGGGAACCGAAAAGGGAGCTGGCAAAGATGACAAAGGGGAGGGCCTGCCAGCCCAGGAATGCGCCGATCATGGCCAGCAGTTTGATATCTCCGCCACCCATCCCTTCCTGTTTTTTCCACAGGTAGTAGAGCAGGGCAATGGCGTAGAGAACGCCGCCACCAAGGAGCAGTCCGATAAGGGAACTTTGCCAGCTGAGTGCCGGACTTACCAGTGAGAAAACGAAACCAAGGACTATGCCCGGCAGACTGATGACATCGGGAATGATCTGATGCCGCACATCAATCCAGATAATGACCAGCAAGGCGGCGCAAAAAAGAAAATAGCCGGCCCCGGTGACGGTGAGTCCGAATCTGTGGATAATGGCAACTGACAGCAGGGCCATGGACAGCTCCACCATCGGGTATTGCCAGGAAATTTTCCCGTGGCAGTGACGACACTGGCCACGCAGGACAAGAAAACTGAAGATGGGAATGTTTTCATACCAGGAAAGGGTCGTTTGACATCGGGGACAGTGTGAGGCCGGGAAGACTATGGAACCATGCTCGGTGGGGAGTCGGAGAATGACGACATTGAGAAAACTGCCGACTATCGCCCCGAAGACCAGGGCAAACAAAAGAGTTGGGGTTGCTGCGTCCATCGTTTTGTATCAATAGAAGTGGTTTTGGCGGATCTGATGGGGAGACAGGGAAATTTACAAAAGGGGCTTTTCTTTTTCGGTTCTACTTTGTAACAGTCCAATTTTTCTAATTAATTTTCTATTTGCGATACCATATCCTTTATTATGTCTCAATTCCAGCAAAAAGTTGAGCTCATCTGTTTTGAAGCACTGACGGAAGATATTGTCCGTCTGACCTTCAACGCCCCGAAGATAGCCGCCATGGCCAGGCCAGGTCAATTTGTGATGGTGCAAACCTCTCCAGGCAAAGATCCCTTGTTACGGCGGCCCTTTTCCATTCATCAGGTGATCCGCGATGGACATCTGCAGATTCTTTTCAAGGTGCTGGGCAAGGGGACGGAGCTGCTTGCCCAGGTTCGGGTGGGCGAACAGCTCTCCCTGCTGGGCCCTCTGGGCAACGGTTTTACCCCTGGCTCGCCGGAAACGGCGTGTCTGGTGGGCGGCGGGATGGGCATCGCGCCGCTGCTTTTTCTGGCCACCCGATTCCTCAGCAAATCTTCCGCCGCCGAAGTCTCCCCAAAGATGCCCATGGTGATCCTGGGCGCCCGCAATCGGGCCGAGCTGGAGCCGCTGGTGGATGATTTCCGCAAGGTGGGCGTGGATGTCCTGGCGGCCACCGATGATGGCTCCTTCGGCCATCATGGCCTGGTCACCGATGTCCTCACGAAATCAAATCTGCCCCCCGGATTTGGCATCTACTGCTGCGGCCCCCACCCGATGATGGCGGCCATTGCCCGTCTCTGTCAGCAGGAGAGCCGGGCCTGTCAGGTTTCGGTGGAAACGGTGATGGCCTGCGGCATGGGTGCCTGCCTGGGCTGTGCCGTTCCCCTAAAAGCGGGGGGGTATGCCCATGTCTGTTCCGACGGGCCCATCTTTGAGGCGGAGAAACTGCTATGGAGCCTTTGATCATGGCAACGGAAAAGGCCGATCTGCGGGTTTCCATCGGCAGTCTCGCCTTGCAGAATCCGGTGATGACGGCCTCCGGAACCTTCGGCTATGGCCGTGAATTTGAAGACTTTGTTAAGCTCCGCGGTCTGGGGGCGGTGGTGGTCAAGGGGATTTCCCTGGCCCCCCGCGCCGGCAATCCCCCGCCCCGTATTGTTGAAACCGCCTGCGGCATGCTCAACGCCATCGGCCTCGAGAATACCGGGGTGGATCGATTTATCAGTGACAAGATGCCCTATCTGGCGGCCCTTGGGGTGCCCGTTCTGGTCAATATCCTTGGTGATTCGGTGGAAGAGTACCGGCAGCTCGCCGGGCGTCTGGCAGGGATTCCAGGGATCGGCGCCATTGAGGTGAATATATCCTGTCCCAATGTCAAGAAGGGCGGGGTGGCCTTCGGCACCGATCCTCAGATGGCGGCGGCGGTGACCGCTGCCGTGAAAGGATGCTCTCAGGTGCCGGTGATCGTCAAGCTTTCCCCCAATGTCACCGATATCACCGTGGTGGCCCGTGCCGTTGAGGAGGCCGGGGCCGACGCGGTATCGCTGATCAATACCCTTATCGGCATGGCCATTGATCTTCGGTCCCGGCGGCCCCGGCTGGCCAATGTGATCGGGGGGCTGTCCGGACCTGCGATCAAGCCCGTGGCCTTGCGGATGGTCTATCAGGTGGCCCGGGCGGTAGCTATTCCGGTGATCGGCATTGGCGGCATAGCCACCGCCGAGGATGCCATGGAGTTCATGCTGGCCGGGGCCACCGCGGTGCAGGTGGGAACCGCGAACTTTGTCAACCCCGGTGCCTGTGATGAGGTCATTGCCGGGATCGCCGCCTACGTCACTGAACAGAAAATGGGTTCGGTGCGGGAGTTGATCGGTGCCCTCCGGGTTTGCTAGGAGACAGCCATGACCAAGCAGCCTTTTTCAAAATGGACCAAACCTGGCGGCTCCCCGTTTCATTGGGCGACGATCAGCTCCTACGCCCGCCTTCTCTTTCATCCCGATACGCCCTGGGTGGTCAAGGGAATTCTCGGGCTTGCCATTCTCTACCTGCTCTCACCCTTTGATCTGATCCCGGACTGGATCGGCGGCCTGGGACTCATCGATGATCTGGCCATAGTCTCGTTGCTGGTGGGATGGGCAATCAAGGTGGCGACGCGCCGGGTTCAGCAGCAGTCAGGGGAAAAGAAATGACGGATGACAACAACATGCACCGGGTCTGTGTCTCCATTGCGACGGAGACCGTGGAACAGGGGGTGGCGGTGGCCAGAAGTGTCGGTTCTCTGGCCGATGTCATTGAGATCCGCCTTGATGCCCTCCAGCGGGTCGAAGTCGTCCCCTTCATAACCCAATTGGCCAAGCCCCTGCTCTTTACCAACCGTCCGATCTGGGAAGGGGGGAATTTCGCGGGCGAGGAACAGGCTCGCCTCGCCTCCCTCCTTGAGGCCGCAGGCCGTGGGGCCAGCTATGTTGATCTGGAGCTCAAGGCCCCGGACTCCTCGCACCAGGCCCTGCTGGAGGTGATAGATTCCTCATCCTGCCGGTTGATCCTCTCCTGGCACAACTTTCAGGACACCCCCGCCCAGGCCGAACTCGTGGGGCGGCTGGCCATGATTCAGGATAAAGGTGCCCATATTGCCAAGATCGTCACCATGGCCCACGATTTTCACGATGTTCTGCGGGTTTTGTCGCTTCAGGAAGAGGCCGCCCGCATGGATATTCCCCTTATCGCCTTCTGTATGGGCCGGGCCGGGGTTATCAGCCGACTGGCCACCGTGGAACTTGGCGGCTATATGACCTATTGTGCGGTCAGTGAGCGTGAGGCCACGGCCCCTGGTCAGCTTTCGGTGGCTGTCCTGCGCCGGATTGAAGGGCTGATGGGGGCCGACCGGGAGGGGTGTTGATGGCCATGACAATCAATGGAAAGACGGCGCTCTACGGGATCATCGGCAATCCGGTGAGTCATTCCCTCAGCCCGCTGATGCACAACGCGGCCTTTGCCGAACTGGGTGAAAACAGCGTCTATCTGCCCTTTCCGGTTGTTGAGCTTGCCGCCGGGATCGAGGCGATGAAGGCGCTGGGGGTGAAAGGGGCGAGTGTCACCATCCCCTACAAAGAGGCGGTTATTCCCCTGCTCGATGAGATTGAAGAGGTGGCCCGGCAGATCGGCGCGGTCAATACCCTGGTCATTGAGGATGTGGGTGGAAAAAAACGGATTTGCGGGAGCAACACCGACTGGCTGGGCGCGACCCGGGCTCTGGCCGAAAAGGCGTCCCTTGCCGGAACACAGGTCGTTTTGCTTGGCGCCGGCGGTTCGGCCCGGGCCGTAGGGTTCGGGCTTCGGCAGCTGGGTGCCCGGGTTGTCCTGTGCAGCCGGACCGAGGCGCGGGGCAGGGCCCTGGCAGCGGATCTGGGCTGTCCCTGGCATTCGCTGGAGGACATGGCGACCCTCACCGGAGCTGTCCTGATCAATGCCACCTCGGTGGGGATGCAGCCCGATTCCCAGGTCAGCCCTGTGCCGCCGGAGATCCTCGGACGTTTTCAGGTGGTCATGGATATCGTCTATGCGCCCCTGGAGACGCTGTTGCTGAGGCAGGCAAAGGCAGCCGGATGTCAGGTGATCAATGGTCTGGAGATGCTGCTCTATCAGGGGGTGGCGCAGTTTGAACTGTGGACCGGGAAGACCGCTCCGGTCGCCTTGATGCGGGAGAAGCTGTATCTGGCCACTGGAAATATTGTCAATCGTCAAGAGATGAAAGGAAGCGAGAAGAGATGAAAGAGATAGTCCCCGTGACCAGCATTGATACCACCATAGCCGTCCCCGGTTCCAAGAGTCTGACCCAGAGGGCACTCATTGCCGCCGCCCTTGCCGATGGGTCAAGCACCCTCCTTGGCCCCTTGACCAGCGAAGATACGGAGTATACCTCCAAAGCCCTGCATCAGATGGGCATTCCCGTTCATAAAGAGAGCGATTCCTGGCAGGTGGAAGGGGGCAGCGGCAGGATCGTCGCCCCGAAAGAGGAGATTTATCTTGGCAATAATGGCACCGCCACCCGCTTTCTCACCTCCGTCGCGGCCCTTGGCCATGGGGCCTTTATCATTGATGGGGAAAAAAGGATGCGGGAGCGTCCCATCGGCCCCCTGATGGAGGCGCTGCGGGGCTGGGGCGTGAATATCCGTTCGTTGAAGGATACGGGTTGCCCGCCTTTGCATATAAACAGCCAGGGGCTTCCCGGTGGAGAGACCGTTCTGCCGGAGGGCAAGAGCAGTCAGTATCTGTCCTCGCTCCTGCTGGTTGCACCGTATGCCTCCCGTCCCGCCATCCTTGAGGTGCGAGGCGAGGTGTTGTCCAAGCCCTATGTTCTCATGACCCTTTCTGTCATGGCGGACTTTGGTATTGAGGTGGATTGCAACCGGGAGTTGAATCATTTTGTGATCCCGCAGGGGTGTTACCGGGCCATGGAGTATCAGATTGAGGGGGATGCCTCCAATGCCTCCTATTTTTGGGCGGCGGCGGCGATTAGCGCGGGACGGGTGACGGTGAGCAACGTGCCGGTGCCGTCTCTGCAGGGCGATGCCGGTCTGCTGCCGTTGCTCGCCCGGATGGGCTGCGAGATCAGCCGGGAGGGCGGCGGTATCACGGTGCGGGGGCGAAAGCAGCTTGAGGGGATCACCGTTGATATGGGCGACATGCCGGATGTGGTTCCCACCCTGGCGGTGGTGGCAGCCTTTGCCCATGGAACCACGGTGATCAATAATATTGCCCACCTGCGTATCAAGGAGTGTGATCGGCTGACGGCGGTGGTCACGGAGCTGAGCAAGATGGGGGCGCGGGTGGAAGAGCGCCCGGACAGCATGATTATCCACGGCGATGGCGGCGCCGGTCTCCATGGCGCGGTGATCGAGACCTACAAGGATCATCGCATGGCCATGAGCTTTGCGGTGACGGG
>JACDZJ010000267.1_pt1 | contig 18913 bp, 12 predicted proteins | sample 7365721 | NCBI WGS metagenome assembly JACDZJ01 (sample SAMN15143480, study PRJNA637477) | pond metagenome | biome: freshwater wetland ecosystem [ENVO:00000243]; feature: pond [ENVO:00000033]; material: pond water [ENVO:00002228]; isolation source: pond water containing pink berries ... | reverse complement strand
AATTCAGAATCTTTTTAAATCAATTGGTTGGGAGCCCTTCGCCGGGAATTGCTGGCTATGTCGCGAGCTGCAACACGCCCGCGGCCCCGTCCGGGGCTCCCGTAACGGCAAGCAATCCGTTCATCGTTGAGTTAAACATCTCGCGGGTTTTCACAATCAGTCTCCAGAGGTAGAAGAGCAGGCTATGCTCACCACCGTTTATCGCTTCTTACATGCAACGAAATGGATCTTTCGTAGTATATATGGAAGTGTCACGCCCGTTCCAAGACTGCTCGCAGACAAGCCTCGAGTACTCGCGTTTCATAGTATCTTTCCGCCAGATCCTAATACCGCTTCGTATAGATGTGCAACCGTTGCTCGCTACTGGTCACGCCGTTGCGAAAAATATACCGTTGTAACCAGCGCCAACAACTTCGCATCAGCAGAGAACTTCGTTGAGTATGCGCCAATGGCAGGTTTCGATAATATCGACGTTATCAGAGTAGACGCGAGAGAGGTGTCGTCGAGAGCGGGATTCATATTCCCTTATCGCCTCTACGGACCGGATATACCCGATGGTGCTCTCTTCGCTTGGGAGGCACTGCGACTGCTGCGCCATAATCCGCCACATATTGTCTTTGCCAGCGGCCCACTCTTTTCCGATTTTATTGCCGCCATGGCCGTATCCTCCGCCATCGATTGCCGCCTGATTCTCGATTACCGCGACGAATGGACAATTAACACCCCTCCATTCGTAAAGCTCGGATGGATGAGCAAGTGGCTGGAAAGGCGATGCTTGACAAGAGCCGCAGCTGTTGTCTTCGTCACGGACGGCAAGCTCGATAGCTACCGGGCTGCTTTCCCGCAATTACAGCAGCGACCCTGCTTTGTTATTCCTCAGGGTTGGAATGCCGACATCCCGCGCCGCTCCGGTATGGGTGGCGCGCCCTCTGCCTCCGGTCAGTATGCCATAGCCTTCGTCGGGCATGCCACGAGCGCTATACCGATCAAGAGTTTCATTCTCGCACTGAGGCGGGTCGTAACCCGTCGCCCGGATTTAGCTCGATGTTTGCGCTTCGATCTCCTCGGGCGATGCGATGAGGACACCCGAGCGCATCTTTCCGCATTGGACGATGTTGTTGCATACCGCGTTCGACCGCCTGTCAGGCATCGTGAAGCGGTAAAGGCAATCGAAGAAAGCTATCTTCTACTGCTGCTCAACAACACCGATCACCCGGGCGTAACGCCACTCAAGTTTTTCGATTACATGGCATCCGATCGGCCGATCCTAGTATGGGGAGAGGTCGGCGACTGCGCGCGAGTCGCCAAGTCCTGCGGAGCCGGTATCGTGGTTCCGGATGAGGACGACGCATCGCTCAAGGCCGCGATTGACCAGCTCTTAGCAACCCCTGCAGATCACTGGGATACCCTGGCGCGGAAGCGATGGCGGGAGGAAAACACGACTGAACGATGGGTCGGCCGCATGGTGGATTGCTTGACCAACAGGCTGATTCGAGAATAGCCCGCTGCTCGGGAACAGCGGGCGGATTCCGGCTATCGCAGTAGCGATTCGAGTTGATCCCGGTCTATTTCGAGAATCTTGGCTTGCCGATCGTCAACACCGTAAGAAAATACGAAGCGGTCCCCCTTGTTGGCTAGCCCGGCGCAGAACTCAATCCCGCGCTGCTCGAAAAAAAAGTCGGGTGATGTACGGACGATGTTCCAATCGCAACTGCAGTGCAATAGCCTGTGCAAGTACCAAGCGTCGGTTCTATTCGATATGCGCTTGTGAATGACCGCGAGCCAACCCGCTTCGTATCTTATTGCCTGCGAGGAACCACAATAGTCGTCTAAGTCGGAGGACGTAAGTCGCTCGTGTAGGATGCGGGAGCGCTGGTCAAGAGTGACCACGCACAAGGGAGAAACCGAGTAAATCGCGGATGCCTGAGCGGAATCCATAATAGGCATCCAGTTTTTTTCGCGCACTTGGCCCTTGGGCGAGCGGATGAACTGCAAATCGACAAGCTCGTCCCGCATTAGGCGCCCGGTGACCATGACATTGGTGCCGGTCTGGGCATTCGCCGCCGTTGCCAGGATGCGAATGCCATCCGGGGCGGCGAAGAGGCGGCAGTCCTGCAATCCGTTACGTGCCGGGTCCATGAGGCTGACACCAACCACCGAAAAACGTGGCCTCAACCGCGATGTTGTCTCAACACTAAAATTGTCGTCGATCTCGATCAGCCAAATCTCATTCCAGGACTCCGATACGAATGAATACCGGAACAGGCCGTTCGGGAGGATACGGTAGTTGTGCGTACGAACGCACGCCAGCCATCCGGTTTCGGTGGCGACGATACTGGGGTTACAGGGCGTGAGATTTGTCGGGACGCGGAGCGCTAGCGAGCGCAGGTGAAACATTTCGGTAAGCGTCGGGACCGCCAATAGTGCGCGGGATCGCCTTCTGCGTCCTAGGCGTTGCCAGGCGGGCAAGATCATGGTGCAGTACAGGAGCAAGCGAGCGACCCCGCGTGCCGCGACACCGACGCGCCACGTTGCGGAGTCGGTGCGCGCTCGGGCTGTTTCTTCCGCTCTCGCCAGCAGACTTCTCAGTGACATGAGCTCGTACTCAAGCTCGTCGCATCGTCGCCGCAAGGTGCCGGGCTGCATCTCGCCATCGCCGCTCTGCCGGGGGTCCGTGTCCATTTGCAAGAGTCTCCTTCAGGAGGTGCCGCAGGCGCGGTAGAAATGTTGTAGTTCGGGGAATGTGTCGGAAAATGATTCTTTCCGTCTAGCGTCAATCTCGTCGATTCGGCGTCGGGCCAGTGGCCCAAGCCCGGTATGATCCTCGCCCAGAAAAGCGATGATCTCGCGGATCTGGCGGCGTAGCGCCGGGCTCAGCAGCGGCCGCTGATCTAGCCAGTCTTCCCACCGCTGTGCGACTTTGTTCTTAGTCGTCGCATCCAGCACCCGGATGCTGAATTCTTCGGGGTCCTTGAGCTTGTAGAGCTTGGATTCGCAATCGGTATCGAGGTCGATCAGCTCCTGGGTCGCCAACTCATCCAATAAATCGGGTAAATGGTAAATGTTGAACAGGCTGACGACCGCGCTCATCCGCAATTTCACATGGTGAGACAACCGCCGGATCGCTAAAGCGTTCGCGATTTGTTTGCGCCACACGGATCCGTGGCGGAGATATTCGGCACGCGTACCAGCGGCATCCAAGCTGACGAACGCAGTGACGTCTGAAAAAGCTTGCCATAGCTCCCGCACATCTTTGCCGCGGTAACCAAGAACGCTCAGGTTCGTGCTGTAGCGGAGCTGAATGTGCGTCAGTCGCTGCGCGATCAAGTGTTCGAGTATCTGATAGTGTTCGCCCATCAGGAGGGGCTCCCCGCCCGCAAAATTGATAATGCGCGCTCTTGCCGCCGCGACCTTTACCTGCTGCATCGGATCGTCGGCCAGCGGCTTCCGACGGCTCCGCCGGCCGGGCGATCCGGAAAACTTTCGATCCTCGCGCTCCCAGCTGCTACTGTATTGGGCGTTGCAAGTTCGGCACTTGAAGTTGCAGAGGTTACTAAATCGCACGTCAAGGAAAATCCAGCGCGGGTCGTTGACGGCGCCATTCGGCGTCATGGCGTCGAGGGCGGCGCGCTCCTTCTGAAAATGCTCATTGCAGTGCATTCGCATGCTGCACCCGCCGTTCGTCTCATCCTGGTAGCAGGCATCGCAGGTAGCGCTGCGGTCTCCCTTCATCATGCTCAGGCGAAGCTGTCGGTAGGGCTCGGCGTTCCAGATCGCAGCGATGCGATGGGTGCTCGTATTCCCCAAGGGCTTGCGCCAATCGGCGATGCAGCAAGGCAAAACTGCGCCGCCAGGAGCGATATGAAGATGAATCCACGGCAGGATGCAGAACGTCTCGCTCGGCGGACGCGAAGGGTGTTCTGAAGCATCGGTGTCAAAGGTCTGAATCATGCGGTTCCTGCAGGTTTGACCAATATCTGTTAGTGCCCGAGATATCACGATCTGTGCCATCGCGCCCGCCCCAACCGACAAAGGCGTCGTTGACAGCTTCCAGCCGGAGCCGCCATGTCATCCAGTCTCCAACATATGTCTGGAACCCGACTAGCCTTACCTGCAGGAGGTCGGGTAAGGGCGTGGCTGCGCCGAGGTCCGGGAGCCAGGCCCAAGCGATTCCCGGGATGATCCGTTGCTGGAGCCAAGCTGGCGGGTCGCGTTCGCTCTCAGGTGGGACGACGACCGGAAAGGCGCGGTATAGCGCCTTGGCCATGGTCCGCGGAACGCCGAATACGACGACGTGCAGTGCCATGCCGGTGTCGTTGGCATAGAGAGCCGCAAGCATGGCCTCGGTCTCAGCCACCTGCCCCTGCCAAGCAACTCCAATCAGTACGTGGAAGCGTTGCAAACCAAGTAGCCGCGACGCCTCCCGCCGCTGCTCCAGCATCCGGACCTTGCTGCGAACGAAATCCCCTTCAGTCATGCCCGAGGCGATCCATGGAACGAATGCCTCAGCTCGCATACGTCCGAAATCCGCGGTCGATGGCTTCCCCTTGGTCGCCTCGTAATGTCGCATGAACTCCGTTCCGGGGAGCGGCAGTGCGGTATTGACGCTGATGTTCCCGAGCGGAGTCATGTAAATCAGGTTTAGTGATCGGGCTACATCGGTCACAGTTTCGCCAGGACTCCCGACGATCATATGGGCATGCGGGTCAATTCCCCATTGGCGACAGCGGAGGGCGGCGCGGAAGTTGAGTCCCATGGTCGCTGCACCCGATTTCAGTCGACGCAGCACTCGGTTGGAGCCCGATTCGAAACCGAAAGTGAGTCCCACGACATTTAGCCGGCGAAGTACGGTCAGCATGCGGGCGGTGATCAGGGCCGCTCGCGCGTGCCCCCAGAGCGGCGGAAGGTCGACGCCCGACGCTTCAACCAGTTCCGCTAACGCCTCGAGCCAGCCAATCTGCTCGGCAAACGTATCGTCGTAGAAGAGGATGAATGCGGCACCGTCCGCCCTATGTCGTAAGCGGGTCAACTCGTTCGCCACACGGGCCGGCGAGTGTCGGCGCAGGCCGGGTCCCCAGAAATTGGTTGACGAGCAGAATCCGCACTTGAACAGACAGCCCCGCGACGAGATGATTGCCGGACGGCTTTCAGGCGGAAAGATGTCCCAGTCTGGCATCGGCAGTTCGTCGAGGTCGGCGACAGCGGGACGTGGCGGCGTGCGGATCGGGCGATCGCCGTCATAGAAGACCAACCCCGGAATATCGGACAAGCGGTCGGGCGACGGGCCGTAACGGCGGAGCGTCGCCACTAATTCGGTGAACGTGAACTCGCCCTCGCCAATGACTCCGATGGCCCCCACCGGGACGTCCTCTGGCGTCATCGTTACATGATAGCCGCCCCATATCTCAACGATACCGGGACGAGCCGCCCTTAGCCGTTCGCCGAGAGCGCGCAGGAAACCGTAGTCGAGCGAAAGGGATGAAAACCCGACGATGTCCGGTTCGACGGCGAGGACACGTCTGAACAGGTGATCCGCGTCGTCTCCGCCGATCCAGGCGGTACAAACATCGGGAAACCGCTGCCTGACGGCGGCGCTGACGTATGCGACTCCCAAAGGCGCCCTGAGCCGGTCGTGGGCTTCAAGACGGCTGACGAAGGCAATGCGCATAACGTCCTCCGCTGCTACGGTTCCACACCGCCTGAAATGAAAATTGGAATCTCTCCCAGTAACTGCAGTCTCCTGGCTCCGAAAACTGCCAGGACGCGAGGCGCTTGGGATCACGCGTTATCGCCGGGTTTGCCGAAGTCTGGGTAATCCCCCCGGCTCCTTCCAAACCCCGCTGCCGCCCCCTCAAGCCGGAAACTCCTGTCAGGGGAAGAAGCGGGAGATCCACTGTCGCAGACTGTAACCGAGTGTCGGGGTGCGTGCCAGAGGGCGCGCCGACGCGCCAAGGTGAGGCCGCGACCGCGCTTGCAGCGGGCGAAAGCGCTGCGGCAGCGAGGGGCATGGCAGCGACAAGTGGCCGAAGATCAGAGGATTGCCCCGGCCGTGTCGCGCAATTGGCGCAGCGCGGGCGCGGTTGTAGCCAGTGCTGGCGTCCTTGGCGGCGTTCCTCGCGACCCCGGAGGGGGTTATGGCTGCATCGGTAAGGGGGGCGAGCGGCTTGATGGTCGGGCTGTTACCGTCGCCGCCTTCACGGCTTACGGGTCCGCAAGCTCGCCGCGTCGACCGCCGCTGATTACTTCTTCGGTTGCGCGCCGAACTCGATGTTCGAGTGCGTGCTGCGAAGGTTACCGTTGCCGCCTCAGCCTGCGTTCGGACGAACACGCTCGCCCAAGCCGATAGTAGCCGATGGTCACAACGACGATCAAAGTGTCTTGATTTTTTTGCGCTTACGTCTTACTCTATCGCGGTCATTGTGGACATTCCAAAATATATAGCGCAACGGTCTTCGCCTACCAATAGCGATACGCCAACAAGGCATTGATTACAATACCACCCATCCCCGCTCGGGCGCCGGGCCGCCCACCCGTTGCAGAACACGCCCTTTGGTGGATAACGTCACTTAAACTGCCGAGATTGTGGCGGATTAGCGATCTAAGGCTCGGCTTGCGTCAGCGCGGCGATGGTCGGTGTAGAGGGGAGCAAGAGGTCGACGGCGCGCAACCCTCACGCCGCAGACGTTCGGCCAGAGCTGCGATGACGCGGCCATGAATACTATTGGCAAGGCGCGGAAAGTGGCGGCAATGGCGCGGGGCTCGCTACGCTGGGCGCTGTCGCGGGTCGGGAAGCCGGACAGCGAGCGGGCCGGGCTGCGCACGGTGCTTAGCCGCCTGACTGCGTTGTCGCTCGACTATGTCGAGATCTCGGTGACCAAGGCCTGTTCGCTGCGCTGTGCGGCTTGCCGCCATCTAATGCCTTATTACGACCGGCCGCGGAATTACGACATTGCGAATATACTCCGTGACGCGGATAGCCTACTGCAGGCAGTCGGCCATATCGCTATGTTGCGAGTCCTCGGTGGAGAACCGCTCCTGCATCGGCACCTTGACCGCCTGTTGTTGTTTCTCGGCGATAGCGGCAAGATCGGCTCGATACGACTGGTGACCAACGGCACCATCCTGCCGCGGCCGGCAGTGCTGCGAGCCTTGAAGGCCGTCAATGGGGTGCTCGACATATCGGACTATGGGGCCGTTTCGGTGCAGTTACAGCCGTTGGTCGCCCTGCTCGAGCGTGAGTCAATCGCGTATGAGATCGTCCGCCAGCCCTGGCTTGAATTCGGTCGCCCGGTGTCTAGGCAGTACACGAAGAACCAACTATCGCAGCTGTTTCTTAAATGCACCTCAATGCCGCACAAGTGTCTGATCGTCTCCAACGGCGAATTCCATCTCTGCGCCCGCTCGGCGAACGCGACCGAATTGGGTTTGGTCCAGCGGCGGAAGCAGGATTACGTCGATCTCGTCAATACGCCGCGTCATCGGATTGCCGCGGAGATCCGGCAGCTCGTGCTATTCTCGGACTACCTGGAGGCGTGTCGTACTTGCGAGCAGGACTTTCGTCCGACGGCAACGGCCAGCCAAGGGTCGGCCGGGTTGTCTGCCGACGCTTCGATGGAGTTCGCGATGGACCGGACCCGCGTCGGGACAGACCTCGGATGGCAACCGGATTCGACCCCGGATCGGATGACGACCGGCCGCTTCGCCGAATCGCCAGATAACATGAAGGTCGCCGACGTTACGGCGCCCCTGACGCGCAGATCTGATGTCATCCCATGAGAGTTCCCCCCCAACCAACGCACGGCGACCCGCCGCTGGTACCTCGATCAGTCGAGCATGCGCCGTGGCCGATGCCTTACTACCGGTGGCTGTTCCATTTCGTTCGGAATCCGTTGCGGCTCGATCCCTCCGATGCTTATCGAGAGCAAATGGTCATCCGTACGCGCCCGCATTCGAGGACCAAAGACGTCTGGGTGTCCGACCCCGACTTAGTCGAGAAGCTCCTGGTTCACCAGCATGGCCGCTTGTCGAAATCCGAGTACGAGCGACGCGTGTTGATGCGGATCGTCGGTGACGGCGTCCTGACGGCTGAGGGTCGATTGTGGCAATGGCAGCGAGGTATCCTCGCGCCGCTGTTCCGACCGTCGGCGTGCCAGGACTACGTGCCGGCGATGACCCAGGCGGCCGAAGATTGTCTAACCCAATGGCGCGCCGAGGGCAGCGGTCGCAAGCGAGTAGACCGAGCCATGGCCGATACAACCTTCTCGGTCATTGTTCGGACGATGTTGGCAGATGGCGAGTGCAATGAAACCGAACGCGTTAGGCGGGCGAACCGACTCTATTTCTCCGGCATCTCATGGGAGATCGCTTTCCAGCTAATGAGGCTCCCAAGTTGGATTCCGTGTCCCGGGCGCCCCATGGTCGATCGGGCCGTTTCCGAGTTGCGGAGCGCGGTCGGGGACTTGGCGAAGCGGCGACGGGCGGAGGTCGCCAACGGTGGGCCGGTCGCCGATGACGTGTTGTCTCGCCTCCTGGCGGCCCGCGACCCCGCAAGCGGGGAAGCGATGAACGAGACGCAGATCGTCAACAATCTTCTGACTCTACTTGAGGCCGGACACGAAACTACCGCCGTGGCCTTGACATGGTGCCTCTACCTGTTATCGCGATCACCGGACTGGCAGGAGGCGCTGCGGGCGGAGGTCGGCGCCGTCGCTGGCGGGGAGCCGGTCGGCGCCGTCCATGTGCCGGAGCTGGTTCTAACCTCCCAGGTATTCAAAGAGGCGATGCGCCTCTTTCCGCCCGGCCCGACCATGGCTCGTGTTGTCACGGAGCCGTTTACGCTGGGAGGGCAGGGATTCGCGCCGGGGGATGTGATCCTGATCCCCGTCTATTGTATTCACCGCCATCAAGCGTTATGGCGCGATCCCGATCGGTTCGATCCGACTCGCTTCACTGTCGCAGAAGAGGCGACCCGCCATCGGACCCAGTATATTCCGTTCGGGCTTGGCCCCCGTGCCTGCGTCGGCGGAACCATCGCATTGCTGGAGGCCGTGGTGATCCTGGCGACGCTGGTACGCGGTGCCCGCGTTGTTTGGTCCGGCCGACGAGAGCCCGAGCCGGTGTCACGCGTTACCCTCCGTCCGCGGGGTGGAATGGCGCTCGGCGTTGAGTTGCTGTGAGGGCCGCGCGATCAATGGGATGTCCAGGGGGGTTGGCCATCGCTCAGCCGATCCTCTTTCTCGCGGCCAAGCCGCGGTTCGGGGGTTGCCGAGCGCAGGTCAAGCATGTAGCCAACTGACGCGCGCAAGGAACTGGATCTCATAGGAGCGACAAATGGTTGATGGCCACCCGATCCAACTTGCCCACTGTCTGCAAGCCGTCAACGAGCGGCATAATTCCATATGTTGGAGGGTTGCCAGTTGAGATCTTTGTCATCGCGAGCCGTTACGGAAACCGTGCCATGGTGAGCGAAGCCGCATCCCCAATTCTCATTCTGCACCTGTCGGATATCCACTTTCGGATTGACCGCGCCTGGGACTCGGACCCCGTGCTGCGGGCGCTTGTGGAATTCATCAAGGACGAAGTCAAGACAGTGGGCAAGCCGGATCTGGTGGCCATCACCGGGGACTTGGCTTGCTCCGGTCGGGCCGAGGAATACGAATTGGCTTTTTCTTGGCTGCGAAACGAATTGTGGCCCGTACTGGCGCCGAAAGGCGAGGGCGGTTTGGAGTGGGACCGCCTGCTTCTGGTCCCCGGGAACCACGACATCGACCGCGCACGGGTCAGTCTTGGCGCTCACTACATCAAGAAGGGCTTACTCGACCAGGGTAAGGAGGCGCCCGCCAAGGGTCAAGAGGCGATCGCCGCGGTGCTCACCTACGAAAAAACGCGCGACCTGCTGCTCGACCCTTACCACAACTGGCTCAAGTTTTGCGGCAGCTGGCTCTGCGAACCCCAGGCGCTCCCTTGGTGGCAGCGCACGATCCCGATCAAAGGCCAGCGCTTGCACTTGGCCGGTCTCGACTCCGCTTGGCTCGCCTATGACGACAATGACTACGGCCGGTTGCTCCTCGGCGACCACCAGGTCAGCCAGACCGTGCTGCACCAGGACGGCCAGGGTGCCGACTGGCGCCTCGCCCTCCTCCACCACCCCTGGGGTTACCTCGCGGAGCACGACGGTGACGCGTCATGCATGAACCTGCACCGGAACCGCGACCTGCTCCTGCGTGGCCATCGGCACGACGAGAAGGCATTTTTCGTCGAGTACCCGGATTCCAAACGAAACTGCCTGGAGCTTGCCGCGGGCTGTGTCTACGGCAGCAGTCGCTACCCGAACGCCTTCCATTGGATCGAGCTTCACCCGAAAGATGCGAAGGGGAACCGGCTGGTGCGGGTCTTATTCCGTGCCTGGGTTGATGGGAATTGGCAGATCGACTCCAACAAGTCGGGGACCGAAAATCGCACGGCGGAGTTTACCTTCCGGCAAACGGGTGGCACCGGTCACGAGACCGGTTCCCAGCGGCCGCCAGCCCCGGACATGCGCCGCTACCTTGAGTATATTCTCGAGAAAACGGCCTACATCGAGATCCCCGGGTTGCCGGCCGTCGAGTCCCCTAAACTCCCGATCGGCGACCTCATTGAGCTGCGCGACGCCAACGGCAGACCGCTGGTCGAGAAGGAGGGCGGTGGAACCGCGTGGCAAGACCGACGCCTAGTCATCCAAGGCGAGCCCGGCTGCGGCAAGACCACCCTAATGCGCTGGGTGGCGCATTGTCTTGCCAGCGACCAGCTCGGACACGAGCACGGTGCCGCGGGCCGTTACCTGGGGCTAGACTGGGCGCCGCTGCCGATCCTGGTACCGATCACCCTCTGGCTGAACTTCATGGAGCGGGAGAAGGACAGCCGCGGCGCCCCGGGAAGGGAGAACAGTTGGGACTGGCTCCCTATCTTCCTCGGCCATTACGCCAAGGAGTTCGGCCTGGACGCCGAGACCTTTCGCCGGCTCTTCCGGGACGGCCAGGCACTGATTCTGCTCGACGGACTGGACGAGACCCCCGACCGGCGCGATACCGCCGCCCTTATCATCGCTGAGGTCGCCCACGCTTGGAGCAAATGCCCGGTTATCGTCACCAGCCGACCGCAAGCGCTGGCGAGGACGCCGAGCCTCCCCGGCTTTGTCCACAGTTCTATCAAGCCCCTGGACGATAGCGCCATCGCCGCTTTCCTCGGCCGCTGGAGCCGCGCATTGTTCGGCTCCGACTCCGACCGTGCCGAGACCCACCGCCACGAGCTGGTCGCTGCATTCGATTCCCGCCCCGAGATCCGCCGCCTCGCCCGCAACGCCACCATGCTTACGCTGCTGTTAGTGGTACACCGGGACGGCAAGCGCCTGCCCGAGCAGCGCGCCGAGCTTTATGACTGCATCATCGATTGGCTGCTCCAGGCACGCAAGGACCGCGCACACCAGCAGCGCCCAGAGCGCCGCCGGGAATTGCTCGCCGAATTGGCACTGGCGATGCAAAGAGACGAGCGGGGACGCAAAGTCCAAGTGCGCTACCACGCTGCCGCCCGACTCATTGCCGATCACTTCCCCGCCACCGGGCCTTCCCAGCCCGAGCCCACGCCCGAGCAGGTCAAGCATGCCGCCGCCTTCGTTGCTCAAGAAGAGCGCGATAGCGGCATCGTGGTCCGCCATGACCACGAACTGAAGTTCTGGCACCTGACGTTTCAAGAATACCTGGCAGCCTGTGCCCTGGCGGACCGGCCGGACGCCGAGCGCACCGCACTGCTTTTCGCGCCCGTCGGGGACCCGCTCTTATACCGCGCCGAATGGCGCGAGACCGTGCTTCTCCTGGGCGGGGCGCTATGTCGGAAAGGGGAAAAGCAGATCGACGGGCTGGTGACGTCCATCCTCGACGATCTCGGGCTGGCCCCCATCGGCCGAGGGCCGGTGAGCCGTTTGATGAAATACCTGCCGCGTAGCTTGTTCAGGGATCCCGTGGGTGGGCGCGCTGCCCAGGCCCGCGCCGCCGGACTTATCGGTGCCCTGGTGGTCGACCTGACGCCCTTCGGTTACCACCCGGCTGACCCTCGTTATGAACAGATCATCACTGCGGCGCGCGCCGTCTTCGACCCGCGGCAGGCCACCGCGATCCCACTCGGGGACCGCATCGCAGCTGCCGAGGCATTGGCCCAGATCGGCGACCGACGGCTCCACTGGAACCGGCCCGACCGCTGGGTGGAGGTCCCAGGCGGGCGCTTTCTCATGGGCGCTCAAAAGTCCGACCCCGCAGCACCCGGGTACGACCAGGAGATATTCGACGATGAGTCTCCGGTCCATGAAGTCAGTGTCGGCCCCTTCCGGATCGGCCGTTTCCCGGTGACCGTCGCCGAGTTTGGCGAATTCCTCGACGACGAAGAATGCGGTGACCCGCGCTGGTGGCCGGCCGGCAGGCCGGACGAATCCCTGAAGCCCGACGGCTGGGAGGAGGAGCAGGCCCATCCCAGCCGCCCGGTGGTATCGGTCTCCTGGTTCCAAGCGGCGGCCTACTGCGCCTGGCTTACCGACCAACTGCGGCGGCGACAGGGCACTCAGGACTGCCTGACCCTGCCGGCGGGCTGGGGAGTGCGCCTGCCGACCGAGGCCGAGTGGGAACTCGCCGCGCGCGGTCCGGCGGGGCGGTACTATCCGTGGGGCACGGACGCACCGGATGCGGACCGTGTCAACGACCGCAATAGCAGAGTTGGGCATCCAAGTCCGGTCGGCATCTTTCCTGGCGATGTGACACCCGAGGGGGTGCTGGACTTGGCCGGAAACGTCCAGGAGTGGTGCCTCGACAGCTTCAGCAAAGACTTCTATGCGCGGTGCGCGGCCGAGGGCTGCGTTGCGGATCCTATGATGGTCCCGACCAACAGTGGTTTGGCGCGCGTAGCGCGCGGGGCGTCATTCTACCACGGGACCACAGCTCTGCGCGCTTCGATGCGGTCTCCCTACCTGCCGCTGAACCGGGCTCGGGACGTGGGGTTCCGATGCGCATTGGCCGCGCGCCGCCCGTCTCCCGCCGACGAGGACGGCAGCGATGAGTGAAAGCGATCTCAGTATAGTCATCAAGTGCAAGAACGATGACCACGTCATCGCGACGATCGGCTCTATCGACCGACCTGCCCAGGTAATCGTCGCCCTGGTCGGCGATGGCGATCTGCGCAGCCGCATCGAGGCCTGCGGGGCCACTGTCGTCATGGCGCCGGACAATAATGCGGGAGCCTCGTCGCAGTTGGGTCTGCTTGCCGCGCGCGCCGAGAAATGCCTCCTAACCGACAGCGACACGGTATTCGAGGCCGGCTACATCCATGCCTGCATGGCTGCGCTCGATGACCACGATCTATGCCGGGGCCGCATCCGCTTTCTGGCCGATCCCAGCGTGCCGGGAAGCGAAACCGTGGCCCAGGTTCGCGACTATTTCAATAATCGGCTCCGCCTTCCGTACATGCCGGGACTTGCCGTGCGGCGCTCGTTCGCGCTGGCCATCGGCGGCTTCGATCAGCAGATCCGCTGGGGGATCGACCACGAGTTCTGGTTGCGGGCCGAGCCGGCGGGCGCCCGCTTCGCTTTTCTCGACGAGGTGGCAATCAGCCACCTGCCGATCCCGGTCGAGCATGACTTGAAAGCGGCATTTCGGACCGGGACAGCAATGCATATGTACGATTTCGGCGCCGGTATATCCCGCACCCTGAGCACACGCTGGTCCCGTTCGTTACTTGCCAGCTACCTGCACGAGCCCTATCTGCGTTTGGCCGCCGAGCGGGGGTTCGCCTGCGGCCTGCACCATCTGCGCTGGATCCATGCCTTCCATCGCGGCTATTCCCATGCCGCCGCGTAGCTGGGGGTGTGCTGACGTGGCCGATACCGAAGACAGTGCCGCCGCTCCGGCAGTAGACAAGATCCAAAGCATTCGAGACATCCGGCACCGTATGGACACGATAAGCCCTACGCTGTGCCTGGCCAAATGGTACAAGACGACGATCTATCTTCAGACCGGCCAGACTCATAGCTGCTACCATCCCCCTCCGCACCCAATTCCCGTGGAGGGACTCGCTGCCGATCCGAGCCGGCTTCACAACACGCCGCAGAAACAACAGGAGCGGCGCGAGCTGCTCGCCGGAATGCGTCCCTCCGGTTGCCAATACTGCTGGAATATCGAGGCGATGGGAGGGGATTACATCTCCGATCGCCTGATTAATTCGGCCTATATGTGCAGCGACGAGAAATTGGCTCGCTTGCGAGCCGATCAAGACAAGCTCCTGGCGAATCCCGAGTTTCTGGAGCTCAGTTTCGACAATGTCTGCAATCTGAAATGCGGCTACTGTCATCCCGCCGTGTCTTCCCGCTTCATGCAGGAGATACGGGACTTCGGCCCCTATTCCATGGTCAGCAGCAATCGGCTGGATGTCGATCCGAGCCGCGTCTATGGCAAGAGCAATCCATTTCTTGCCGCCTTCTGGAAATGGTGGCCAACGCTCAAACGGGATCTGAAGATTCTGCGCATTACCGGCGGCGAGCCGCTGCTGAGCAAGAGCACCTGGAAACTGCTGGCGGCCATCGGCGACGACCCGACGCCCGATCTTGAGCTGAGCATCAACACCAACCTGAGCGTCAGCCCCAGGATCGTTGAACGTCTGGCCGCATCGGTAAGGACACTGCTGGCGCAGGGGGCGATAGGACATTTCAAGCTTTACACCAGCATCGATACCTGGGGTGCTCCGGCAGAATACATCCGAACGGGATTGTGTCTGTCCACATGGCAGCGGAATCTCGATCTGTTCGTCACGACAACGCACAGTCCAGTCGAGCTCATGAGCACGTTCAATATCCTGTCGGTTACGACATTTCATCGGTTGCTGGCGAAAATCCTCGAGTGGCGCCGGGCATACTCCCCGCTGATCGACTACTGGACATGTACACATGACCATAAGCTCAGATTCGAGACGCACTATCTGACCAGCCCACTGGTCTATGACATGAATTTGCTCCCTAAAGCAGAGTTCATGCCTTACCTGGATCAGGCGCTCGCCTTTGTCGGCGAGAATGTCGACGATTCCGACATCGGCCGCTTCTGCAACATGGATTACGAAAAGCTGAAACGCGTCGTCGATTACATGCGCACGACGGAGTATGGCGAGGATACCCTGCGACAAGGGCGGCGCGACTTTGCCCTCTGGATCGATGAGCACGACCGCCGGCGCGGGACGCGCTTTACCCAGGTCTTTCCCGAATACGAAAGGTTCTATCGCTATTGCAAGAGCTTGGTGGGCGAATGAAACCGCTGCTTGGCCTCACCGCGCCAGGAACCAAGCGACAACGCTATCGATCAACAGGGCCAGCCATAGGGCCCATCCCGTGGCGAGGATGCGAGACCACTCCCGCGTCACCTGATCGCTGGAGCGGCGCAAACGTCTCAGAGCGATGCTCGGCTGGGCACAGCAGAGCCCCTGCCAAAGCCTTCCGGCGTCGAACGCGAGAAACAGGACCTGTCCGAGCGCCCCGGCTAGACGGTCGTTGCGGTGCTCCAGCGCCCCCGCGCCAAACAGCAGCAGCAGCGTCACCGGCAGCGCCAGCGCCGCCAGGATCGACTCGCCGGGCAGGCTCGCCGCGCTGACGAGAGCTGCGAGCGCCACGGCTACCGTAACGAGCAGCGGCGAAGGCATGTCGAGATAGGTCTGGGCGGGATGCGCCGCGATCAGCCTCGCTTCGGATCTCCCTCGCGCGAAAGCGCGCCCCAGGCTGGCAAAGAAGCCGTCGCGACCGTGCGCATCGCGCCGCAGGGTTGCCGTCGGCGTCTCGACAACAGTGCGCTCGCGGCCGGCGAAGGACGCCGCCAGGGCAACACCTCCGCAATCGCCGCACAACTCGTCGAGCACCGCCTGGCCCAACTCCTCGTTGAACGAAGTGCGTCTAATCATATAATGCGCCCCGATGCGTGCGGTCAGACTGGCACGCTGCATAGCCCGAAGCGAAACGGGCACACTACCCTCGAAAACGATCGCTCCGCTCGACACATCAACAGACGGATCACGCAAGGTTGCCAGATGCGCACGCATGCATCCCGGCAGAGGAACATCGCCTGCCTGGAGGAAGAGCAGGAATTCGGCGTTCGCATAGCGGCACTGGGGATCCGCCAACTGGGCCGGGGTCAGTAGTTGGCGGGCGTCGGGGGCAAGGGAGAGCACTTCTAGGGCTCCATCCGCCAAAGCGCCGTCGCGGCTGCGCCGCGTCGCCTGCGGATCGCCGTTGTCCAGCACAATTGCCAGGATGCTCGAATTGCGTGTCGTCATGAGCAGACGATAGCCAGCCCAAGAGCGGCGACGGCACCCGTGGCGATGAGGTATGCCCAAGATTCCAGCGGCTCCGACGGGAATAGAAGCTCCATGCGGTCCTCCAACACCAGCGCCTGCCATAGGAAGCGCAGCGATCCCTTGCTCAAGTATTCACGCACGGTTCCGAGATGGTAATAGATGTGCAGCCAGCGTCCGAGGTAATTGGGGAGGAAGGATCTCGGGTTTCCGCCGCATCGCATCGCCGTCGCTAGCAGCGTCGACACGACGATCCACACCGGGATGAGCCACAGCAGCGCCAGCCGGCCGCTCATGGCTGCGCCGACCGCTGCGGCAAGCGTAAACCCGAGGAGCGTCCCCGTAAAATAGGGCGGCATCGGCCGTACCCGTTCGGGATGGCGCAAGGCCAGATGGTACTCGATGCGACCCCACCGCCATGCCCGCGGCAAGATGGCGTTCAGCCGACACCATGGACTCTTGGGATGAATGACGACGGCGCTCGAGAGGATCTGCAGCGGGTAACCGCTGCGTTGCAGCCGCAGCCCGAAATCCACGTCGTCGCCGCCCAGACGGAACGGGAGGGTCTCATCGAAGCCATGTAGGCTATCGAAAAGCGACTTCGAAACGAGAAGATTCGCGGTGGCGCACCATGCGATTTCTCCGTCCCCCTGGCTCTGCGTTTCCGGGCTGGTTAGCTGTGTGGAGGAGATCATACGCCAGATCCAGTTTTCCTCTCCCTGGAATTCGATCCGGCCGGCATACGCCCTCGGCGCACTGCACCTGGATACTTGTAAGGCTGCACCGACATAGCCCGGTGCCACCACGCAATCGGAATCGACGAAGCCTATCCATCTTCCCCGTGCCTTCGACACGCCCAGGTTTCGCTTCTTGCGGACATTGACACCGTCGAGCAGGCAACGCATGTAGGATGCGTCCCACCCTGAAATGCGCCGGATATCTAGAGGTGGCTCCGTCGAGTCAACAAGGACGATCTCCAGGAACTGTGCCGGCGGGCGGTGCTCGCCAGCGGCGACAGCGTAGGTGGACCAGGAATCGGTGATCGACCCGACGAGTTGGCAAATCGCGTCGAAGCGGCCCTCGACCGGAACGATGATCGAAAGATCGATCGCTTCGGCTGCGCGGGAAGTTCCATCGTCGACGGTCGTCATTGGCGGGATACCCAACGCTTGATGCTGTCGGAAGTCTCGCCGGCGATCATAAGCAGATAGCCCCATCCCGTGGCAACGAAGAGCGGGAGCAAGGCGAGGAAGGCGGGCGACGCGAGGCTGCGGCCGGCGACGAGACTCAGCGGCAACAGGAGAAAGTAGTACTCGGCCAGTGGCGCCTGCGCAAACCCCTGTAATCGCGCAAGCAAATGCTTGTGCAGAAGGGTCGCTCCGGCAGCGTAGAGGATCCACACCGCCAGCGCTGCCGCGGCGAAGATGGAACGGGGCCAGCACAGCACGAGCACCACCGCGAACAGCACCACCTCGCACGCGAATGCACAACGAATCATCCTTCCTACCGATCCGCCTCTAGCGGCGAATGTGGCCACGCCAGCCCTTCGGTCGGCGGCCAGATCCAGGTGTTGGTGAACCGCCATCCAGCGAATTCCTATGGCAGCGCCTAGGGCCGCCACAAACCAGGGTTCGACGTGCCGGAGATCGTTGCCGCGGACCGCGGCGACGGCGATGACGGGGAGCGACCATTGCGCCAATGCGGCACTCCACAGTCCGATCGCCCCTCTTTCCTTGAGTCGGAATGGGGGGAAGGAATAAGCGGCGGCAAGGCAAAGCGCCACCGCCCAGACCACAACAGCGCCCCAGTCATCGCTGTAGAGGCGGCACGATGCCAAAGTACCGACGCCGGTTCCCACGACGAAAATCAGGCGGCGCGACGCGCTCATGGTCGCTGCGCGGTTCGGTTTGCCCGCCAGCAGGTCGCAGCGCCGATCGGCGATCTCGTTGATGCCGTAGCCAAAGGCGGCGCAGCACGCCACCGTGCACAGCATGCCGACGAACGAGCCCAACGTCAGATCGACCGGCCCCAACAGCAACGCTGCCGCGGCAACAAAAGGCAGTTTGGACATCAGCCAATCGCGCCAGCGAGTCAATCTCAGCCAGGTGGTAAGCTCGTCGCACCGCATCAAGTTCCAACTTAACGTTGCCATTCGGTTTCTCATACTCGCCACCGATCGACTCCCCGCTGTGCCGCGCGACGGCTTGTACCAGATGGCTACTGGACCCCCAATTAGCGAACACTCCGTCCGCGGTGCCGCGTCAGCCCCCGGCATGCTGCCCCCGACGATTGTCGGACAGAACGGGGAGCGACACAACTAGGCATTGCGCCTCGCGACCGTCGCCGGCGCTGCGAACAGCAGAGCCCAACCATTCACTAACTCTGGGCGAATCGAGTCCGGACTGTTGAAGCGAGCACGGCCGCAAGCTCCTGCAGTCCACGCCCTCGACAAACGCGCCCGAAATACGCCAATATCCCGGTGCTACAAATCCGAGAGCCTCTAGCGGTGTCCGCAACCCCCTGAACTGAAAAGCCGCCCGGCGGTGGAAAACTTTCGTTTACCCCA
>JACDZJ010000266.1_pt1 | contig 19016 bp, 17 predicted proteins | sample 7365721 | NCBI WGS metagenome assembly JACDZJ01 (sample SAMN15143480, study PRJNA637477) | pond metagenome | biome: freshwater wetland ecosystem [ENVO:00000243]; feature: pond [ENVO:00000033]; material: pond water [ENVO:00002228]; isolation source: pond water containing pink berries ... | reverse complement strand
CAACTCCCATCCCTTTAATTCCAGCAGATGGCAAAACCTGCTCCCACTCACCGCCTTCAAAACGCTATTTCCATTACCTTGTCATTTTTCAACACGGCGACATGGTCAATATCAACGGCAAGACAGCCTTCAACGGCTTCAGATGTGGCTTAACAACTCATCAAAGGTCTCTCCCTGGGTGGCACATCCTGGAATAGATGGGACCTCTGCCCAATAGCCACCTTCTTCTGCCTCATGGATCACGACTTTCAGTTTCATAATACCCTCCTGGGCTTCATCACTTTCTTTACCTTACCTTATTTTCGGACCAGAAACTTCTCCAGAACATCCACATCCTGCTTGCTTCCAAGGATCAGCGAGGTTCGCTCGTGGAGGGATTCCGGCTGGATATCCAGGATTCTCTGTCCCCCATCAGTGACGGCAAGGCCTCCTGCCTGCTCTATTAAAAAAGCCAAGGGAATAGCCTCATATAAGAGGCGCAGCTTCCCTTTGGGTTTGTCGGGATTGCGGCAATCACTGGGATAGAGGAACACCCCTCCGGTAATTAGATTGCGGTGAAAATCGGCAACCAGGGTGCCAATATAGCGGGAGCTGTAGGGACGCCCGGAATCCGCATCAATCTCCTTGAAATGCTGGATATACTCCCGCATTACCGGACTCCAGTAATGATAATTCCCCTCATTCACCGAGAAATATTTGCTCTTTTCCGGAACCCGGATATTTTCATGGGAGAGAAAAAATTCACCAACACTGGGATCGAGGGTAAAGCCATGCACCCCATGTCCCGTCGAATAGACCAGCATGGTGGACGAACCATAAATAATATAGCCGGCAGCAACCAGGGCGTTACCAGGCTGGAGGATATCCTCCAGGGTTCCCTGTCCTTCCTGACTTTTACGACGATGAACGGAGAAGATGGTGCCGATACTGACATTGACATCAATATTTGTGGATCCGTCCATGGGGTCAAAGGCAAGGGTGTACTTTCCCTCATAACCTTCCCGGGCCGGAATAATATCATCTTCTTCCTCCGAGGTCATGGCACAGATAAAGCCACTTCTGGCCATCCTCCGCTTGATGGTATTGTTGGCAAACTCATCGAGCTTCTGCACCTCTTCTCCCTGGATATTGGTCTTTCCCGAATCACCGATAACATCGGCAAGGCCGGCCATATTGACCTCAGCCGAGATAATCTTGCCGGCAACAATCAGCTCCGTCAGCAGACCCGACAAATCACCGGTTGCCTCCCTGTGCAGTAGCTGACTATCCGTGATCTGCCGATGGACGGTAATTCCCACTGGTCGCTTCATCGTTTCTCCTGAATGTGTTAAGGGGATATTTATTGGTTAGGCTGGAGGGAAAAAAGAGGGCAATTTCGTTGACCCAAACAACCATTCTGTCCCATGCCTTCTGACTTTTTTCTTTCCACCGTTTATGCTTCCACCTTTTCTTCCTTCTTCCACCGTCGCACCAGTTCCAGCAGGGTCCTGACCCCGGTACCGGAAGGACCTTTGGGGATGTACGACTTTTCCGTAAACTCCCAGGCAGTCCCGGCAATATCGAGATGGGCCCAGGGAGTCTCTCCGACAAACTTCTCCAGATAGGCCGCGGCGGTAATGGTGCCGGCGGTTTTTCCACCGGTATTTTTCATATCGGCCACCTGCGATTCGTTCTGCCGGGTGTACTCCTTCCCCAGGGGAAGCCGCCATAAAGGCTCCGCGCTCCGCTCCCCGGCAGCCAGAAGACGGCCCACCAGCTCATCGTTATTGCCCAGGACACCGGTACGATGATGGCCAAGACCCACGATCACCGCTCCGGTGAGGGTGGCAAGATCAACGACATAATCGGGTTTGAACTTTTCCACGCCATAGGCCAGGGCATCGGCCAGAATCAAACGTCCCTCCGCGTCTGTGTTAACGATCTCCGAGGTAAGACCATTATAATGGGTGATAATATCGCCCGGCTTGAGCGCCGCTCCGCCGGCCATATTATCGGTGGACGGCACAATGGCGATTACCCGCAAATCAGGCCGTTCTTCGCCTATGGCCTGCATAAAACCCAAGACCGCGGCACCACCGCACATATCGTATTTCATCTCCTCCATACCGATGGCTGATTTCAGGCTGATGCCTCCGGAATCGAAGGTAAGGCCCTTTCCCACCACCAGGAGAATCTGAGAGGCATGAATCGGTCGATAATCGAGTATCACCATCCGGGGGGGCTCTGTCGATCCTTGATTGACCGCCAGGATCCCGCCCATCCCCAGCCTTTTCATATCGTCTTTATCCAGAACCGTGCACTTGAGCGAATACTTTTTCGCAAGCATTCGGGCATGGGCGGCAAAATGGGAGGGGGTCCAGCCATTGCCCGGCTCATTGGCCATATCCCGTGCCTGACGGGCAGCAAGGGCGGCGATCTGTCCCTGGCGCGCCCCCTTATGAATGGCATCGGTGGCGGAACTGACTCCCAGTCGAATCTCGACCAGTCCCTGATAGGTCTCGTCCTTGGGATCACTCTTTTTATATTTAAGGAATCGATAATCTCCCAGCAGAACTCCCTCACTGAAACATTCCGCCACCGCCTTTGTTCGCAAACCCAGTATCTCAGGAAGGCAAACCATGACTTTGACCGCCTTGACCTTGGCTGCCTGCTGGGCAACAATCCCGCCCGCCTGTCGACACCGCTCACGCAGTTCATCCCCCTTCTTATCATCCACCTCTCCCAATCCCACCAGCAAGAGACGTCGGGCCAGAAAAAAGGCAGGACCATCAGCCTCCTTCAGGGCTGCCTGGGGATACAAGAGAAGATATTCATCCTCCTTCGCACTGAACTCAGCCAGTGATCCTTGCTGTTCCAGCCAGCTCCGGACCATTGGGTTGTCACACTTGAGGAGCTTGTTTTTTTTGTCCTGTTCTACGCAAAAAACCAACAAATCTCCTGAAAATTGTTCAGCTTTTTTCTCTGTAACAATCAGTTTCGTCACTTCCACGTCTCACCCTCTTTGTTAATTGTTCTTCTTCTCAATCTTTAAAACGAAGCCGGAGCATTCTGCCATCACTGTATCGCATAAAACAAACTTCAAGATGTTCCACCGTATTTTAATGGAACCAGGCAGCATCAGTGCAACCCGCCGAGAGAGCAAAAGGTCCTGCAAAGTTTATTAAAAATTTTTTGCTCAATTCTTTCCAATTGAAAATTTGAATCGATAGAGAGTATATATACCACACAGGATTACTGCTTCATGATAAAAAAAATCATCCCCGGTAACTCCGGCAAATCGCCTTTCCTGAAGGGTATACCGTAAACCGTTACGAAACATCCTGAATCTATCAATCATTTCTTTACGGTATTCCCTGCCGTTCTTGAAGCAAAAACGATCCGGGGCATTTATTAACGACGTCTTGACTTGGTGCCTTCCAGATTATTTTCGTGTATTTTTGTGCAAGAATAGAATCTGCGTAAGGCTCGTATCCCGTTCATCGGGATTAGTCCTTCTTGGCAACTACACCGTTTTCCAGAAAACGGAGCCTTTTTCTTCCAGGAGTATTGAGTGCTATCTTCCCTTATTACCGCAGTCCTTATTACCTTGGCAATCTCATTCTGTTGCTCACTTTGCGAAGCAATAATCTACTCCCTCTCCGCCAGTCAAGTGGAAATGCTCAAAAAAAGCGGCCACCAATCCGCTCCCCTGCTGAGCATCATGCGATCCGACATCAACAAACCCATCACTGCTATTTTGACCTTGAACACCATAGCCAATACCGTCGGGCCGACATTTGCCGGCGTGACCGCAGCAGCGCTTATGGGAGAGTCAAATATCATCTTTTTTTCCCTCTTTTTTACCACCGCCATTCTCCTTTTTTCTGAAATCATTCCCAAGACCATCGGCGTGACCTATGCCTATAAGTTAGCCCCTTATATCGCCAGACCACTCTTCCTGATTGTGACCCTGCTCACTCCCCTCATCTGGCTCTGCCGGGTGATTACCCGTCTTATCCCCCAGAACAAGGAAGGTGGTCACGTCTCTGCTGAAGAATTACGAACCATAGCGACCCTTTCGCTAAATTCCGGACAGATTGAATCCGATCAGGAGATGGTCATCAATAATATTCTCGAACTGGGCAACAAGGTTGTCCGGCAGGTCATGACCCCGCGCCCGGTCACCTTTTCACTGGAACAGGATCTCACCGTCACGGAGGCCATGGAACAGGAAAACATGCTGCGCCGGCACAGCCGGATTCCGCTTTATGCAAACAATCTCAATGAGATCGTCGGAATTGTTCTCTACAAAGACATCCTCCTGGCAGCGGCGGAACAGAAACGAACCCTGCCCCTCTCGGCGCTCATGAATCCAGTCCATTTTGTCGCCGAGACTGCCCCCCTGAACCGTGTCCTTATGGATTTTTTTGAGCGACATCAGCATCTTTTCGTGGTCGTCGATGAATATGGGGCGATGACCGGGGTGATCTCCCTGGAGGATATTCTGGAAGAGATCATCGGTCGGGAGATTATGGATGAATCTGACAAAGCAAAAAATATGCGGGAGCTGGCTCGAAAGAGGCATAAGTCCGCTTCATCGGAAATTTCCATGGAGAGAGAACAGGGCGATGAAGCAAAAAAATAAAATCATCGGCCAGTGGTAACCACCTGACAAACGAGAGAAGGAACGTACCCCATGCCTTTTTCCGCCACCAAATTCCCGGCACCAGACACAGAAGAATTGCGGGCCAATACCGAGACTTTCCGGGACGGTGGGGGGTCAGTCGTGGGTCACTGGAACCTGAATCTGGAGAGCGGCGTCCTCTCCTGCTCAGACCAGCTTTATTCTATTCTCAAGAGCAGCCCCGGATCATTTCAGCCATCCTTTGAAGGCCTTCAGTCATTTGTCCATCCCCATGATCGCTCCCGTGTCGAGAACAATTATCAGCAATTACTGGCGCAGCAGACAACCTATGACATTGAACATCGCCTTCTTCTCCCCGATGGAACGATACTCTGGGCACGGACTCTCTGTTCCCTGGAATTCGGACAAAATGGCAGGCCATCGCATGTCCTCGGTACTCTCCAGGATATAACCGAGAAACATATTCCTCAGACCTCGCAGCAACAAGACCGGGCCATGTTCATGAATGGCCCGGTCATCGTCTTCTTCTGGCACAACAGCAGCAACTGGCCGGTAGTGAGGATCTCCGGCAACGTTTTTGATCTCCTTGGTTATTCCAACGAAGAGTTTCTCAGTGGAGAAGTGTCCTACGGCTCACTCATCCATCCTGACGATCTCGCCCGGGTCAACCACGAGGTGGAGACCCATTCAACACCTGACAGCACCCATTTCATTCACCAACCCTACCGTCTGATAGCCCGGGACGGCAGGATCGTCTGGGTTCTTGACTCCACCACCGTGGTGCGTGACAGCAGCGGCCAGATCACCCACTACCATGGCTATCTGGTGGATATCAGCCATACCATCCAGATGGAAGAGGAGGTGCTCGCCGTCAAGAACCGCCTGGAATTCATCATTGACAGCACCAGCCTTGGCACCTGGGACTTGAATATCCAGACCGGTGCCCTGATCTACAATAATCAATGTCTGGAAATGCTGGGATATGGGCCCGGCGAGCTGAGTCCCAATATCAGCACCTGGTTGAAGCTGATTGACCCTGAACAAAAGGTGCATGTCATCCGTGCGTTAACGGATCATCTGGAGGGACGGGCCCCGAGGTTTAACTTTGAGCACAGACTTCAGCACAAGTCAGGGAGATGGATCTGGGTCCTCAACAGCGGCAAGGTATGGGAATTTGATCACAATGGCATCGCGGTGCGGGCCTGCGGCATTCATTTCGACATCACCCACCGGAAAGAACAGGAACTCCTTCTCCTGGAAACAACCCAGCGCAGGGAACAGGAAAAACGCATTGAATCCTTGAAAACCATGGCTGGCGCCGTTGCCCATCGTTTTAACAACTCCATACTGGTGGTACTGGGCAACCTTGAAATGCTGTGCAGGAATTTTCCCGATGATTCAAAGGCAAAAAACATGGCTCTTATGGCTCTGCAGGAGGGTCAAGAGGCCAGCAAGATAGGTCAATCCATGTTGACTTATCTTGGATATGGGTTGCCTCGAAAACAGTCGCTCGATCTTGTAGCCTTGGCCAGCGAATCATTTTCGGCCATCATCAAGACCTTTCCATCGGAAATAATCAGTCAGTGTGTCACCCCGCCAGCTCCCATATACTGCCAATTAGACACCATCCATATCAGACAGGTGTTAAACAACGTCCTCACCAACGCCTTTGAATCCCTCACTCCGATCACAGGATAGATCACCCTCACCTTTGGCACTGTCGATCATACCCCTGACAAGTTCCCCCTTCTCTTCCGGGAAGGACTCCCGGATTTCTGCACCTATGGTTGTTGCCGGATTATTGACAATGGCGTCGGCATTGCGGCCAACGATATTGATCGGATATTTGAACCATTTTTCACAACCCGGTTTATTGGCCGCGGATTAGGCCTGGCCCTGGCAGCGGGGATCATGCGTTCCCATCAAGGTGCCATTGTGGTCAAGAGCTCACTGGAAAGGGGCACGAAGATCACCATACTGCTGCCGACGTCAGATTCCTGATCCCGGCAGAAGGAGATGATCGCAGAACGCCGCGCCTCCATTGTCTCCCCCATTAACCATCCTGACATGGAAGTTGAGAGTCCATTTCCATAGCACGAGGGGAGTTGCAGGGAAGGTTCCTTGGACCCTGCTGTCACGGTACCCTGCCGGGAGGAATCCGGCCCATGGGGGGGTGTGGCTGGTGAGAGGGGAGGAGACGGGACGAAAGAGTGCAACGGACAAGTTGGAAATTCGATGATCATGATGGGATTCACGACCAGGGGAAGGGAAACCGGGGATGGGAAAAGCGAATCAGGAGGCCCCTACATCCCTGCCTTGTGCAGACTGGAAAGCAGCTCTTCCGCCTCGGGGGAAAGCTGGGCGGGGACCTGGACCCCAAATTTTACATAGATATCGCCACGATGTCCCAATGGGCCGCTGGGCAGCCCATGCCCTTTAATCCGCAGCCTTGCATCGTGCTGGATCCCTGGAGGAACACTGACTGCGAATTTCTTTCCCTCCAGGGTCTCAACCTCGACCTTGGTTCCCAGGCAGGCATCGCTGAAGGGGATTAATTTCTCACAAACCAGGTCATCCCCCTCCCTCACAAACCGTTCATGTTTGCTCTCCTCTACTTTTAAATAGAGGTCACCAGGCGGCCCCCCCTGGGGAGACGGCGCGCCTTTGCCCTTCAGACGCAGTTTTTTTCCGGCCTCGATGCCCTTGGGAATCTTCACCGTGACGTTCTGGCTGGTCCCATTGGTTCGCAAGGTGATATTTTTTTCAGCGCCATGCATGATCTCTTCAAGGCTCACAACCAGCTGATAGGTCAGATCATGGCCCTTTTCCGGCTGATGGCAGCCGCCCGATCCGCAACCACCCGCTCTGTTGGTGCCGGCCTGGCCGAAAAAAGACTGGAACGGTTGGCCCCCACCGCCACCCATATTTGTGCGAAAGCTCCTGGAACCACCACCGCCACCGGCCCCAAACTGGCGGAGGATATCGTTTAAATCAAAATTCCGGAAAATATCTTCCTGGGAATAGCGTTGATGAAAATCGGTGGATCCGTAGGTGTCATACTGTTTTTTCTTTTCCGAATCCGAGAGGACAGCATAGGCCTCACTGATCTCTTTGAACTTGGACTCAGCCGTTTTATCCCCCTGATTCTTGTCGGGGTGATACTTTAAGGCAAGTTTCCGATAGGCTTTTTTAATTTCCGCTGCCGTAGCATCTTTCGTAACACCTAATGTCTGATAATATTCCATGGTTCACGAATGCTGAAGAAAGATTCTCTAATAAAAAACGACTATTCCCTATTACCGATTTCAAACGATAGGGTTCCATGACTGATCAGTCAACTAGCGGCAGGGATATTATTTTCTGTCCGCATCAAGCAAGAAAGCGGAATCCTGAAAGATTCCGCTTTCTTGCTTGAAAGGGCCGAACGCTCTTTAAAAAATCTTAAAATGGCACATCATCACGCGAGCCGCCCCCGGCTCCCGCTGGTGGCTCGGGATAATCATTGGAGCCGCCACCGCCGCCATAGCTCTCCTCGCCTGCTGCCCCGCGCGGGGTGAGCATCTTCATGACGCTTGCAATAATCTCGGTGGTGTACTTGTCGTTGCCATTCTGATCCTGCCATTTTCTGGTCTGGAGCTTGCCCTCAATATAGACCTTGGAGCCCTTGTGGAGATATTCGCCACAGGTCTCGGCCAGCTTTTGCCAGGCGACAATGCGATGCCACTCCGTCGACTCCTGCCTCTGTCCATCTTTATCCTTCCAGCTCTCAGTGGTGGCCACATTAAAGCTGGCCACGGCGGTACCACTCTGGGTATAACGAATTTCCGGATCTTTTCCGAGATTGCCAATGAGCATGACTTTGTTCAGCATAATTTCTCCAGATTCAGGTAAGGGAATGATGGTTTGGACACAGGACAGGACAGCCCCCTGGAAAAGAGTCCGGTTGCCTGCCTGATTTTTCGCAACTCCTCCTCATACCATACCATGGCGGTTTTGTTCCAGAAGAAAATAAACGCGGCCATGTTTGGCGCCACGGCATCACTCCTCCTTCATGGCACCGGTATATGACGCCTTATCATTTGATCAGGGGCTGTCATAAAAGGAAGTGGCTATTTCAATCCGAAATACTGTATAATGCCGAACCTTATAAACTGAGATCAGCCCTTTCAGCCTCTGATATTCCCTTTAATTTTTCCTGAAAATCCAGCATGAGCACAGAAATACTGATCAATTCCATGGGCTACGAGACACGAATCGCCCTTGTCGAAAACACCCAGCTTGTCGAATTTCATATCCAGCGACCGTCTGCCAAAGGACTGGTGGGAAATATCTACAAAGGCCGGGTGGTCCGGGTTTTGCCGGGGATGCAGGCGGCATTTGTCGATATTGGCCTTGAGAGAACTGGGTTTCTCTATGTGGATGATGTCTTTATTTCCACCAATGAACTGGATCACCGATTGCTGGGCCATGAACATCAGCCCTGCGGGAAATACAACTTCACATCTTCCTCGGCAGAGAACGAAGGCCAGCCCCTTTCCGGCATGAATATTGAGGATCTTCTGCGCGAAGGGCAAAACATCACCGTCCAGGTGGGCAAGGAACCCATCGGCAGCAAAGGGCCCCGCCTCACCTGCCATATCACCCTGCCCTGCCGCAATCTGGTCTTCATGCCCCTCACTGACCACATCGGTGTTTCCAGAAAGATCGAGGATGAGACCCTGCGCGAGGCACTGCGGGCCCGCATTGAGGCCCTTCGCCCCGCCGGCACTGGATTTATAGTGCGGACGGTGGCCGAGTATGCCGACATGGAGGAGCTGGAGGCCGACATGGAGTTTCTCCTGCACCTGTGGGATGAAATCCTCGACAAGACCTCCCAGTCGTCCTCTCCCGCCTTGATTTATGAAGATATCGACATCATCTTTCGTTCCGTCCGTGACCTGTTCACCTCCGACGTCAACAGCCTGATCGTTGACAACCGGGAAACCCATGACAAATTAGTCAACTTTATCAAGATCTTTGCCCCGGATCTGCAACATCGTATTTCCTTTTACCAGGAGAAAATCCCCCTTTTTGAGGCCTCCGGAATAGAGATTGAGATCAGCAGAATCATCGAGAAGAAGGTCTGGCTCCGTTCCGGCGGCTACATTATCATAGAGACAACCGAGGCGCTCACGGTCATCGATGTCAATACCGGGCGCTTCGTCGGCAAGAACGACCTCCAGGAAACCATATTTAAGACCAATATGGAGGCAGTAAAGGAAATTGCCTTTCAGTTGCGGCTGCGGAATATTGGCGGGATCATCATCATTGATTTCATCGACATGGCCGATGAGCTGCACCGCCAGGAGTTGCTCTGCTCGTTCAAGGAGGTCGTCAAAAAGGATAAAAGTAAGATCAATATCCTCAAACTCTCGGAGTTCGGCCTGGTGCAGATGACCCGCAAACGAAGTTGTGAAAATCTCAACCAGATTCTCAGCGAGCCATGCTACTATTGCGGCGGAGAAGGTCGGCTCAAATCAAGGCGGACCCTCTGCTATGAAATCTTCCGCAAGATTTTAAGGGATTCGATGAAACACCAGGGAGATGAAATCATCATCAAAGTCCATCCCCGCCTTGCCGACATGATCCTGAAGGAAGAGGAACATGTCACCCTGGAGCTGGAACAAAACACCAAGAAACGACTCACATTCATTCCTGACAAGGCTCTGCACATTGAAAAATATGAGATCATCTGGCAATAAAAGCCGCCGGATATTTGAGCCAGCGACGGTATCCACAAAAATGCTGTCTCGCTCGCCATATACGATGTCTTGTCGGTTCAGCCGATCAATGAATCACCCTGAGTACGCTCAACTAAGATAAAAGGAGTAGGGATTTACATGGCAACCCAACAAATCAAAAAACAAGGTGCAAACAAAAAACTGCTGCAACCATTTCTTCTTTTCATCATCATAGCGGTGCTCGGGGTTTTGACCGTTGGCGCCCTGACCATTTTTGAAATGGAGAAACCGGTCGTTTCAATAAATGCAATCCCCGACTCCATCGGCACGGACACCACCCTTGACCTTACCATCAGCGACAGGAAAAGCGGACTGCGCAGCATCCGCATTGCCCTGAACCAGAATAATCAGGAGAAAGAGGTCTTCCATGCCGAATACCCGCGCCTGGGATATATGGGAAAGGTCGGCCCCGCCGAGGTGAAGGAAAAACAGGTCATTGATCTGAAAAAACTCGGTGTAAAGGACGGGGCGGCGGAAATCATCCTCGAGGTTCGGGACTATTCCCTGTGGGGACTTCTGCAGGGAAATCTGACTCGTATTGCCAAAAAAATCACCATCGACACCAAGCCTCCGAAGATCAACCTGCTCCATGCCACCCGCTATTTGAAACAGGGCGGTGCCGGTATTGTGCTCTACCAGACCTCGGAAGATACCGTCCAGCACAGTGTCCGAATCAACGGCCATGCCCATCCCGGATTTCCCCTTGGCAAGGATCGGCCAAACACCTATATCGCCTATATAGCCTTGCCCTTTGACGCAACGTCCATAGTCGATGCCAAGATCATGGCCGAAGATCCGGCCGGGAATAAGGCCGCAGCCATTTTTACCAGCACCTACAAAAAAGCAAACCAACGACATGACACCATCACCATCAGTGAAGGTTTCCTCAACACCAAGGTCCCTGAGTTTGAAGAACATTACCCGGAGATGCAGGGGAATATGATAGATAAATATCTCTACACCAACCGGACTCTCAGAGATAGAAACAATCAGAAAATTCATGACTTGTGTCAGAACCCCATCCCGGAACGGCTCTGGAAGGGAACTTTTCAGAGGATGCCGGGCAGTCCCAAGGCCGGGTTCGCCGATCATCGCAGCTACCTTTTCAATGGCAAGCCCATCGATGAGCAGACCCATCTGGGCGTTGACATCGCCTCGTTGGAACGTGCTGAAATCCGTGCCGCCGAGATCGGCAAGGTCATCTTCACCGGATACAATGGAATCTATGGCGAGATGGTGGTCATTGATCACGGCCAGGGAGTTTTCAGCCTCTACTCCCATCTCAGCCAGATCAATGTGACCATGGACAGTATGGTGGACACCAGCACCTTCCTTGGTTTGACCGGCACCACCGGCATGGCCGGCGGTGATCACCTCCACTTTTCCATGCTGATCAACGGGGTATTCGTCAACCCGGTGGAGTGGTGGGATCCGCACTGGATCGCAGTGACCATCACAGAACCCCTGGCTTTATCAGGTTCTTCAAAATAATTTCAAGGCCTTTGTCTCTTCTTTTCTCCCTTAATATTAGTGACTTACAGACTGTTTTCTTGTTTTTTTACAAGAAAACAGTCTGCGCAAAACCCTCTGGTCGCCGTGCCGGACAATGACGGCACGATGATCAGAGGGTCGGGGGCGTCCGCGTGGTTCGTGCATCCGCTGATGGCGACGCTCATGAAAACGACAAGACTGAGAACAAATGGTTTCATGGGACCTCGCAAGGGTTGGATGAGTAAGGTATGGACAAACTCTCTCATCAAGAAACTGGTGCCGTGTCATCGGGAGAGAACGCAGCTGGGGGAAAGCCCATGGGTTCAATGGGTTCAATGGTGTCTGGTTTATTCGTACTGCCTGGAGCGGAAAGCAGAGCGGAGGCAACTCCGTCACTTGCTGAAAAATGGAAAGTCTTTTTTCCAAACAGCTCAAGCTTGGTCTGGCGCGCCATCTTCATTGAAACAGGGTCTGTTCGAGAAGGATCTTCACCCCGATGGCGCACAGCACCAGACCCCCGAAGACCTCCACCCGCTTGCCCCAGATTCCGCTGATCCGGCGGCCCAGAAGCATACCCAGCACGGTCAGGATCCCGGCTGTCAGGCCAATGACCAGTGACGGCACCCAGACACTGACATTGAGCATGGCCAGGGTCAGACCCACGGCCAGGGCATCGATGCTGGTCGCCACCGAGAGCATGATCAGAGACCAGCCGCGGGTGGGGTCGCGCTCCAGATTTTCTTCGTCATCGTCGTCGAAGGCCTCATGGATCATCTTGCCGCCGACAAAGATCAGAAGGAAAAAGGCCACCCAGTGATCATAGGCGGATATCCACGCCTGCACCGTCATCCCGGCCAGCCAGCCGATTACCGGCATCAGGGCCTGAAACAGACCGAAATGAAAGCCCAGACGAAACAAATGCCGCCCATTCATGACCGGCAGGGCCAGACCGGTGGCCAGGGCCACGGCAAAGGCGTCCATGGCCAGAGCCACGGCTATGCCCAGTAAGGTGAGTGTATCCATGCTCTTCGTTGATAAAAAATTTAAAAAAGGAAAATGACCCGGAAAGGCAGACTGAACCATGGCGTTGAAGACACCTAGCCCTCGTTCAGCACCCAGTCCTGAAAAACGTGGTCGGCCAAGGGCAGCACCGTCATCGCCGCTGTTTTCAAACCCATGGAAAAAAAGACCCTGGTCTGCCCCGGGCCATCCCCTCTCCTGCCGCCAAATCGGACCACCAGTGCCGCCGCCAGCTCCAAATCACTCTGGCGGCAGGAATCATCGGGGTAACAGATCGCGGCCCGCCGAAGGAGACCGGTGGGGCCGGGACGAACGGCCACGGCCAGGACCGCGTCCTCACCCTGAGCCAGGGAGAACAAAAGGGAGTTTTCCGACTGGTTGCGGCCAAGGATCAGCCAGCCGCCGCCGGGAAGTCGAAACTGTCTGCCAAAAAGCAGCAGGCGCACATCCTGAACCGTGATCTCTTCCGCCCTGACCATATAATTCCCCCGATAGATCCGGGAAATGCGGGGGCTGAGGTTCACATCGGCAAGGATACAGCCGCCGGCAGGGACGGGAAACTCAGTAATACCAAACTCCCGGGCCAGGGCAATCTGCCGGTTCCGCCCACGACCATTGTAATCCAGCAGCTTCCCTCGATCAACCCAGCCCCTTTCCTCCGCCTCGGTCACCTTGAGCAGCCTCGCCGACAGGGGCCGGAGCAACAGGCGATCACAGCCGGAGTCGCGCTCAATCACCCGCATGGTGCTGCTTCGCTGGGACATTGGTCGTTGCCCCAGGACTTCGCCGGTGACCAGAAATGAGGCGCCAAGACCAGCCATCATTGCCTTGGCCCTGGTCAGCATCAAGATCTTGCAGTCCACACAGGGATTAAAATACCTGCCGAATCCATGGCGGGGATGATGGAGCAGCTCGAGATAACCGGGGCTGAGATCTTCAACGAGTACCTCAATCCCGTATTGGTTGAAAATTTTCTGCTGATAGGCGACGGGATCAGAGAGCAGCTCATAGTCGAAAAAGGGGGTCACAAACTTGACCGCCACCACCCTGATTCCCTGGGCGGCCACCAGCCGGCAGGCCAGGATTGAATCAAGTCCCCCGGAAAAGAGGGCAAGGGCCGAAATCACCGGCACAGAGTGGCCCAGTCGTCCTGTCCTGATTCTGGGCTTTGACCCTGGGCGCCTTTGGCCAGCAGCTCCACCGCCCAGGCCCGGGTCTGGGATGAAACCGATTCTCCGGCCAGCATTCGCGCCAGCTCATCCACCCGTTCCCCTTGGGCAAGGAGGGAAAAGGACGAATGGGTACGGCCCTGCTCCTGCTCTTTGGCCACCCGATAATGGATATTGCCGCGGGCGGCAATCTGCGGCAGATGGGTCACACAGAAGACCTGATGGTGGGTGGCCAGCTCCTGAATCTTGCGGGCTACGGCCTCCGCGGCCTCACCGCCGATCCCGGCATCGACCTCATCAAAGATCACGGTCTCCACCATATCCTTTCTCGCGAGCAGGCATTTCAGCGCCAGCATCAGCCGTGACAGCTCACCACCCGAGGCAACCTTGGCCAGAGGCCGGGCCGGCTCTCCGGGGTTGGCCGAGAAAAAGAACTCCACCCGATCCCAGCCGTTGCCGCGCACTGCTGAAATGTCACGGTTCTCGTCAAGAAACCGAACCTCAAATTGCGGGTGCTGAAAGGCAAGGGAATCAAGCTCCGCCGCCATGGCCGTCTCCAGGAGCCCTGCCGTCTGCCGTCGTCCCCGCGAAAGGGTCTCAGCCAGGCCCACAAGCTCCGTTTCCAGATCGGCCACCCGGGCCTCCAGCGCACTCATGTTTTTGTCCATGTTGTCAAGTATCAGCAGCTCATTTTCAGCAGCCTCGGCAAAAATCAACACCGCATCGAGGGTCTCGCCATATTTGCGCTTCAGGTGCTGCAAGGCGTTGAGCCGTTCATTGACCTGTTCCAAGCGCAGGGGATTATGGTCCAGGGAATCCTTATAGGTCCGTACACGGCTGACCAGATCTTCGGCCTGATAACTGTACGAGGTCAGCTCGGCGGCCAGTTCCTCTGCCTGGGCGTCAAGCTGCACCACCTGCTCCATATCCCGGCGCACCTCAAAGAGTCCATCGGCAAGGGTGGTGGAGAGAAACCAATACACCTTCTGGCTCAAGGCAATTAACGTATCGGCGTTCTTGAGGCGTTTTCTCTCAAGGCTCAGCTCCTCATCCTCGCCGGAAAGCGGAGAGGTGTCGCGGATCTCGGCAAGTTGATACTGGAGGAAATCACGTCGCTGCTCCTTGTCCCGCTCCTGCTGACGAAGGGCGGCCAGTTCCTCTTTCTTCTGCTGCCACTGAGAATAAGTATGCTGGACCCGGGCCCGCAGCGGCCAGTGCTCACCCAGGGTGTCGAGGAAATCAAGGTGCAGGCCAGGTTGCAGCAGCTGCTGATGATCATGCTGACTGGCAATATTGAGGAGATTATCGGCAAGCAGGGAGACCATCTTCGCCGTGGCCAGGGAACCGTTGACATAGTGTCTGCTCTTGCCGCCAGTGGTGAGGACGCGCTTGAGAATCACCGAGGAACCATCCTCCAGGCCCGCTTCCTGCAAGGTGTCCAGGAGTGCCAGGTGATCGGCATTCACTACAAACAGGGCCTCCACCACACATTGCTGGGCACCGGTTCGAATCCAGTCCATGGAACCGCGGCCACCCATGAGCAGATGCACCGCCCGCAGTAGAATCGACTTGCCGGCCCCGGTCTCCCCGGTCATGACCACCAGAGAGCTTCCCCTTTCCTGGTCAAACTGGAGGTGAAGGGATTCAATTAAGGCGAGATTCTCTATCTTTAACTCACACAGCATGGTCTCTTTCCTGGTCTATACGCATAATTTGACTCATCTCCATGATCTGCCTTGACGCACTTCTGAATCACGGCTATTCTTCAACTCCATGAGCTGAAACTCTCTATTTTCTCGTTGTATCGGTTCTCAACGTCGGAGCAAGTCCTGGTATGCCAAAAAAAAATATCCTCAGCGCCAGCCTGGAAGATTATCTGGAGGCAATTTACCATATTGTTGCCGACAAACATGTTGCCCGAAGCAAGGAGATTGCCGCCCGTCTCCAGGTGAGCCGCGCCTCAGTTACCGAGGCCCTGCGAGCCCTGTCCAAAAGAGAACTGATCAATTACTCCCCCTACGAGGCCATCACCATGACCGCCCAGGGAAAAGAGGCCGCCCGGAATGTTATCTTTCGTCATGATGCCCTGAAACAATTTTTCATCGAGGTGTTGGCTGTGGACCCTGATGTGGCCGAGAATGGCGCCTGCCGGGTGGAACATACGGCCCCGCCGGAGGTCATTTCACACATGATCTCTTTCATCGAGTTTCTCAAGATCTGTCCCCGTGGCGGCAATGACCTGCTGCAAGGGTTTGCCGACTTCTGCAAGGAGGGCAAAACGAGATCGAACTGTAATGATTGTCTCTCCGGGTGCCAGAGTGACCCTGTTCTTGCGCAAGCAAAGAGATGACCTAAAAAAAATCAATCAGCATACAGCTTTCTTTCAATACCAAGGCAAATCCGCAACCACTCAACTCCTCAACAACGCCAAAATCTCCCCCTCTTCCGGAAAACGCTTCAGCTCCTTTTTGGAAAAAACAGGCCTGCCGTCAGCCACCACCTCAAATACTCCACCGGTGGAGGGAATCAACAGACACTCCACCCCTGCAAGGTTCCGTAACTCATCTTCCAGCCTGGAAGCACGGGGTTGATAGTTTCACTTCGTACAATATTCTATGGTAATCTTCATGGGTTATCCTGTTCTCCAAACATCCTGATGGCGACCGCGTGGACACCAGTTGCGGGAAATCGCCCCATTAATATACCGAATTCAGGATTAAGCACCTGAAAAACAGCCAGAAAAAACCATATTTCCCCTTCCCCGCCCTTTCTCCCCTGAACTGTAATTTAATCGACCCGGCAGAATCAAACAACACTTAAGCCGAGTTATCCGCAAAGAGAGAATCTGCCAGCCCCTGCCGGTGGAAATCTGATTTTCCCTCCAGAGCCTCCATGGCGACGGATTTATCGGCATTATTTATGCTTAGGGTCAGTGCTGTTCAGTGAAGTCCGCAAGTGGATCATGATGCTTAAATTCATGCGGAATCAGATTCACTTCTTCCTTGACGCAAGCCATAAAAATGAATAAAAACCTGGAATGAATATTCATTCCAACCAAAAGACCCTTTCAGCCCTGGGAAACAGCGGCAGCAAGCGGGAACAAATCATTGACGCCACCATCAGACTTATCTCTGAATACGGCTTCCATGGAACCCCTGTCTCCATGATCGCCCAGGAGGCAGGAGTTGGCGCGGGCACTATTTACCGCTATTTCAAGGATAAGGACAGCCTCGTTCTGGAGATTTTCGCGCAGGTAAACAGAGATTTTCAGTCAACCATGCTCGATCAATACGACGCCCGACAGCCCATACGAGATCGGTTCTTCCATTTATGCCGGGGGATTTTCCAGTATGGCATCGAGAATCCCCATAAATTTAAATTCATGGAACAATTTTATAATTCACCCTACGGAACCACCCTGCGTCGGGAAAAATTATTCTGTAATTGCGACGACTCCAGCCAGGAACTGTCGCTGGAACAGCTGTTTTCCAAGGGTCAGGCGCAACAGCTGATTAAAGATATCCCCCTTGCCACCCTCATTGCCCATTCCGTCGGCCCCATCGTCTTCCTCGTCAAGGACAGTATCGCCGGTCTGATTCACCTGGATGAGTCAACCATTGACAGCTCGCTGACCGCCTGCTGGGACGCGATCAGGGTCAGAAGCCAGCAATCGGACATCCTGGAACCGTAATCCCAATCTCTTTTATCCCTTCCATACACGATCACATCATGACAAAACGCATTCTCCTCACCATCCTCGGCCTGATCCTCATCGCCGGCATCATTGCCGGCATCAAGGTCCTGCAGATCCGCCACATGATTGATGTTGGTAATAAGATGGTTCCCCCGCCGGTAACCATCTCCACCATCCAGGCCCAATCCCAGACCTGGGAATCAGTTCTCTCTGCCACGGCCTCCATTGAGGCCGTCCAGGGAGTGATCCTTGCCGCTGAACAGCCGGGAAAGGTGGTGAAAATCAGCTTTACCTCCGGGGATATGGTGCAGAAAGGGGCGCTCCTGGTTCACCTTGATACCAGTGCCGAAGAGGCCCAGCTGCGTGCCATCGAAAGCAGCAGAAACCTGGCTCGCACCAATCTCCATCGTCTCGCGCAACTGGCCGACCAGGGCCTTATCTCCCGCTCCGAGTTTGACACCGCGGAGGCTAATTCCAGGCAGACAGAAGCCCAGACTGAAAATATCCAGGCTATCATCAACAAAAAAATAATCCGCGCCCCCTTTGCCGGGCGCTTAGGCATCCGCCAGATCAATGTGGGCCAGATCTTGAAAGAGGGTCAGGAGATCGTTACCCTCCAGACCCTTGATCCGGTTTTTGTCAACTTTATGCTGCCGCAACAGCTTCTTGCCCAGATTTCCTCCGGCATGCCGGTGGGCGTCACTATTGACGGAAGCACTGATAAAGATCTCATCGGCACGATCACAGCCATTGACCCCAAAGTGGACGAAATCACCCGCAACATTCATGTCCAGGCCACGGTGGCCAACACCAAGGAGACCCTGCGACCGGGGATGTTTGTCAAGGCCTCGGTTATTCTGCCGGAAATGAAAGAGGTCATCACCATCCCCGGCACCGCTGTTCTCTATGCTCCTTATGGTGATTCGGTCTTTGTCGTGGAAGTGAAAAAGGATGAAAAAACCGGATCAGAGATCACCATACTGCGCCAGCAATTTATCCGGCTGGGCGAAAATCGAGGCGACTTTGCGGCGGTTCTCACTGGTCTGCATGAGGGGGAGACCGTGGCCAGTACAGGAGTATTCAAGCTGCGAAACGGTCAGGCCGTGGTTACCGATAACAGCCATGTGCCAGACTTCAAGATGCAACCGAAACCGGAGAATAATTAGAGACCGTTATACCTCAGGCAAGGTCTTTTTCTTGCCTGAGGTATTTACGGACTCTTATGCCACATCCTGAAA
>JACDZJ010000265.1_pt1 | contig 19119 bp, 19 predicted proteins | sample 7365721 | NCBI WGS metagenome assembly JACDZJ01 (sample SAMN15143480, study PRJNA637477) | pond metagenome | biome: freshwater wetland ecosystem [ENVO:00000243]; feature: pond [ENVO:00000033]; material: pond water [ENVO:00002228]; isolation source: pond water containing pink berries ... | reverse complement strand
CTTTATGTTGACTCATACCCTAATCCTAGGGGCTAAGTCCGACAGGCTGCTAGGTTGGTTCCCGAACGACGGCACCTTCAACGCCTGACCCGGCTACCGTCTTGAAGGCTTGCGCTTAGACTGGGCCTTCGCCTTATCCCACTCGAAGAACTCGCTGCTTGCCTCCGTTTCTCGGTCTGCTGTTCTCAGCGTGGATACGATTGGAAGATGTTGGGGTTCCTGCGCCACCCCAACCTCGGCCCTCCTTCACTCCGAAGTGAACCAGTTTTCGACCTCCAGACCCAGATACCCGTCGAAGTCATCGGTGTTGCGTGTGACCAAGATCAGACTATTGACGACGGCGATGGCGGCAATCTGGCCATCGACCATGGGCGCCGGTTTTCCGATCGCCATTCGGCGTGCCCGCTCCTGGCCATGCCATCGTGCAGCCGGAAGATCGAAGGCAGAATGGGATAGGCATCCAGCGTTTCCTCCAGCCACTCTGCCAGAAGCACCTTGCGCTTGGAGTTCGGGAGTCGGGCAACGCCAAATGTCAGTTCGTCCGCCACCGGTGCGGCCATGGCGAACTGCGGGTCGTAACGCTGAAAGGCACGGCGCACGGATGCCATGGGCTCCGGGCGTGCCATCTCCGACCAGACGTTGGTATCGAGGAGGTATCTCATTGGTCCCAAGAGAAATCTCGGCCGGCCTCTTTGGAACGCAAGCTCGCGACCTCTTGATCGGTCAGCGGCTCGCACTCGTACTCCTGCAAGCGCTTGCGCCAACCCGGAAGAAAGTCGAGATACCCGCTCGGCTTGGGCAGTGCGTTGGTGAGGCGATTGAACTCCTGCTCGGATAGGATCACCGCCACCCGCTTACCGCGGCGGGTGATATGCACGGGTTCCCCGGCCTCGGCCCGCTGCACCAGGCTTGGCAGCCGCGCCTTTGCGTTGACAATCGATGTATCGGACAATTGATAGCTACCCAGGGCTCTTTGATATCTGCTCGGTCGCGCTGCGCCCGGCTGGATCAGGGTGAGGCGTGCACGCCCTAGCCGGTTCCGTGATCATGGACCATATTGGGATTCCTGCGAAACCGCAGCAGCCGGGTACCGAGTCGGTTCCATTGCTCGGCGGGCAGGCCAAGCTATGTCATAAAATGCTCCTGACCCAGTCAAAGCACGCCTTGAAGGCGGGCATCTGTTGTTCAATCTCGGCTACGTTCATAGCGCGTATCCGCTGTTCCTGCTCGATAATGGCATCTTCTCCCTTGTCGTCCGCACCTATCACCTGCTCAATGCATCCCTGGGGCCAGACCCAGACGCTTGCCTGCTTCAGATCCGTATGGCTTCCTTCCGCAATCGTTCGACCTTCTTCATCGGCGGCGAAGCAGGCCCATACGTCGGCCGCCAGCCAGCCGACCATCTTATCGTTCTGTGGCAGACCGTTGTCACTGAGAGTAAAGCCGTTTGTTTCTTTTAGCCGCGCCAATATCCGTTTTGCCCCGGCCATATCCGCTGCCTCACGCTCCAACATCCCCCCTTTACGGGCATGCGTATAGGCAAAGTCGAGGTCAGCCACTGCGCACGCGCGGATGCCCATGGCCGCCAGAACCGGCAACGCCTTAGGAATATCAGAGCATGAGCCGAGCGAAACGAAAACGATGTGATCTAAATCTGGCGACTGCTGGAAGAGCTTTTCGTACGCCAGAGGAAGCAACCGCCGGTCTGTCTTTCCCTCGCAGATGACTACTCGCTCGGCAAAATAGATTTCGGCTAAATTACTAAGCTCAAATAATGTCCGCGACTGGCTCTGCGCTCCGTCGATCGCATCCTCCACCGCCTGGCGAAGTGGCTTTCGAACGGTCACACCCTTTTCGCAGTTTTTAGTAACGACGACAGTGTCTGCCGCATTTTCTCGGCTGAGCATCAGCGGGGAATGGGTGGAAAATACAACCTGAAAGCCTGAATTTGCTAGACTTGCGAGCGATTGTCGTAACCGCCGCACCCCTTGCGGATGGAGATAAAGCTCAGGCTCGTCAACCAATAACAAACGACGCGACGATTTGTCAGTGTCTCCGTTTCGCGTCTCCGCCAGATAGCGAATCAGCGCCATTTGTATCGCCCGTTGAGTACCGGTACCCATCTGGTCAAAGCGCCGCCGGTCTCCGGTCACCTCGTCGGTAACATACAGATCGCCAGCCTTGAAAAACTCTTTGATATCGACTCCCTGCAAGTCGAGATCAAGCGTGAGCCCGGGAAAGAACTGGGCCACAACATTCGTTGCATCTGCATCGAACTGTTTCAAGTAGTCCGAGCGATTATCGCCATCGGCTGTGAGTATATGGCGGATAGTATCGAGTGCGGCAGTCAGCTCGGCGTGCGCGGTAAGAAGAGGCACCATGATTTCATCGAGAAGCCCCTTAATGGTAGTGCCGGCCTTGGCCTTTCCCAGATCCTCGCCAATATCGTGCATCGCTTGAACAACCAAGGGCTCGGGAAGCAATACAGATACCGCGTCAGGCAAGCCAGTGGGATAGGCTCGCCAGTTCGACGGCAAGCCGTCATCTGGGCACAATGCAATCTCCCATACTTCTTTCTTTACGGCCTTACCGCCAACACCCGTTGCCGTCGCGCGAATCCAAAGGCGACCACTTCGGCAGTACGGCTCGATAGCTTTACGGTGCCTTTTTTCAGGGATGCGATCCAGAACTTCGTCAGTGACGCCGTCGATGCAAACCGCGACCTCAATCGGGGCATTAGGATCGAAGAAATCAGCCGACAAGAGCGCTGTCGGCTTCAGCGCCCAAGCGATTGCCTGAAGAATGGTTGACTTTCCGGCGTTGTTCTGGCCGACCAGAGGGGTATAGTCCTCCAACGGCAAAGACACTTCACGGCAAGCACGAAAATTCCTGACGGTCAGATGGCTGATGCGATGCATTAGGGTTCTCCTGATTGGTCTTGTTGCTTCGGCGGCTAAAAGCTCTCCGAATTCTCCGCGCCTGAAAAATGGAAAATATGGGACGCACCACGGTAGCGAAAAACAGTGCGGGCATTCCGGGGACAGGGCATTCCGGTGACAGTTTACTCAATCGACACTGGCCTCAAGCTAAATTGAGTATGCTATCCCCGGAACTGACCGAAAGGACCTCTGTTGATCATAGAAAGCTGAGTGCAGGGAACGCGGGTTCATCTCGCGTTTGGTGGTTAGACAGTGCTGCACCGTCACATTTCGCTGCCGAATGAGCGGCACACTCCGAAAGAACAGTGCACGCAGGTCTATCGTTGCAAGATGGCATTTAGCCTCTCCTGCGCAGCGACATGATCCTGCTCAGCGGCCTTGCGATACCAGCGCACGGCTTGATCGTCGTCCTGGGCGACGCCGAGTCCCTGGTCGTACATCAAACCGAGATTGAACTGCGCAGCGGCTTTGCCTTGTTCAGCCGCCAAGCGAAACCACTGCACGGCTTGGCAGTCGTCCTCGGGGACCCCGCGACCGTTGTAATACATACAGCCGATATTGTTTTGCGCATCGGCATCGCCCTTCTCGGCGGCCCTGCGATACCAATAAGCGGCCTTCCCATCGTCCGGCGCGACGCCTTTACCGCCAGAGTATGCCAAGCCAAGACTGCATTGCGCCTTGATATTGCCCTGTTCGGCGGCTTTACGAAATAATTGAATCGCTTCTTTATAGCTCTGAGAGACTCCCTGGCCACGGTAATACATCACGCCCAAACCGTTTTGCGCATTCGCGTCGCCCCGCTCCGCTAAAGGACTCACTACAGCGATGGCACGTTGATAGTCGCCGTGTTCGTATGCTTCACGGGAATCCTCGTATGTCGGCATCGTCCGCAACGATAACTCGTCCATCAACTCGATGGCGTCTTCACGCCGCAACAGTCGCCACATCGGAAGGGGGTTCTTAGCCAACACGGCGAAGTCCCAATGGGCTTCAAAATGCGCCAGTATGCTTGCGCTCCAGGGCAGGGCGGCATTTCTCGACAGGGACTCCCAATCCCATTGATCCTGGAAGCACTCGATAAGTTCTAGACTCCATGGCAAGGCGCGATTTCCCGAGAGTCCAGGCCATCCCAGCGACTTCTGCTGACTCCAATCCCAGCGATCAAGGTAGCGTTCGATGAGGTCTCGCGTCCATGGCAGTGCATTGTTTTGCGAAAGCGAGGGCCAATCCCACCGATCGGCATAGCGTTCGATGAGGTCCAGCGTCCATGGGAGCGCATTGTTCTGCGAGAATGACCACCAATCCCACCGCTGGGCGTAGCGCTGGAAGACGTCCTGCGTCCATGGCAGTGCATTGTTTTGCGAAAGTGAGGGCCAATCCCACCGATCGGCATAGCGTTCGATGAGGTCCAGCGTCCATGGTAGGGCGTTGTTCCGCGAGAGTGACCGCCACTCCCAGCGATCCGCATAACGCTCGATGAGGCCGAGGTTCCAGGGCAGGAAAGGATTGCGGGAAAGTATCTTCCAGTTCCAATTGCCCTCAAAGCGGTCAATCAACTCCGCACTCCAAGGTAACGCGGAGCTACGGGAAAGCTGTTCCCAGTCCCACTCATTTTCGTAGCGGTCGACAAGTTCTAGGCTCCATTGCAAGGCTAAATTCGCGGAGAGCCCCGGCCAGTCCCACTCGTCTGCAAAGTGCTCAAGTACATCGGCATCAATCGGGTAGTGCGCAGACAAGCCCTTTACCAGAAACTGGGGATGCCGTCCGAGGACCGCTTTGAAACACGCGCGCTCATTGTCGTCTTTCAGTCCCGCCGTGATGGTGCGCGCCTGCTCCATGACCTGCACGAGTGTCTGACCCTTGCCAAGCGCAAGGCTCCGACCGGTATCGGCAGCGGTATCATCCATCGGTGTCGGTCCCGCGTCCGGCGGTAGCCGGTTGCTCGGTCTGGGCAAGCTCCGCTTCCAATTGTTCGATGGCCTGTTCCAGTGCAACCCGCTGCTCGGCGAAATAGGCGTCCCAGTCGGTCAGGTCCTTGAGTGTGCGGTAGGTGTCGGCTCGGTGCAGTTGGTAGACCTGGGCGGCAAGCTGGTCCAGGTCGCGGCGCAGCACCGTGATGGCGTGGCCCAGGGACTCGGCTTCGGTCAGGGTGAGGGAACGATCAACGAACAGGTGTCCCTCGCGCACCGCGGCATGGATGGCGCGCACGCCGCCCAGATCGTTGTTGCGGTAGGCGGCCTGGAGTTGGACGAAGAGCCGGTTGGCGTGGTCGCGGTCGGCCGCGTCGACCTTGTCCGGGTGGCACTTCTGGCTGGCCTGTTGATAGAGGCGCTTCAGTTCCTTGAGGTCGTCGGGCGGGAGTTGCGGGGGCGCCGGGGTGTCGCGGGCGGTCGCGTTGGCGTCGCGGTAGTCCTCGTAGTCGGCGCGGGCGCTGTCGGCCTCCGCTGCGGCCTCCTGCTCGACGGCGGCCTGGCGGCGGAGCTTGTTCGCGCGCAGTTCCAGGTAGCGGGTAATCAGGTCGCCGATCTCGTGACTGGTACGCAGGGAGAGGGCATGGATCAGCCGCTCGATCTCGGCCTTGTCGTCGGACAGGGCGGTGACCTGGTACTCCAGGCCGCGCAGGGTCAGGCGCAGGTCGGCGATTTCCTGGTCGGTGGCGATGGTGAGGGCCGTGGCGCGCTGGAGGTAGTCGGCGATCCAGGCCACCGCCGTGGCGGTGTCGCGGCCTTGCAGGGCGGTGAACAGCGGTTCGAGCCGGGCAGCGGCGCTCGCGGGGCGGAGCTTGTCGAGTTGGGGGTCAAGACTCTCCCACTCTTCGAGCAACAGGAGGTTGCGGACGATCTCCAGGCGACGGCGAAGCTGGGCCTGGTCGATGGCCGGGGTGCTTTGGCCGTGTTTGGCCAGGAGGGCGTCGAAGGCGTTGAGGTAGTCGACGGCGATGCCGGCATCACCGTCGTCACTGGCGGTCATGACGGTGATGTTCTCGTCATTGTCCTGTGCCCGCTTGGTCCAGTTGTAGGAGCCGATGATGACGGTCGCGCGGTCGATGATGCAGAACTTGTGGTGCATGATCGGGTCGCGGTCGCCACCCGCGGGGATCAGGAAGACCTCGCCGCCGCAGTCCTGCAAACGCTGGAAGTTGAGCTTTCCCGGCCCGATGTTGATCCGGTCGCCGAGGACCGCGAGACGCACCCGCAGACCCCGCCCGGCCTGTCGGCACAGTACGTCGAACAGGTCGCGATCGGTGAACCAGGCGACCGCGACGACGATTTCCTGCGTCGCCGCGGTCAACCGCCGGGCGATCTCTTGGGGGATGTTCTCGAAATGGGCGGTCGTTTCCATTTGGTGTCCGTTGACTGCCTGACGGGTACAGGGGTAAGCCCCACGGGGCCTGGCATGGTCGTTGCCTGCCCGCGCCGATGGGGCATCCTACCGAATCCCAAGGGCCAAACCAAATGTCAGGTCTCGGGTCCTGGACCCGACCGGTACACTTGGCCGACCGCGGATTGCTGTCCCGACGCAGCGCGTAGCGAGCGCGGACGCGGCTATGTGATCGACGATCACGCGCACCGCTCCACCTGGTGCAGGGGCGGCAGGATTCGAGGTCGAGCGGCCCGAGGCCCTGCCGGCGCTGCCCGATACCCAGGGGCAAATCCTCAAGGTGCGATCGTCGGTGCGTCGGGGGGGCTCCACCTGGCCACTGCGCCCGCGGTCCGACCGGTGCAGATAGTCGGGCGAGTCTGTCGGCCGGGCGTTGAATCGCTACCCACGGGGTCCCATGTTTTGTATGATTTAACTCGTTCTTCTAAATCAGTCAGTTGCCGCGCGTTCGCAAATCAACATTTAGTATGAGCACGCGGCGAAAATACTACATCTAGTACCAAGCGGTCTAACACCATGACAAAACAACTCAAGCACTTCCTAAAAGGCATGGGGAGTGTCGTGGACTTAGCGCCCCAGTCACGCGCAAAACGCTTCATACCGGAAGACTCGGACGCTGATCGGCTTCGCGGCGACTTGGAGCGAATCGGACACGATATGAATCGCGCCCTGAAAACGCAACGCCAGGACGATGGCAAAGCCCCCCGCCGCCAGGACGCCTAATCGCCCGGGCGATGAGACGGCTGCGCAGATCGGCGAACGCCGTTTAGAACAGCGCACTGAAATCTTCTTAGGACCGCTTCCGCCGCCAGCGATCCTTCGGCAGTACGACGAAATTCAACCGGGCTTCGCCGAGCGGCTGCTGCGCCTGACCGAAGACGAAGCCAACCACCGCCGACAGGTGACGGCACGGGCGCAACGCTACGAACTCTTTGAGACGACCCTGGGGCAGGTCTTTGGCTTACTGGTAGCGCTGGCAGCCCTTGGGGCCACAGTCTGGCTTGGGATCCTCGGCCTTGAAGTCGCAGCATCGATTGTTGGCGGAACTACGATTGTTGGGCTGGTGGGCGCATTCATCGCTGGCCGTCAGCGCTCCGATAAATAGGACAAGCTAATCACCCGAGACCGATCTCAAGCCCTATCTTGGCGCAACCTCCCAGGGCACCCATCCGCCTGTACCTCGTCCGACGATCGAGTGCATCCATCGTGGGCCAACCAAAGTACAGATTCGAGTAGGCTGTTGAATCTATAGGACTTCAAATCCGGTCGGGGCCGTCAGGCGGTCCTGAGTGGGTTCGACCCCCACGCCCTTCCGCCATTGCCCCAAGGTCCCGCCCCATGACCACCCCGCCCCCCACCGACCCCATCCGTCTCACCCAACTGTCCCACGGGGGCGGCTGCGGGTGCAAGATCGCGCCCAAGGTCTTGCAGGAGGCCCTGGCCGGGCTGTCCATGGGCTTCCCCCACCCGGATCTCCTGGTCGGCAACGCCACGGCGGATGACGCCGCGGTGTTTCGGCTTCGCGACGATCTGGCGCTGGTGGCGACCACGGATTTCTTCATGCCTATCGTGGATGATGCCTACGACTTCGGCCGCATCGCCGCCGCCAACGCCATCTCCGATATCTATGCCATGGGGGCGACACCGGTGCTGGCGCTGGCCATCGTCGGGATGCCGATCAATACCCTGCCGATGGCCGAGGTGCGGCGGATCATGGCCGGGGGCGCGGCGATCTGTCATGAGGCCGGGATCCCCCTGGCCGGCGGCCACTCCATCGACGCGCCCGAGCCGATCTACGGACTGGCGGTCATGGGGACCATTCATCCGGATCGGATCAAACGCAATGCCGACGCCCGCCCCGGCGATCTGCTGATCCTGGGCAAACCGCTGGGGATCGGCATCCTGAGCGCCGCACTGAAAAAAGGCTTGCTGGATGAGGCCGGCTACCAGGCCCTACTCGACACCACCACCCGACTCAACCGACCCGGCATCGCCTTTGCCGAATGGCCCGGCGTCCATGCGCTGACCGACGTGACCGGCTTCGGCCTGCTCGGGCACCTGCTCGAGGTCTGCCGGGCCTCGGGGGTTGGCGCCCGCGTGGAGGTCGCCGCCGTACCGGTGCTCCCCGCCGCCCTGGACCTGGCGCGCGCCGGGCATGGTCCCGGCGCCATCGAGCGCAACTGGGCGAGCTATGGGGCGGAGGTGGTCATGGACCCGGCGCTGCCCGTCTGGGTCCAACGCCTGCTCTGCGACGCCCAGACCAGCGGCGGGCTGCTGGTGGCCTGCGCCCCGGACACGGCCGGAGCGGTGCTGGAGCGCTTCCGTGCAGACGGATTCGCGCAAGCAGCGGTGATCGGTGAGTTGTTCACGGGACCGGCCGCGGTGTCTTGTCGTTAGGGACGCGGGCGACGTGGCACGGCCGCCCGCTACAGCGTCGGCCTCCGGTTGCGTCGCCCGGGTCCCCGGCGGTTGATCTCGCGTGGGACGAAGTTCTTCGGAAATCGCTTTGGATGGCGGCGCCAAGGCTGAAGCCTTGGACTCCGGATCGGGCCTTGGCCCTCACGAGGCGTCCGATTCCGATGTCCGCAGATGTCCGCCATGCCAGAAGTCCACCACGGTGAGCAAATGCTCGCGGGCGAAGGGCTTGGTGATGAAATCGTCCATGCCCGCCGCGCGGCAGCGGTCTTCTTCTTCCTTGAGCGCGTGGGCCGTCATGGCGATGATCGGCAACGCCTGCACCGATCCGGTCAGGGACCGTATCCGCCGCGTGGCCTCGAGCCCGTCCATCACCGGCATGGCGACGTCCATCAGCACGCTCCCGAGCGGCTCGCGGCACACTGCCGCCAGGGCCTCGACCCCATTTTCGGCGGTGCGCACCGCGTAGCCGGCCTTGGTCAAGGCCGCCGCGGCGACCATCCGGTTGGTTTTCACGTCATCCACCAACAGGATGGGCAGGTCCCGACGGGCTGTCCCGGCCGGTAACCGACAGGCGGGCGCGTGCGTCGCCGCGACGGGCACGACCGCCCGCTGCACAACCGCAAGCGTCAGCTCGAAGGAAAACCGGCTGCCTTGCCCAGGCGCACTGTCGATCGCGATCTGCCCTCCCAGCAGGTTGACGATGCGCTGCGAAATGGCGAGCCCCAGTCCGGTGCCGCCCGACTGCTTGACGACGCCATCGTGGAGCTGGCTGAACTCATCGAACAGCCAGGCCTGGCGGTCCTTGGGAATGCCTTTTCCCGTATCCTGAACCTCGAAGCGCAACCGTTCGCAGGACTCGCCGGGGCACCGGGGCTGCACCCCCAGACTCACCTGCCCGGAGTCGGTGAACTTCACCGCATTACCGACCAGATTGATCAACACCTGGCGCAGCCGCACGGGGTCGACCTGCACGACGGCGGGGAGATCGGCGGCCAACGCGATGCGCAGGTCCAATCCCTTGACCCGCGCGAGCGGACGCACGGTGGCGGCTGCCCGTTCGACCAGCGCGGCCAACGCCGTCGGCTCCGCGCGCAGCGTCATCTCGCCCGCCTCGATCTTCGACAGATCCAGGACATTGCTGATCAACTCCAACAGGGCATGTCCAGCCTCATTCGCCATGACCAGGTGCTCGCGTTGCTCCGCCGACAGTTCCCAGTCGCGCGTCATGTCCAGCGTGCCGAGCACGGCATTGAGCGGCGTGCGCAGTTCGTGACTCATGTGGGCCAGAAAGCGGGACTTGGCCGCATTGGCCGCATCAGCCGCCGCGGACGCCGCCTGGGCCTCAGCCGCCGCACGCTCGGCGCCGGCGCGAGCCTCCTCCAGCGCGTCATAGCTGCGCTGCAGCCGCTCGGCCATCTGGTTGAAGGCACGCGCCGTGTCGGCCAACTCGTCGCGCCCTTCGACCGGAATGCGGTGACTCAGCCCTCCGTCCGCGACCCCCGTGGCGGCGAGTTCCTGGGCCGCCCGTTTGAGCGTGCACAGCGAGCGCGTGAGGTAACTGCCGAGCAGCAGTGAAAACAAGGCGACCAGCGCGATCTCCAGCAGCGCGATGCCGAGCAGGCGCCGCCGCGCCTGATCGACCAGTTGCACCTGCGCGGCGGTGGACAAGCCGATTTCAATCAGACCGAACCCGGTCCCGGCCTCGCGGATCTCCGCGCGCGCGTGCAGTACACCGCCGGCAACCGCGACCCCCTGGCGGCCGTCCGCCGCGGCGTCGGCCGCCGTCGCCTCACCACGGCTGATCAACCGCCGGCCGTTACCGGTGACCCGCAGATAAGCGACGCCCGGGTTGTGCATCACCGCGTCGGCAAAGGTCTCGAGTGAGGCCAGATCGTCGGAGAGCACCGCGTCCTTGGCCAGGATGGCGAACAAGTCGACCGTCGAGCGCGCCCGCTCCGCGATGGCGTCGGCCTTGGTCGACGCCAGATAATCGAGACTCAACCACACCAGCACGGCCAGAAGCACGATCTCGATCAGGGCGATGCAAAGCACGGTCTTGAACCGCAGCGACAGCCGCCCGTGCGGAAACCAAGGCGTCATGGCGGCGCGCCGGACGCGGGTAAGGCAAGGATTTCGATGCCGAGCGCGCGCACGGCGTCCCAGTCGGCGTCAGTGGCGGGGTCGATGCCCTGAAACTCGATGGCCGCAAGCAGGGCCTGACCCGCCGGCGCGTCCGCCAGCGCCGTCATCGCCGCGCGAATCCGGTCGACCAGCCGCGGGTCGACCCGCGGATGGGCCGCAAAGGCGTGTGGTGTGAACGCCTGGGTCCGCCACAGCACCCGGAGCTGCGCGCGGGTCTCGGGCGCCGTATTCTCAAAGGTCCGCTCGATGCCGCCGCCGGCCGGATAGAGCCCCTTGGCGACCGCCAGATAAACCGACTCGTGAGAACGGACATAGTGCGGCCGCACGGTGATACCGGCCTGACGGAGCGCCGCCTGGGGAAGAATGGACGCCGCAAAGGCCGCAGGCGCGGGAAAGGCGACCGGCTGGCCGGCAAGCGCCGCGATGGCGGTGATCGGCGCGTCCTTGCGGACCACCAGAATGCCGCGGAGTCCTTCGCCGCGCTCGGTCGCGAAGGCCTGATAGCCGGGAGCCGCATGAAAGACTGTGTAGTGGTAGGGGTTCATATAGGCCAGATCATACTGTCCCTCCGCCAGGCGCGCCTCGAAGGCCGGGATATCCGGCGCCGTGCGGAATTCGATGCGCACGCCCGCCGCTTGGCCGACCGCGTTCAACAGCGGCACCCAGCGCCGCACCAGCAGACTGGTCGCCTGCTGGGGGACGACCCCGAAGGTCAGCACCGGCACCGCGTCGACGGTCGGGGCGATCGGCTGGTCCGCGGTCGCATTGGCGGCGACCAGCAGGCCGCCGAGACAGGCAAGGACTCGCAGGAATTTCGGATGCATGGCGTTTACTCCGAGTGAGTAGGGGCACGTCTTCCCGCTAGACTAGGCAATAACTGCGCTACCACTTATCATACTTGGAGATCACTGCGTTAGCTGCCTTAGGCGCTTGCGCCGACCCGCGCAGCCCGAGAATGCCGCCGATTCTGCAAAGCGGTCCTAAACCACGTCGGCGCCAGCAATCGTCGCATCTGCCGGGGCCGATCCCATCCAACAACATCGCATACCGCGCTGGGCGCGGTTTAGCGCAGATACACCATCACCCGACTGGAGCGCCCGCGCCCGTCCACCACGGCAATGGCCGTGAAACCGGGACCGGCAGGCCGCCACCAGAGGAGACGGGCGAAGGGTTCCCGACCGATCGGTCGACCGTCGGCGAACCAGGTGAAGGGCGGCTGTCCGCCGCGGACCTTGAGCGCCAGCCCGCCGCCCGCCCCCGCGCCGGTGTCGGAACCGATCTCCAGTCGCGCCCCGTCCGGCGGAAAGGCGATTTCCGGACCCGTCGCGACCGCCCCCACGCCCGCTCCCCGCACCCGCGCTTGACGCAGTGTCGGGGGCAGCGCCTGGGTCGCCGCGAGCAAGACGCCGGCCGGCGCCGGCGGCAGCGGCACCCGCGGACCCAGGCGCGCGAAACAGTCGAGCAGGATCGGCACCGCCGCATCCACCCCTTTGAGCCCCGGCACCGGCGCACCGTCCGGACGGCCGACCCAGACCCCCACCACATGACGCCCGTCGTAACCGAGCGCCCAGGCGTCGCGGTAACCGTAGGAGGTTCCGGTCTTGAACGCGACCCCCGCCGGGGCCGTACCGACGGGACCGGAAACCTCCTGCAGGATGGACGTCAGATACCAGGCGGCACGCGGGTCCAGGACGCGCGGGCGGCCTGCGATCGGCGCAGCGTCTGGAGTGGCCGCCGCACCGTCGCGTGAATCCGTCAGGTCCAGCGACTCACCGCCGCGGGCAATGGCACCATAGATCCGCACCAGGTCGAACAAGGTCAGGCCCAGCCCACCCAACCCGATGGCCAGTCCAGGCGGCGCGGCGTCCGCCAGCACCGGCGCGGCCCCGGCGCGGCGCATCCGCGCAATCAGACGCGCCGGACCCACCGCATCCAACAACTGCACGGCCGGGACATTCAACGACAGGGCCAACGCCCGGCGCACCGTCACCGTTCCCTGGAAGGCGCGGTCGAAATTGCCCGGCACATAGCCCGCGAAGGCGGTCGGGCGATCCTCGATCAGACTCTCCGGATGAGCGATGCCGGCCTCGAAGGCCAAACCGTAGATCAGCGGCTTGAGCGTCGAACCCGGCGAGCGCAAGGCGCGCGTCATATCCACATGACCCTGGCGGTCACCGGCAAAGAGCCCGGCGGACCCGACCTCGGCCAGCACCTGACCGGAGCCGTGATCGGCCACCAGCAGGGCGACCGAGACCCGCGGATCGATCGCCGCCGCCCGCTCCGCCGCCAGGGACTCAACCCCCCCTTGCAACCGCGCGTCCAGGGTCACCCGATGCACCCCCCGCCCAGGCGCGGACCGGACCAACCGGACGCCCAGGTGCGGGGCCAGCAGCGGAAACGGCCGGCGGCCGGTAGGGACCGGCTCGCGGCGCGCGGCGGTTGCGGTCTCGGCATCGATCAGACCCAGCGCCAGCGCGCGCGCCAGCACCCGATCGCGCGCCCGCCGCGCCGCGGCCGGGTCCCGATCGGGACGACGCGCCTCCGGCGCCTGAGGCAGGGCGACCAGCAAAGCCGCTTCCGCCGCGCTCAGACGCTTCGGCTCCTTGCCGAGCCAGGCGAGCGACCCGGCGCGCAGCCCCTCCAGATTGCCGCCATAAGGAGCGACCGTCAGATAGGCCGTGAGAATCTGCGCCTTCTCCGCCGTCCGCTCCAAGGCCAGCGCACCCAGCGCCTGACGCACCTTGCCGCGCGGCGCACGGGTCCGCCCGCCGTCCAGGAGCCGGGTCAGTTGCATACTCAAGGTCGAGCCGCCGGAGACGATCCGACCCGCAGTCACGAGCTGCGTGGCGGCCCGCGCCAGGGCCAGCGGGTCCACCCCCGCGTGCCGATAGAAACGCCGGTCTTCCACCGCCAGCAACAGTGCGAGAAAGCGCGGGTCAACGTCTGCAAGATCCAGCGGCAGGCGCCAGCGTCCACCGTCAACCGTGAAGGCGCGCAACAGCCGGTCGTCCCGATCCAGCACGACACTGGAGGTCCGCACCTGCCAATCCGGCGCTGGTGTGGCGGTCACCCAGGCACGTAAAGCCAGCCAGCCGATCAGGACAAAGAGGGCCGCGACCGCAAGCAAAGCGGCGGGCCAGAGAACGCGTGGGCATGGGCGGATCACTGGATGTCAACACCTTGGCGGCGGCCACCGCACAACCTAAGCGGCTGAACACGTTTGATAATCGGTGAACCAGGACGTTCTGATCTGCACGGTCGGCAAGCACGCTGAACGCAGGAGATCTTACGTCATCCGGGAATCCCGAACGCGGGGCTTCAAAATACTGCCCAAGACGCCTATACTACGCAGTCTCGCGCCCTTAGCTCAGTCGGTAGAGCATCTGACTTTTAATCAGGTGGTCGCGCGTTCGAGTCGCGCAGGGCGCACCAAGCAAACCAAGGAGATAGGTGGAAGCCTATCCTCTTTTCGTTTACGTAAAGTCCGGCTGGGGTAACGCTGGGGGTAACAAACGAGTCGCGTTTGGCCTCGTTCTGGCGCGTTATGCCCGTTCGTCGGGCCGCTGAGCGGTGGGGTGCCGCCGCCCCCGGAACGCCCTGACTGCCAAGTCAGGCGCCGGCATCGACACCGGTCAGTCCTGGAGGTTCTCAGGCGCGGTCAGGTCATTGGTGTCCGCGGTCGTGATGGCGATCTCGGGTTCATCCAGCCCCGCCGTGACCAGCCATTCCTTCACGTCCAAGGCATGGATAAAGCCGCCGTCCCGCTGCTCCAAGCCGGTGCGCTCCGCCTGCACCAGCAGGATGGGGCGGATGTAGCGCCCGGTCTCCCCCTGGAACCGCCGCGCCTCGGCATCCAGGGTGTTCAGCCGCTCCAGGGCGATCCGCAGGGTCTCGCGCCACTCGCTACCCCCGCGGGTCTCCAGGTTGAGCGGCATCTTGATCATGCCCTCCCGGTCCACGTCCAGTCCGGTGATCTCCACCAGCACATTGGCCGAGCGGGCCGGCCTCGGGCTCTTCCCGACACGGGCAAGCACGTCCTTTGGGGTCGCCGTCAGTTCCGACACGAAGCACGGGTTGAAGCCGTAGAGCGCCTTGAAGGCCAGTTCCGGGGTCGCCTTGTAGCCTTCGTCCATGACCACCACGGGGCGGATCAACCGCAACGCATTGCCGAGCGAGTCCTTGACCATGGGCCAAAAGGAACCGCTGGTCGCGGACGCGGCGTAGGTTCGGGGTCTCCTTGAGCGCTCGCGCCTGGGCCTCTTGGTCGCCCTCGTCCGGGAAGAACCCGCGGACATCGCCCCGGTCCTTGAACATCCGCAATGTGTCGTTGGTCTGCCGATTGGCCAATTGGCCGATTGGCCGATTGCAGCATCAGCAGCATGACGCACAGGCTCGCGTCCACGTCCCGCGCATCCAGTTTGTCCCCCTTCTCCATTAGCAGGACCCGATTGCCCGAGAGGACATCGAGCATCTGCCGATAGGGGTGTGGCCGGTCGGTGAGTTGCCGCTTGGTCTGGGTGTAGATCGCCTCGTTGGGGACGATCCACAGCACGAACCCCGTGCTGCGCCCCAGGTAGCGCCCGAAGATGCGCGACAGGGCCGAAACGGCAAGGTAGGTCTTGCCGCCGCCCGTGGGCACCTTGAAGACGACGTTGGGGACCGGGCGCCTCATTCCGTCGGCGCGGGACGAGAACGGCACCTTCGCCCGGCTCGATGGGAGCTTTCCCGCCTCTTTCAGCGCCCGCCAGGTCTTGGCCGGAAAGTTTGGCACATCACGCAGCAGGTCCGGGTCAGTCTCCCGTGCATTGGCAGCGGCGATCTTATCGGCCTTCGCCTTCTGCGTCGCCAGCTCGGTCAGATAATCATCGAACCGGGTCAGCACCCGCGCCTGATACTCCAAGTCGCGCAATGGCATGGCGGGCTAAGTCTCCGGGTCGCCGACGATGGCCGCGACATGACGCAGCAGGTCTTGCAGTTCGGCAATGATGGCCGCCCGCTCCAATGGCTCGTCCGCGCACATGGGGCCTTCCTCGTAGCGTGCCTGCACCGCATAGGACGTGAACCGGGCCAAGGGCCAGAATGCCCCGACCTCGGCCCCGGAACTCTCCAGCAGTGCCAACAGGCGCGGCAGTTGATGGGTCAGCGGATAAACCGTGCCCATCGCACTGAGCCAAGCCTTGAGCGCCTTTTCCGCGGTCTGTTGAGCATGGAACCCGACGATCTCATCCGCGAACAACGGCGAGTCGCCCATGCCGATCAGTGCATTCAAGTCCCGGTGCGCGAGACGCAGCAGCGACCTGGCATGTTCAAGATCGCGCATGGAGCACCCGCCCTTCGCGATGCGCGCGACCCACGACATGATTCAGCGAGCCTTTCCATTGCTCGAACTCGTCGCGGCTATACAGCAGCAGGTCCGTAGACACCGGCATCTTACGCAGGGCCATGTACAGGCGATTGGCCTCGCGCAGCCGACTGCGTTGCGCCGAAAACGGCGCACTCTCCACCACCAACAGGTCAACGTCGGAATCCGGCCGGGCCTCACCTCTGGCCCGCGAGCCGAACAGGATGATGGTCTCCGGGTCGACCTCCCGCACGATCGTCTCGACCATCTGTTGCAGCAACGCGGTTTCGTCTTCGCTCATGTTGGGCTCCGGGCGCATCACAGGCGCTCGACGCTGTAGAGTGCATAGGGCAGGGGCGCAAAGGCCACCTCGCAGGGGAGCTTGGCATCCTCCAGGACCCGCTTGGAGACGAACCGGGTCGGGGCATAGACCAGATGCGGCTTATCCGGCTTGGCCTCGGCGATGGCCTTAGCGCGCGAGAGGGTCAGGGCGGCGTCGCGGGACTTGAGGTAGTCCAGGTCCGGGCGGTAGATCAGCCACACCTGCTGTGCGGACGACTCCCCCAGGTAGCCGCACCCCGCAACTTGTTCAGCCTGGGCTTCGGGTTCGGCGGCGATGGGCCGGGCCTGATTGGTCGCCATGTGGTACAGCAGGGCGCCCAGTTGATCGAAGGCCGGGAGGTTTTTCCCGGTCAGCAACTTGTCCATGACGATTTCGCGCATGTCCGCAAGGACCAGAACCGGGATCGCTTCCCGTCCCTTGATAGAAATAACAACATTCATGGCGCGCACCTTCAAGCGCAAGCCTTCAAGAAGGTGGCCGGGTCAGGGCGGTGAAGGGGCCGCCTTTTCGGGAGCTAACCTAGACCCGGCCGTAACAGGTCAATGGTCGGTCAGTTCCAACCGCCGTTCGATGCGCTCAACGCGATGAATAACGGTTTGCAGGGTTTCCCGGTCACTGGCAGAAAGGGCATACAGGCCGCCTAGCGTCTGTTCCATGACAGACATTCGCAGGTCCATACGGTCGAGCCGTTGCTTGATGTCTGCGATATCCCCTCGCATCGCGCGCAAGTGTTCGAGTACCAGGCTTTCAATGTCTGCGGTCATCGTGGGTTCTCCGGGTGAAAGGGTGCGGGTCACTTGGCGGCGGTCCGGCCGCGGGTCGGCAGTTCCACCACGTCAGCGGCGGGGGTCAGTCCGGCCGCCCCCATGAGCCGGGCGCCGTGTTGGTCCAGGGCCGCCCGTACCGAGTCCTCGCCGAACCGGGCATAGACCGCGGTGGTTGACTGGTTGGAGTGATTCAGCACCCGGCCGATCAGGTGCAGGGAATTGCCGGACTGTGCGAGCCATGAGCCGACCGTGCGGCGAAGGTCGTGCAATCGCACATCAGCGACCCCGGCCGCCGTGCGGACTCGCCCCCATGGCTTGCTGATGTTGACCAGGTGGGCGCCTGGCAGCTTGCCGGGCAGGACGTAGGGGTTGCCTTCGGTCTGGGGGAGGTCCCGCAGCAGGGCCACGGCAGGCGGGCTCAGCGGAATGTAGTGGGTTCGCCCGGCCTTGGTGTCGGGTAAGCGCAGTTCCGCCCGCGTCCAATCCACGTCCGCCCATTGGGCCTTGAGTAGCTCTGTCTTGCGGGCTCCAGTCAGCAGGTACAACCACAGGGCCGCGCGGGCCGATGCGTTCGGTTCTTCGTTGATCGCCTGGGCGAGACGGGGTAGTTCGTCATGCGTCACCCAGCGGTCGCGCTTGGCTTCCGTGAAGCGGTCAATGTCGCGGGCCGGGTTGCCGTGGCCTTCGGGCACGAATCCCCAGCGGCGGGCAAGCTCGAACATCTTGGACAGCAGGGCAAGCACTCGGTTGGCCTCATAGGGGGCGCGCTTGCCGATGGTGCGATGCAAGGTTTCCACGTCCGGCCGGGTGATCGCCCGCGCCTTGCGGCTTCCCCACTTGGGCAGGACGTAGGCGTTGATCCGCCGTTGGTCCTCGTCGCCTGACTTCTTGGCGTTGCCGTGCCGATCCATGTAGGCGAGGCACAGGTCGCGCATGGTCTCGCCTTGGCCTTCCTGCTCGCGGGTAGCGACCGGATCGGCGCCTTCGGTCTCGACCTTCGCCAGTTCCGACCGGGCCACGGTGCGGGCGTGGTCCAGGGTCAGGACGCCATAGGTCCCGATGGTCAACAGGCGCTTGCGGTCCCCGACTCGGTAGGACAGCACGAATGCCTTGCGGCCTCCCGGATAGACCCGACAGCCGAACCCCGGCGGATCATCGTCCCAGACCACAAAGCGCGCATTGCCGGTTCCCTGATACGTCAGGGAGTCGATTATTCGTCTTGTCAGTCGCATAGCCCATTACCCTCGGTTCCTGAGTCACCAGTCAGTTGCTCGGCTTCGAGTCACCACTGAGTCACCACTGAGTCACCAGAAGGGGGCGCATCAGGGCGTACCGTGCCGTAAAGGATAGCACAAGAAAACGAGCTAAGCTGTTGTTGCAGAGTAAGGAATCGTAATCGATAGTAACCGAGCGAAAGGGCGACTCTCAGACTATTAATCAGGTGGTCGCGCGTTCGAGTCGCGCAGGGCGCACCATCTTTTCAAAGACTTAAGGCGCCATCATGGCGCCTTTCTTGTTCTGGATTCCTCCATCCGGTGTTGCCCTGGACGATCCGAACGATCAGCGCCACCAGTATTCCGGATTGGAGCATCAAGAAAAACTGCCCCCGATCCGTCCCGACACCGCCGAGACTTCGCCCGACCACGCGTCACCGAGCGGACTGGAGCCACGTCGAGGTCTGGACGACAGGGCCTTGACCGCGGCACGCCGATCGGATAGTTTTCTGAGAACTGCTAGCAGCCTGTCGGACTTTAGGCGATTTCCGAATAAGACGCTATCAAGCATCAA
>JACDZJ010000264.1_pt1 | contig 19183 bp, 16 predicted proteins | sample 7365721 | NCBI WGS metagenome assembly JACDZJ01 (sample SAMN15143480, study PRJNA637477) | pond metagenome | biome: freshwater wetland ecosystem [ENVO:00000243]; feature: pond [ENVO:00000033]; material: pond water [ENVO:00002228]; isolation source: pond water containing pink berries ... | reverse complement strand
ACCGTTGCTGGGTGTCACTGAAATATGTGCCTCAAAAGTGTCAAACTCGGGTCGGAGTAGTGCTACTGGCCAAGCAGCGCGGAATGATCCCCTCGGCGCGACAGGTCATCGCAGAACTGAAAATGCACGGCATGTATCTGTCCGACAAAACGATAGACAGAGCACTGGCTCTTGTTGGTGAATAGCTCGCCGTAAAACGCGAGAGCAGGACGGTCTGCCGTCCCGCCAGCGCCGACTTTTCAAGAGTCGGTCAGGAATGCCGCCAAGTGTGCGGCGGATGGGGATTCCAGGAGAACAGCTTGAACAACCCGTCACTCACGGCAATCATTGCCTGCAGCACGGTCGCCGCCAGCAGGTGACCATAGAGCTTCATCTGCTTGGACATGAGGCCTTGAACCCGCTGCATTTCCTGGGCGCGTAGGCGCCGGGCATGCTGTTCGATTGCGACGCTATCAATGTGGGTCATGACGTTTCCTTTCAATTTTGCAATGCAACATCTGATACGACACTTTAATTAATAACTTTAGGAAACACAATTAACACCAAAGGAACAACATTGATGCTGTTTGATCCATAATTCAGCCATGGATCGTGCCGCTGAAATGACTGCCTTCGTCCGCGCTGTGGAAACCGGCGGGTTTACTGCCGCAGCGCGGGAAATGAATCAGACCCCTTCCGCCCTCTCCAAACTGGTCACGCGTCTGGAAGACCGGCTGGGGGCCCGGCTATTGCATCGGACTACGCGCCGCCTGCAATTGACGGCCGAAGGCGAAGCCTTCTATGCCCGCGCCAGGCCGATTCTTGCTGCCATGGACGAGGCGGAAGCCGAGGTAACCCAGGCTGGGTCCAGTCCGCGCGGTCTGCTACGCCTGCGTTGCAGCTCGGCCTTCGGCATGCACCAGTTGCCCTCGGCGATTTCGCGCTTTCTGGAGCGCTATCCCGAAATCGAGATCGACCTGACGGTCAGTGACCAGCCGCTCGGCCCGCAGGACGATGGCTTCGATCTAGCCATCCGTAACGGCCCGCTTGACGAGTCGTCAATGGTGGCACGACGGATCTGCAACCTGGAACGAGTGATCTGTGCCTCGCCGGCTTACCTGAAACGTCATGGGCGCCCCGAAACGCCGGATGACCTGCAACGCCATAACTGCCTGTGGATCACCGGCCTGCCGGCCCTGCGCCGCTGGCCCTTTGATACCGATGAAGGCATTCGGGTGGTGCATGTCAGCGGCAACGTCGCCGCCAACAATGCCGACACGGTGCTGCAACTGGCCCTCGCCGGCGTTGGCATCGCCCGCCTGACGGAAGTGATCGCCGGCGAGGCGATCCGTGACGGCAAACTGGTGCCGGTGCTGACCGACTGGCATCACGTCGAGCCAGTCACCCTTTACGCCACCTATCCGAGTAACCGCAACCTGTCACCCAAGGTGCGGGCCATGGTCGATTTCCTGGTGGAAACCTTCGGCCACGCTCCCTGGCAAAAGGACTGAAACCTCATGCGAACAGCCAGGGCTGCGCGGCCTTGTGTTTCTTCTCGAAGGCTTTGATATCGCCTGCGTGCTGCAGGGTCAGGCCGATCTCGTCGAGGCCGTTGAGTAGGCAATGCTTGCGATGTGGTGTGATGTCGAAGGTGAACCATTCGCCAGCCGGGTTACGCACCGTCTGCGTTTCGAGATCGACGCGCAGCTGGTAGCCTTTCTTGTCGGCACACTCGCGGAACATCTGGTCGACGATTTCGCTGGATGCGACGATCGGCAGGATGCCGTTCTTGTAGCAGTTCGAGAAGAAGATGTCGGCGAAGGACGGCGCGATGACGACGCGGAAGCCGTAGTCCTCGATCGCCCAGGGCGCATGCTCGCGTGAAGAACCACAGCCGAAGTTGTCGCGCGCCAGCAGCACCTGCGCGCCCCGGTAGCGCGTCTGGTTGAGGACGAAATCCTTCTTCAGCGGACGGTGGGTGCAATCCATGCCCGGCTCGCCGGTATCCTGGTAGCGCCACTCGTCGAACAGGTAGGGGCCGAAACCGGAACGCTTGATGGACTTGAGGAACTGCTTGGGAATGATGGCATCGGTATCGACGTTGGCGCGGTCGAGCGGGCAAACCAAACCGTCAAGATAGGTAAAGGGTTTCATGGTCAGAAGCTCCGGATGTCGACGAAGTGGCCGGCGATGGCGGCGGCGGCGGCCATCTGCGGGCTGACAAGATGGGTGCGGCCGCCGGCCCCCTGGCGGCCTTCGAAGTTACGGTTTGAGGTCGAGGCGCAGCGCTCGCCCGGTTCGAGACGGTCGGCGTTCATGGCGAGGCACATCGAGCAACCCGGTTCGCGCCATTCGAAACCGGCCGCAATGAACACCTGGTCCAGCCCTTCGGCCTCGGCCTGGCGCTTGACCTGGCCGGAGCCGGGTACGATCAACACCTGCTTGACGCTGGTGGCTTTCTGCCTGCCTTTCGTCACGCCGGCGGCGGCGCGCAAATCCTCGATGCGCGAGTTGGTGCAACTACCGATGAACACCTTGTCGACCTTGATCTGATCGATGGGGGTATCAGCCTTGAGGCCCATGTACTGCAGCGCACGCTCGATGCTGCCACGCTTGACGACATCCTTCTCATTGGCGGGGTTCGGCACTTTCGCGCCGATAGGCAGCACCTGCTCGGGCGAGGTACCCCAGGTCACCTGCGGCTCGACCTTCGCCGCGTCGAGTTCGATCACGCAGTCGAATTCCGCATCGGCATCCGAAGTCAGCGTCTGCCAGTAAGCGACGGCCTTGTTCCACTGCGCTCCGTTAGGCGCATGGGTGCGGCCCTTAAGATAGGCGAAGGTCCTTTCGTCCGGGGCGACCAGGCCGGCGCGCGCGCCGCCTTCGATCGCCATGTTGCACAGGGTCATGCGGCCCTCCATCGACAAGTCTCGGATCGCGGAACCACCAAATTCGATGGCGTAGCCCGTGCCGCCGGCGGTGCCGATCCTGCCGATGATCGCCAGCGCGATATCCTTCGCCGTCACGCCAGCGCCGACTTTCCCCTCCACCTTGATCAGCATGCGCTTGGAGCGCTTGGCGACCAGCACCTGCGTGGCGAGCACATGCTCGACCTCGGAGGTGCCGATGCCTTGGGCCAGTGCGCCGAAGGCGCCGTGGGTCGAGGTATGGCTGTCGCCGCAGACTACGGTCATGCCGGGCAGCGTGGTGCCATTCTCCGGGCCGATCACATGGATGATGCCCTGGTTGGCGTGCTTGAACGGGAAATACACCAACGCACCGAAGTCCTTGATGTTGGCATCCAGCGTCTCGACCTGCAGGCGCGAAATCGGGTCCTTGATGCCCTCGTTCCAGGCGTTGGTCGGCGTATTGTGGTCGGGGTTGGCGACAATGGAAGTGGCGCGCCAGGCCTTGCGGCCGGCCAGCCGCAGCCCTTCGAAGGCCTGCGGGCTGGTCACCTCGTGCATCAGGTGGCGATCGATGTAGAGCAGGCAGGTGCCGTCGGATTCCTCGCGGACGACGTGCGATTCCCAGAGTTTGTCGTAGAGCGTCTTGCCGGTCATGATGACCCTCCTTTTTGCGGGTGATGGCACATGCTAGCGAAATCCGGGTACCCTAACAAGACTATAACTTATACTAGTATCAAGACTAACAGCCTGGGCATCGTTCATGGACACCCGTCTCAAGGAACTCGGTGAATTCCTCGTCGCACTGCGCGGCCGCCACGCGCCGCAACAATTCGGCTTTCCCGCCGGCAGCCGGCGCCGCGCTCCCGGCCTACGCCGCGAGGAAGTCGCCCAGATCGCCGGCATCAGTCCCACCTGGTATGCCTGGATAGAACAGGGGCGACCGGTCAACGTCTCCGCCGAAGTGCTCGATCGGCTGGCCAGCGGTCTGCAGCTCACGCCGAGCGAACGCGATTACCTGTTCGAACTGGCCGGACGGCGCGATCCGCTGGAAGCGCCGCCCGACGTCGATACCGTCTCGGATACGCTGCTTGCCCTGCTGCGCGACATCAGGGTACCCGCCTACCTGATGGGACGCAGCTGGAACCTGCTGGCCTGGAACAAGCCCGCAGAAAAGCTCTTCGCCGGCTGGCTTGACCAGCCCCAGGCCACCCAGGAGCCACCCCGCAACCTGTTGCGCTTCGTCTTCCGCGATGCTGCGGCGCGCAGCCTGATCGTCGACTGGGAAGCACGCGCACGGCGCCTCACCGCCGAGTTCCGCGCCGACTGCCGCACCCGGCTCGACGAGCCGGCCGTGCAAAGCCTGGTCACCGAACTGTTGCAGGAGAGCGCCGATTTCGCCTGTTTCTGGAAACAGCACGATGTCCTTGAACGTCAGGGGGGCACGAGGGCCTTCCATCTTCCGCAACGAGGGATCGTAAGCTGCCAGCAGGTCACACTTCATCCGATCGACCAAGAGCACATCAAGCTGGTACTGCTGAAGCCGGACGCCTGACGCCGTCCCGCCACAGCCGACTTTTCGCCGGCAGGTGCCTCAGTGATGCGACTTCATCATCAGGGTAAGGATTTTCAGGTTGATGACAAAAAAGCGCACCACCTGCCAGGGCAGCGACTTGCGCATGGCGCAGGTAAAGGCGGTCGGGGTGGGCGGGTAGTACGCCTGCTGGTAGGGTTCGCGGTTGGTGATCTTGCCTGTCATGTCTCGCTCCTTGAATGGGGTCGCCCGTCAGTCCGGCATCAGGGTCCAACCCGGCTTCATCTTCGCCTGGTAGATGAAGGCATGGTGCAGCAGGTACTTCATCCAGTGGCCGGCCAGGCCGATTTCGCCGAAGGTCAGGTTGTCGTCGCGGCCGTGCAGCGGATACTTCTCGAAATCGGGCACGACCGGATAGACGGTCATGGTCACCGCCGTGCCGGAAAAGAAGCCCGAGCCGGTCGAGGCCACGCAGGCGGCGCCCATCTCGGCCATTGAGGCGCTTTGCGTCGGTTTGTCGGCGCCGTTGATCATGTCGCGGATGCTCTTCGCCACGGCCATGGCCATCGCCGCCGATGGCATGCCGGTGCGCGGCGGGGCCGGGTTGATCGGCGTACCGTTGGCGCTTTGCATCGGCTTGCTGATCAGGTGCGGCGGGGCGAAGGCGATGCCGACCGCGAAGATGTTGCGGTAGCCCGGCGTCTGATAGGTCTTCGGCCAGTCCTTGCCGCTCCATTCGAGGTAGGGGCGCGGCGTATAGTCGGCATCCACCTTCATGAAGCCGTTGGGCGCGAACAACTGAGGGGTGATATCGCCGCCGGCCTGGTCGAAGGCCTTGAGGCCGACGCCCGCGAAGGGCGGGATCAGCATCGAGAAATCGAATTCCAGTTCGTGGAAGGATCCGTCCAGCAGTTCGTAGTGGATCTTGCCGGCCTCGACCTTCTTGACGTGCGCGCGGGTGATCCATTCGATGCCGCGCTCGACCATCAGCGACTCGGCGAAGGTCTTGCCATTGGTGACGTAGCCGCCGCGCGTGATGTGAACGCCACCCATGCCGAAATCGCCCAGTTCGTACTCGTTGCTGATCCAGACGATCTTCGCCCGATCGCGCACGCCGGCTTCGCGCAGTTCGTGGTCGATGTTGTAGATGTATTCGAAAGCCGCGCCCTGGCAGGTGCACATGCCGTGGCCGGTGCCGATGACGAAGGTGCGCTTCTCGCCGGCGCGCAGGGCGGCGATGTTTTCCTGGAATTTGTGGTTCGCTTCCAACGCATGGCTGGCGGTGCAGACGGACACCGTATGACCGTGGTCGGGACCGAGGCCTTCGGTCGCGCCGAAGTTCAGCTTCGGCCCGGTGGCATTCACCAGATAGTCGTAATGGATGTCCTCGCGCTGACCGGCCTTGGCCGGCAGGGTGTATTCAACCGTGACGAAGGGCCGCGCATCGGCTGCGGTGCCCTCGGGATTGAGCGAAAGTCCCTTGGCCTGCCGGAAATCGACGCGCGTCTTGCGATACACCTCGGCCAGGTCGAAGGTGACATCCTGCTCGGTCATGCGGCCGACGCCAACCCAGATGTTCGAGGGAATCCAGTTCCACTTGGCGTTGGGCGACACCATGACGATCTCGTGCTGCTTGCCCAGCCACAGGTTCAAGTAGCGGGCCATGGTATGCCCCGACAGACCCGCCCCCAGAATCACGACTCTAGCCATTGCTTGTCTCCTGCCATGCCAGAAAGACAAGAATATTAGGTTGTTCTAATAATTGAAACTACTACCCGTTGGGGTTATGCCGGCATTTCCTGGTCACGGATCAGCTTGACTTCCATGGCATCGACCAGCGCCTGCCAAGAGGCGTTGATGATGTCGGTCGACACGCCAATGGTGGTCCAGCTCTCGTGGCCATCGCTCGACTCGATCAGCACACGCACCCTCGCGGCCGACGCCTTGTCGGAATCGAGCACGCGCACCTTGTAGTCGGTCAGCCGAATCGAGCCAATGGCCGGGTAGAGCCGTTCCAGCGCTTTTCGCGCCGCCTTGTCGAGCGCGTTCACCGGCCCGTCGCCCTCGGCCACGGTCAGCACTTCCTGGTCGCCGACGCGCACCTTGATGATCACCGAGGAATTCACTTCGTTGAGCGCCGGCTCGTGGGTGATCACCTTGAACTCGACCAGTTCGAAGAAGGGCAGGTAGCGGCCGAGCATCTTGCGCACCACCAGGTCGAAAGAACTTTCCGCCGCCTCGAACTGGTAGCCCTCGTGCTCGAGTTCCTTGAGCCGGTCGATGATCTTCATCGTCTCGGGCGAATCCTTCGACAGCGTCGCGTCGATGGCGTTGATACGCGCCATCAGGGTGCTGCGCCCCGCCACCTCGGACATCAGCACGCGGCGGCTGTTGCCGACCTGTTCCGGATTGATGTGCTCGTAGGAGACCGGGTTCTTCACCACCGCGTCGATGTGCATGCCGCCCTTGTGGGCGAAGGCATGACCGCCGACGTAGGCCGCCTTTTCATTCAGCGGCAGGTTGGCGATCTCGCTCACCGAACGCGCCACCGAAGTGAGGTGGCGCAGCGCGTCGGGCGGAATGCAGGCGTAACCCAGCTTCAGTTGCAGGTTGGGGATGATTGAGCACAGGTTGGCATTGCCGCAGCGTTCGCCCAGCCCGTTAATGGTGCCCTGCACCTGGCTGGCGCCGGCCTGCACGGCGCGGATGGAATTCGCCACCGCCATCTCGCTGTCGTTGTGGCAGTGGATGCCGACCGCCATGCCGGGAAAGCGCGCGCAGACCACGCCGGTGATCGCGAAGATTTCGTCGGGAAAGCTACCGCCGTTGGTGTCGCACAGCGCCAGACTGTCGGCGCCCGCTTCCGCCGCCGCAGCGAGCGTCTGCAAGGCATAGTCGGCATTGGCCTTGTAGCCGTCGAAGAAGTGCTCGGCGTCGAACACCACCTCCTTGCCGTGCTGCTTGAGGTAGCGGAGGGTGTCGCCGATCATCGCCAGGTTCTCGGCCAGCGTGGTGCGCAAAATCTCCAGCACCTGATAGTCCCAGCTCTTGCCGAAGATGGCGATGGCCGGCGTACCCGCTTGGAGCAGGGATTGCACATTAACATCCGCCGTCACGTCAGCGCCGACTTTTCGGGTGGCACCGAAGGCGATGATGCGCGCGTTAGCCAGCTTCAGCGAGGCGGCGCGGGCAAAGAATTCCAGGTCCTTCGGATTGGAACCGGGATTGCCGGCCTCAATGTAGGCGACGCCGAGCGCATCCAGCCGCTCGACGATCTTGAGCTTGTCCTCGACCGAATAAGAAATGCCCTGAGCCTGGGCGCCGTCGCGCAAGGTGGAATCGTAGATGGAGATTCGTGTCATCGGAGTCGTTATAACTGCATTACAGCGGGATTTTACAGGCTCGCAGTGCCGGCCACCCAGCGCAATTCGCTGGCGGGTATGCTCAGCGGCAGGCGCATACCCAAAGCGAGGGGCAGACTGCCACGGGTGTGCGGGATGTCGGCAGTGACGACCGCAGCACCGACCCGGATCTCGTAGCGCTGGAATTCCCCGAGGAATTCCGCCGCTTCGATGCTGCCTTCGAGTACGAGGTGATCGTCCGCATCCGCCTTGCCACCAAACTGGACAGCATGGGGCCGGAAAGCCAGATCGCACTCCGCCAGCGGTGATTGCACTGTTGCTGGCAAGGCAATCTCGCCCAACAGCGGCGACGAAAAATGCAAGCCATCACCAACCGACGTGACCCTGCCGGAAAACAGATTCACGCTGCCGACGAACTGGGCAACGAACCGGTTGACGGGATGGTCGAACAAGTCCATCGGCGTGCCGACCTGCTGGATCACGCCCTGATCCATCACGGCAATCCGTTGGCAGGTGGTCAGCGCCTCTTCCTGATCGTGGGTCACGAAGATCGTCGTGATGCCGAGCCGGCGCTGCAATTTGACGAGTTCCTGCCGTGTCTGCACCCGCAGCTTGGCATCAAGATTGGACAGCGGTTCGTCAAGCAGCAGCACCTGCGGCTCGATGGCGAGAGTTCGTGCGATGGCGACCCGTTGCTGCTGACCGCCCGACAGTTGCCCGGGACGACGCTTCGCGTATTCGACCAGGCCGACCAGTTCCAGCGCCGCATGCACCTTGCGGCGAATCTCGATGCTGGGTATACGGCGTTCCTCGAGGCCGAAGGCGACGTTCTGCTCGACCGTCATGTGCGGCCAGAGCGCATAGTTCTGGAACACCATGCCGACATTGCGCTCCCAGGGCGGAATCCCGGTGACATCGCACCCGGCGATCATCACCGAGCCATTCTGGTGCTGGTTGAAGCCGGCAATCAGGCGCAGCAGGGTGGACTTGCCAGAACCGGAAGGGCCCAGTAGCGCGAAGAATTCGCCGGGTGCTACGCTGAGGTTGATGTCGCGGAGCACTTCGGTTTTGCCGAAAGCCAGTGCGACGTTGCGAATATCGACGCCGACAGGGATCATTTGCGTCCTCCTTGCTGATACGGCGAATGCGCCGCGACGAGGCGATGCGAGAGGTAAGTACCCAGTGCAACGAGCACCACGGCGATGACGCCGAGCGCCGCGCCGGGTCCGCGCCCGGCGATCGACTGGAAGTAGAGGTAGATCCCGTAAGACATCGGTGCCAGGCTCTCGCGACTGGTCAGCAGCATCGTCTCGGAAATCTCGGTCGTGGCCGTGATGAAACTGGTGACGAAACCGGCCAGGATGCCACCCATCATCAGCGGCACCACCACGCGGCGGATCGTCCGCCAGCGCCCGGCACCGAGGTTCTGTGCCGCCTCCTCGAGGGCCGGATGCACCTGTGTCAGGGCCGCCATGCAGGAACGCAGCGCATACGGCAGGCGGCGCACCGCATAGGCCAGCACGAAAACCACCCAGCTGGCGGTCAGGGCACCGCCGCCGAAAGGCAGTTCGACACCGCGGAAGGTACGCAGATAACCGATGCCCAGCACCAGCCCTGGCATCGCCAGCGCCACCGTCACCAGGTGATCGAGCACTTGCCGGCCCGGCAGGGTCGTGCGCAACACGATGTAGGCGATGGCCGTCCCGATGAATACATCCATCAGGGCCGCCAGCCCGCAGTAGAGGAAGGTGTTCCAGATCATCTGCGACGACTCGCCAAAGATCGTGACGTAGTGATCGAAGGTGAATTGTTCCGGCAGCACGGTGAAACTCCACACCTTGGAAAGCGACAACAGCAGGATGCCGAGGTGCGGCGAGAGAACTAGCAGCAGGACGAAGCCGATCCAACCATAGGCGAGGAAGCTTTGTCCGAGGGTGAGACGCCGGCGGGGCGCCTGCGTGCCGCCGCGCGAAATCAGCGCGAAATCGCGCCGTTTAACGAACCACCAGGCGCCGGCCATCGCCATCACCGAGAAGGCGACAAGGATGACGCAAATCACATAGCCGATGGGGTCTTCGAGACCGATCGAGGTGACCCGCAGATAGGCCTGCGGCGCCAGCATGTTGGTGACGTTGAGCACCAGCGGCGTGCCCAGGTCGTCGAATACCTTGATGAAGACCAGCGAGGCCCCGGCGATATAGCCCGGCAGGGCGAGCGGAAACACCACGCGGCGAAACAAGCGCCAGCCATGCGCGCCGAGATTCTGCGCCGCCTCCTCCATCGAGGAATCGATATTGGCGAGCGAAGCCGAGAGGTTGAGCAGGATGAACGGGAAGTAATGCAGGGTCTCGACGAAGATGACACCGTTCAGGCCGTCCATCAGCGGCAGGGCAAACCCGAAGGCATCCTTGAGGATCAGGTTCACCGCGCCGGAGCGGCCGAACAGCAACTGCATCGCGGCAGCGCCGACAAAGGCCGGCATCACCAGCGGCAGCACCCCGAGGGTCTGGATCAGGATCGCGCCGCGAAACTGGAAGCGCACCGTGAGATAGGCGAGCGGCACGGCAATCAAGGTCGCCAGCAGTACCGTGCTGCCACCGACGAACAGGCTGTTGGCGAAACTCTCGCGCATCAACGAAATTTCATTGAAGGCGGCAAAGTGCGCCAGGGTGATGCCACCCTGCCCATCTGAAAATGCCGTATAGATGACGGTCGCGACGGGAACGACCAGAAAGACCAGCAGGAAGGCGGCTATCGCCAGTGCGACCGCCACCAGCGCCGGACTGCTGCGCGTCATGCGCCTACTTGGCGCTCTTCGCGAGTTCGACCGCCCTGGCGTAGTTCGCCTTGACCTTGGCAGCCCACTCCTCCTCGACCCTGGCCTTTGCCTGCGAGGCCTCGGCATTCGCCTTGTCGGCCTTGAACAGTTCGATCAGTTTCCTGTCGGCAGCCTGTTTTTCATCGAGCACCGGTTGCTGCACCAGCTTGCGCGCCTCGTCCAGTTGCGGGCTCTTCCTGCCGCCGAGGCGTTTGTCGGCCTCGTGGATTTCCTTCACCGCCGCGACCAGTTCCTTGTGGCGGAAACTGATCATCTGGTCGAAGAGCGACACCACGATGTAATAACGCGCCTCGGAGAGATTCGAGTCGAAATTCACCTTCGCCTGGATATTGCCGGTGAATGGGTTCGGGAAGCCCGCCGGTGCCTTCGCATAAATGGATGGCAGAACCGGCAGCCGGCTGATCTTCGGATCGAGCAACAGCGTCTGGCCTTCCTCGGACAGTGTGAACTCGATGAAACGCTTACCTGCATCGGGTGACTTGCTGCCGTCGATCAGGGCAATGTTCGCCGGCACGATGGCAGTCACCGACGGGTAGACGAATTCGACCGGCATGCCGGAGTTCTTGGCGGCAAGGCCGAAGAAGTCGATTACCAGGCCAATGCCGAACTGGCCGTTGGAAACGCCGTCCGGCACCCCGAAACTGCGTTCGGTAATCGCAGCCGAGTTGCCGCAGATGGCCAGCAGATGTTCCCAGCCCTTGGTCCAGCCCTCTCCCTGCAGGATGGTTTCCACCGTCAGGTGCGTCGTACCGGAGCGCGAGGGACTCGAAATCGCCAGATGGCCGAAGTACACCGGCTTGACGAGGTCCGTCCATTCCTTCGGTTCCGGCAAGTTGTTGGCCTTCATGTAGCGGGTGTTCCACATCAGGCCGTAGCCCGCCAGGGCCTGGCCGCGATAGAAGCCTTCCGGATCATTGACCGGGTAGTTACCGATCTTTTGTGGAATCGCCGGATTGCCGGTACCGATCTTGGTCAGCAGCTTGCTGCTGGACAACACCTCGAAGGCGTCGGGGGCTGAAGCCCAAAACACTTCAGGGCGCGAACCAAGCGGTTGCTCGCGCACATAGGCAATACCCGCCGCCGTGTTCTTGTTGAGGACTTCAAGCTTGTCGTTGGGATACTTTGTCTCGAAGGCTTTCTTGTAAGCCGAGGTCAGTTCCTTGGGAAAAGAGGTCACCACAGTGACGGTATCAGCCAGTGCGCAAAATGGGACCCCGAACATGACCGCGATCAGGGCACAACGGATGGAACGCTTCATCAAATCCCCCTTGTCAACTTTGGTAGTGACGCCGTCTCGCCAGCGCCGACTTTTTCAGGTTACTACCAAGCCGGATTTTAGTTGTTCGCCAAACGATCGGCCAGCAGTTCCATCTGCGGTAACCATCTCGGATATTTCGGCTTGTGCTAGATTGAGAAAGATGAACAACCACAGCCTCTCGCGCGTTCCCCGCAAGGCGCCACGCCCCAAACGTTCCGGCAAGGCCGGACTGCCGGCCGGGTCGCTGGTGCATCTGGGTGAACGCAAGACCGAGCGGGCCGCCATCGCGCTGATCGAGTACCGGCCGGACGGCCTCGACGAAAAGCATTTCGACAGCCTCGCCGCCTGCCGGGCCAGCGAAACCACCGGCGGCAAGCTCTGGCTCAACGTGCATGGTCTGCATGAACCTGAGGTGATGGGCGAGATCGGCCGGCGCTTCAAGCTCCACCCCCTGGTACTCGAAGACATCCTCAACACCGATCAGCGGCCTAAGCTGGACGACTACGGCGACTACCTGTTCCTCGTCGCGCGCTTCTTCGACTACGACCCGGCCACGCTCACCGTCACCTCCGAGCAGGTCAGCTTCGTGATCGGCCAGGACGTCGTACTGACCTTCCAGGAACGCTCGACCGGCAGCTTCGATCCGGTACGCGAGTGGCTGCGCCAGGACAAGGGACGCATCCGCCAGCTAGGCACCGACTACCTCGCCTACGCCCTGCTCGACCTGCTGGTGGACCGCTATTTCACCGTGCTGGAACAGGTCGGCGAGCGTACCGAACAGCTTGAAGAAGACCTGATGGCGAAGCCCGACGCCGCGCAGCTGCACACCCTGCACCTGCTCAAGCGCGAAACCCTGGTGCTGCGCCGGGCCATCTGGCCGCTGCGCGAAGTCATCAACACGCTGGTGCGCAACGAGGCGCGCTTCTTCACCCCGGAAACCCAGCTCTACCTGCGCGACATCTACGACCATACGGTGCACCTGATCGAATCGCTCGAAGCCATCCGCGACCTGATTGCCGGCATGCTCGACATCTACCTGTCCTCGATCAGCAACCGTGTCAACGAAGAGGTGCGCGCCCTCACCGTCGTCGCGCTGATCTTCATGCCGGCCACGCTGATCTCCGGCATCTTCGGCATGAACTTCCACAGTATGCCGCTGCTCGACAACCCAGCCGGCTTCCTGTTCGCCATCGGCCTGATGATCGGCGTCGCCGGCACCATCGGCTTCATCTTCTGGCGGCGGCGCTGGATCAGCTAACCTCCCGAAAATCCTCAAGGAATTTCATGCACCCGCAAACCTTCATTCCGGGCAAGGACGCCGCGCTCGAAACCTCCATCGCCACCCTGCAGCAGCGGCTGACGCAACTGGGCTTTCACATCGAGGAACGTTCCTGGCTCAATCCGGTGGAGGGCATCTGGTCGGTACACATTCGGGACAGGGATTGCCCACTGCTGTTCACCAACGGCAAGGGCGCATCGAAACTGGCCTGCCACGCCAGCGCGCTGGGCGAATTTTTCGAGCGCCTGTCCACGCGCTATTTCTGGACCCACTATTACCTCGGCAGCGACATCGCCAACGGCAATTTCGTGCACGACCCGCGTGAGCGCTGGTTTCCCATTACCGAAGACGGCGCCTGGCCCACCGGGCTGCTGACACCCGAACTGCAAGCCTTCTACAACCCGACGGGCGGCATCGATGCCGACGCGCTGGTCGACCTCAATTCGGGCAACGAAGAGCGCGGCATTTGCGCCCTGCCCTACACGCGCCAGCGCGACGGCGCCATCGTCTGGTTCCCGGTCAACATCATCGGCAACCTGTATGTGAGCAACGGCATGTCGGCCGGCAACACGCCCGCCGAAGCGCGCACCCAGGCGCTGGCGGAGATTTTCGAGCGCCACGTCAAGTTCAAGATCATCGCCGAGGGGCTGTGCCTGCCGGACGTCCCCGAAGAGGTCATCGCCCGTTACCCGCATATCGCCGCCGGCATTGCCTGCCTGCGCGCCGCCGGTTTCGGCATCCTCGTCAAGGACGCCTCGCTGGGGGGCGAATACCCGGTGATGAACGTCACCCTGCTCAACCCGCAGGATCAGGGCTGCTACGCCAGCTTCGGCGCCCATCCGCGCTTTGACATCGCCCTGGAACGCGCCCTCACCGAACTGCTGCAAGGCCGCGCCATCGATGCGCTGGGCGGCTTTCCACCGCCGGGCTGCGACCTCGACGAAGTCGCCAGCAGCCCCAACCTCGAAATCCACTTTGTCGATTCGAGCGGCATCCTGCACTGGAACTTCCTCGCCGACACGCCGGATTTCGATTACTGCGACTGGAACTTCAGCACACCGCAGTCGGAAACCGGCCACGACTGCGCCTGGCTCACGGAGCGCATCCATGCGCTGGGCCACGACATCTACGTGGCCGACTTCGACCAACTCGGCGTCTATGCCTGCCGCATCGTCGTACCGGGCCAGTCGGAGATCTACCCGGTCGACGACCTCGAATGGGAGAACAACAGCGTCGGAAATGCACTGCGCGCCGACATCCTGAACCTGCCGGAACTCGACGAGGCCGGCTGCGGCGACCTGCTCGACGACCTCAACGACAGTGGCCTCGACGACCAGCGTCTGGTGCGCGCTCTGATCGGGCTGGCGGCCGATCCCGGCACGCTCTGGGAAGACCTGCGCGTGGGCGAACTGAAGACCCTGCTGGCGCTGGCATGCGGCGATGAAGCAGCCATCCGGGAAGGCCTCGAATGGATCGCCGGCTTCGAACAGATCAATCCGCAACGGGGGCGCGTCTATCGCTGCATCGACACCTTGATGCGACTGGACGACCTGGAAAAAACCGAGGCCTGCCGCGACGGACTGGAATTGCTGTTCGGTGCCGAGGCGCTGGTCGAGGCCGAGGCCCTGCTGGCAGGCGAACAGCGCTTTTTCACGGTCGGTACCCCCGGCTTGACCCTCGCGGGCTGCGCCCTGCACCAGCGCCTGCTCGACGCTTATGCCAAGGCTCAAGCCGCCATCAAGAACTGATCACGCCGCCAGAACCGTCTCCACCAATTTCACCCAGTAACGGATGCCGAGCGGAATGATTTCGTCGTTGAAGTCGTAGTGCGCGCTGTGCAGCATGCAGCCGCCCGCCCCCGGCCCGTTGCCCAGCCAGACGTAGCAGCCCGGCACCTCGCGCGACAAATAGGCGAAATCCTCCGCGCCCATGCTCGGCTTGAGGCTGTCGACGACGTTTTCCGCGCCAACCATCTCGCGCGCCACCGCACGGCACAGCGCGGTCGGGCCGGCCGCATTGATGGTCGGCGGATAGCCACGCACGAACTGCAGGTCCACCGCCACGCGGTGCGTCGCAGCGATGCCGGCGCAGATACGCTCCATGCCCGCCTCCAGCGCATCCTGCAGTTCGGGCCGAAAGCTGCGCACCGTGCCGCCCAGCACCGCCTGTTCGGGCAGGATGTTGTCGGCATGGCCCGCCTGGAAGCGCGTTACGCTCACCACCGCCGCATCCTGCGGATCGGTCTCGCGACTGACGAGGGCTTGCAGCGCCTGCACCAGCGCCGCGCCAGCCAGCACGGCGTCGCTGCCCAGATGCGGCATGGCGGCATGCACGCCGCGAGCAGTAATGGTGATGCCGAAGCGGTCGGCGCCGGCCATCACCGGCCCGGCCAGTGCGGCGATACTTCCCGCCGCCAGCCCCGGCCAGTTGTGCAGGCCGAACACCTGCTGCATCGGGAAGCGTTCGAACAAGCCCTCCTCAACCATCACCCGCCCGCCCCCCTCGTGCTCCTCGGCCGGCTGGAAGATGAAATAGACTGTGCCGTTGCAAGGCAGACTATCGCGCAGGCGCACCAGCGCCTCGGCTGCGCCGAGCAGCATCGCCGTATGGCCGTCATGGCCACAGGCATGCATGCGTCCCTCGTGGCGCGAGCGATGCGCGAAGCTGTTGAGTTCGGGCAGCGGCAGGGCATCCATGTCGGCGCGCAGGCCGATGGCGCGGCCATTGCCGCCGTCGCCCAGCACCAGCCGCGCCACTACGCCGGTTTTGGCGATGCCTTCGAAGACTTCGAGGCCCAGTTGTTTAAGCGCGGTAGCCATAGTCGCGGCGGTGCGCACTTCGTCGAAAGCCAGTTCCGGGTGTGCATGCAGGTCGCGGCGCAAGGTACCGATGCGCTCAGCCAGCTCTGGCAAGAATTCGTTCAGGCTCATCGTTCCTCCTTCTTCGTTATGGAGGCACTCTATCACTGCACAGGTCTAGAATCACCGGCATGGACACTCGAATCCTGACCTGTGACGAACTACGTCGCATTGAGGCGGAACACAGCGCTGCCACACCACCGCTGATGCAACGCGCAGGTGCCGGCGCTGCCGCCCAAGCGCTCTCCATGCTCGCTGGGTCAAACGGGTCGGCACTGATCGTCGCCGGGCCGGGCAACAATGGGGGCGATGCTTTCGTCGTCGCCCGCCTGTTGCTGGCGCACGGCCAGCGCCCCATCGTGCTGTTCGCAGGCGATCCGGACTGCCTGCCCATCGACGCCAGGCAGGCCCATGCGGACTGGCTGGCCGCCGGCGGCACCTGCATCGACACCTACCCCAACGACCGTTTCGCGCTGATCGTCGATGGCCTGTTCGGCATCGGCCTGACGCGGCCCATCGAGGGGAGCTACGCCGGGTGGATCGAGCGCATCAATACCAGTTGCACGCCGGTGCTGGCGCTCGACATCCCCAGCGGACTGAACGCGGACACCGGTGCGACGACCGGCCCGTGCGTCCGGGCGGACCGCACCGCCACCTTCATCGCCCTGAAGCCGGGTCTGCTGACCGCCGACGGCCCCGATCATTGCGGGTCGGTGACACTATGCGACCTTGACCTCGATCCAGGCAGTGCCGGCGGCCAACTCATTTCGCCAGCACTGTTCCGCTTGAGCCTGCGGCCCCGCCTGCATAACAGCCACAAGGGCAGCTACGGCAGTGTCGCCATCCTCGGCGGCGCACCGGGCATGGCCGGCGCCGCGCTGCTGGCCGGCCGAGCGGCGCTCAGTCTCGGGGCCGGCCGCGTCTATCTCGGCATGCTCGAAACGCTGCCCGTCGATCCCGGCCAGCCGGAACTGATGCTGCGCAACCCGGCCGATGCGCTGGCGCATGCCAGCGTGCTCGCGGTCGGGCCGGGGCTGGGCGATTCACCGCAAGCCGGCGAGTTGTTGCAACAGGCCATCGAATCACCCCTGCCGCTCGTCATCGACGCCGACGGCCTCAATCTGCTGGCCAGGCAGGATCTGCTGCCGCGCCGCGCCGTCCCGCCAGTGCCGACTTTTCTGACGCCACATCCGACCGAGGCGGCTCGATTGCTTGGCATCACCACGGCACAGGTGCAGGTCGACCGACTGGCCGCGGCCCTCGCCCTGGCAACGCGCTTCGATGCGTTCATTGTGCTGAAGGGCTGCGGCACTGTCATCACCACGCCTGACGGCCAGTGGTTCATCAACACGACCGGCAATTCCGGCCTCGCCACCGCCGGCAGCGGCGATGTACTGACCGGCATCCTGGCTGCCCTGCTCGCCCAAGGCTGGCCGCCATTGGAGACCATCCTCGCTGCGGTGCACGTGCACGGTGCCGCCGCTGACGCCTGCGTGCAGGCGGGCTGCGGCCCCATCGGCCTGACAGCCGGCGAAATCATCCCGGAGGCGCGCCGCCTCCTCAACGACTGGATTCACGCATTGGAATAAACCATGGACTTCGCCCTCGCCCTCTCCGCCGAAATCGAACGCAATGTACTCGCCGCGCTCGCCGAAGACATCGGCAGCGGCGACCTGACCGCCCTGCTCGCCCCCGCCGCGCGCCCCGCCGCCGGCCTCGTCACCTGTCGTGAAAATGCCGTGCTGTGCGGCACCGACTGGTTCGATGCCTGCTTGCAGCACATCGACCCCGCCGCGCGCATCGACTGGTTCGTACAGGATGGCGCCACCCTGGAAGCCGGCCAAGTCGTCTGCGAAATCGTCGCCGACACGCGTGCCCTCCTCACCGCCGAGCGCAGCGCACTCAACTTCCTGCAATTGCTGTCGGGCACCGCCACGCAGACGCGCCGCTACGTGCAGGCCGTCGCTGGCACGCAAGCGCAGATCGTCGATACCCGCAAGACCGTGCCCGGCCTGCGGCTGGCACAAAAATACGCAGTGCGCTGTGGCGGTGGCACCAATCACCGCTTCGGCCTCTACGACGGCATCCTGATCAAGGAAAACCACATCATTGCCGCCGGCAGCGTGACGGCGGCACTCGCCCAGGCGCGCCCGCTCGCAGCGCCCGGCGTCTTCATCCAGATCGAGGTGGAAACACTGGAAGAACTGGGCGAGGCACTCGATGCCGGGGCCACGCTGATCCTGCTCGACAACATGGATCTCGGCCAGATGCGCCAGGCCGTCGGCCTGACTGCCGGCCGCGCCGCGCTCGAAGCCTCGGGCGGCGTGCGTCTGGAAACCGTGCGCGCCATCGCCGAGACTGGCGTCGACCGCATTTCCATCGGCACGCTGACCAAGGACGTGCGCGCTATCGACCTGTCACTACGGCACAACGAGGGTTGATACGGCACCTTCTCTGCTAGAATCCGCGCCCTGCCGCGGCACAGCCCCCCCCCGGAGAGGTGGATGAGTGGTTTAAGTCGCACGCCTGGAAAGCGTGTGTGGGATAACATCCCACCGCGGGTTCGAATCCCGCCCTCTCCGCCAAATACCTTGATTTATAAGGTAATTTGGCAAAGTCATCCGCAGAGTAGCAGACCCTAGCAGTAGTAAAAAAGCCGACAAAAGTTGGCTTTTTTACTTTAAGGTGTGATGGAAATGTGATGGAGTGTGCTTTAGCGTAACTGTATGGATGTGATGGTTTTGTGATGCCACTCTAGTTAAACCATCAATATCAAATCTCGTAACAGAGTAACGAACACATTGTTTTGTAATGTGTTTGTTTGCATTTATTTATTTGTTGATATACCATAGCAATAGCTTTCAGTTGATGATGCGTTAGCTGGAGGTTACCCGGGGCAACCGGGCTCGGAACCTGGACCGAATCGGACTAGCCGGTCAGGCATCTAGATGATGTGGCGCCTTTTGAAAAGCGCCAAAGGGAGGTTTACTTGGGAGTGCGCGCCAGGCCTCCTAAGGCCACTTGGGGGCATTTCTCCAAGCTGGTCGCCTGAGATTCAGGTGTGAGCTAGCTGTGCCTACTCTGCTCTCGCAGAGAAGGTCTGCTATGTCTCAACCATCTCATTCAGCATTAACGCTTGCTGAAAATACAGTCTCCAGCCTTTTCCCC
>JACDZJ010000263.1_pt1 | contig 19393 bp, 21 predicted proteins | sample 7365721 | NCBI WGS metagenome assembly JACDZJ01 (sample SAMN15143480, study PRJNA637477) | pond metagenome | biome: freshwater wetland ecosystem [ENVO:00000243]; feature: pond [ENVO:00000033]; material: pond water [ENVO:00002228]; isolation source: pond water containing pink berries ... | reverse complement strand
CGCTTATTTCGGTGCGTAGCTGAACACGTCGGCGAAGAACTCGTCCTTGGGCAGGCCGGCGGCGGTGAAATCATCGCGGGCAGCTTCGCACATCACCGGCGCGCCGCAGACGTAGGTTTGATAGGTGGACAGGTCCGGATGGTCGGCAAGGACGGCCTGATGGACCAGGCCGGTGCGGCCGCTCCAGTCTGCATCGGGTTCCGACAGTACCGGTACGTAGGCAATGCCGTTTTCCGCCGCCCACTTTTCGGCCAGCGCGTTCATATAGAGGCCGGCGCGATCCCTGGCACCCCAGTAGAGTTTCATCGGGCGCTGAATGTCGATGTGCAGGGCATGCTCGACCAGACCCTTGAGCGGCGCGAAGCCGGTGCCGCCGGCGACCAGGATGATCGGCCGGTCGGACTCCTCGCGCAGGAAGAAGCTGCCGAGTGGCCCCTCGATGCGCATGATGTCCTTCTCCTTCATGGTGGTGAACACGTACTCGGAGAAGTTGCCGCCGGGCACGCGGCGCACATGCAGTTCCAGCAGTTCGTCGGCATGTGGCGCGTTGGCCAGCGAGAAGGCGCGGCGCTTGCCGTCAGCCAGCAGGAACTCGATGTACTGGCCGGCGAGGAATTGCAGCCGCTCGTTGGTCGGCAGCTTGAGCTTGACGATCATCACGTCCTCGGCCACTAGATGCAGTTGCTGGATGCGGCAGGGCAGGGTCTTGATCTGGGCGCCCTGGGTGGCGCTGATTTCGCGCACCTCGATGCTCAGGTCGGAACGGGCTTTGGCGCAGCACAGCAGCGCAAGGCCGGCGGCGCGGTCTTCGACCGGCAGGGCATGATCCTGGGATGAACCGTGGTCGACCTCGCCCTCCAGTACCTTGCCCTTGCAGGCGCCGCAGGCGCCGTTCTTGCAGCCGTAGGGCAGGTTGATGCCCGCGTCGAGGGCGGCTTCGAGCAGGGTGGTGCCGACCGCCACGGAGAAGTGGTGGCCGCTGGGTTGGAGGGTGACTTGGTAGGCCATGCGATAATCGTCCGGTGAAGAAAAGAAGATTGCTGATCGTGGGTTGCGGTGATGTCGTGCGTCGTGCCCTGCCTGCCCTGACGCGGCGCTGGCGGGTGTTTGCGCTGGTGCGCACTCCCGATCCGTCGCTGCGTGCCGCCGGCGTGACGCAGATTCGCGGCGACCTCGACCAGCCGGCCGGTTTGCGGCGTCTGGGCGGCATCGCCCACGCGGTGCTGCATAGTGCGCCGCCACCCGCAAGTGGCGAGGACGACCCGCGTACGCAACGCCTGCTGGCCATGCTGACAAGGCGTGCGAGTTTACCATCCCGGCCACCGCAGCGCCTGGTGTACATCAGCACCACGGGCGTCTATGGCGATTGTGCCGGTGCGCTCGTACCCGAAACCCGTCCGTTGGCCGCCGCCACGGCAAGAGCGCAGCGGCGCGTCGCTGCCGAGCGTCGCTTGCGCCACTTCGGGAGCTGCCATGCACGTGTCAGCCTGTTGCGCGTGCCGGGCATCTACGCCGCCGACCGCCTGCCGCTCGACCGCCTGCGCCGCGCCGACCCGGTGCTGGCGCCCGCCGAGGATGTCTTTACCAACCATATCCATGCCGACGACCTCGCCCGCGCCTGCGTCGTCGCGCTGGAGCGGGGCGGCGCGAATCGCAGCTACAACATCAGCGACGATTCCGCCCTGCGCATGGGCGAGTGGTATGACCAGCTCGCAGACGCCTTTGGGCTGCCCCGCCCGCCGCGTGCCTCCCGCGCGGAAATCCGGACGCGCCTGTCGCCGCTACTGCTCTCGTTCATGAGCGAATCGCGCCGTCTCGTCAATTCGCGCATGAAGCGCGAACTCAAACTGCAGCTGCGCTACCCGACCGTCGCTGGCGCTCTACTAGAATTCGCCGCCAACAACAAACAAGGAAATCCCCCATGCTCTGGTTGAAAGCCTTCCACATCTTCTTTGTCGTCAGCTGGTTCGCCGGCCTGTTCTACCTGCCGCGCATCTTTGTCAATCTTGCCATGGTGCCGGCCGAGAATACGGCGGAACGCGACCGTCTGCTGCTGATGGCCCGCAAGCTCTACAAATTCGTCACGCCGATTGAGGGGCTGGCTATCATTACTGGCTTATGGCTGTGGTTCGGCTATGGCTTCTCCGGCGGCTGGCTGCATCTCAAGACCGCACTGGTCGTCGGTCTGGTCGTTTACCACCACTATTGCGGGCGCGTCCTCAAGCGTTTCCTTGCCGGTGAAAATGCCCGCACGCACGTCTGGTTCCGCTTCTTCAACGAGGTGCCGGTGTTCTTCCTGCTGGCGGTGTGCATCCTCGTGGTGGTCAAGCCGTTTTGAACGAATCCAGTCCCAAACTGCGACGCGTGGTGCGCCGCATGATGCCCGCACAGTCCGGCCAGTATTTCGCCACCTGTCCGCGCGGGCTGGAGCCGTTGTTGGGCGAAGACATCGCCGCCGCCGGCGGTCAGGAGATCGCCATCGCGCCGGGCGGTGTCGGGTTTGCCGGCAGCCCGGAGGCCGGCTACCGCATGAACCTCCATTCGCGCATCGCCACGCGGGTATTGCGCCGTGTCGCCGGCGCCGACTTTTTGAACGAGGCCGACATCTACCGGCTGGCCTACGACGTGGCCTGGGCGCAATTGTTTGACGTGAGCCGCAGCATCCGCGTCTATGTAACCGCCGTGCGCTCCCCATTCAAGAGTAACGAATACATCACCCTCAAGGTCAAGGATGCCGTCTGCGACCGCTTCCGCGCCGACTGCGCCAAGCGCCCGGACGTCAATACCGAAGCGCCCGACGTGCGCATCCATCTCTTCATCAACGAAAAACAGGCGACGCTCTATCTCGACACTTCCGGCGAACCCTTGTGGATGCGCGGCCAGAAGATCGCCAAGGTCGCCGCGCCGTTGAAGGAAAACCTGGCGGCCGGTATCCTGCGACTGGCCGGCTGGACGCCCGGAACACCGCTGCTCGACCCGATGTGCGGCTCGGGCACCTTCCTGCTGGAAGCGGCCGGCATGGCCCTCGGCGATGCGCCGGGCATCGCCCGCGACATGAAGGATTTCGGCTTCACCCGGTTGCTTGATTACGATCCGTCCCTGTGGAAGCGCCTGTGCATTGAGGCGGCAGAGCAGCGGGTGATGGCCGACAGCTTGCCCATATGGGGCAGCGACAACGACGACGATGCGGTGGCGCGCGCCCGGCAGAACCTCGCCCACGACGGGCTGGACGACCTGATCGAACTGCGCCGTGCCGACCTGCTGGAAATCGATCCGCCGGCGGAAAGCGGCATCCTGATCGCCAATCCGCCCTACGGCGAACGGCTCGGCGAACAGTCCGCGCTGGCGACCTTCTACCCGCCACTGGGCAGTGCGCTCAAGAAGCGCTTCGCCGGCTGGACCTGCTGGTTCCTCACGGCGGATAGCGCCCTGCCAAAAGGCATCGGTCTCAAGCCGAAACGGAAAATTCCGCTCTACAACGGCAACCTCGAATGCCGGCTCTACGGCTTCGACATCGTGTCAGGGCAGCATCGCTAGACGATATCGAGGTGCTTTATCCCGCCGACGAGGTCGCGATCGGCGGTTTCCTTGCCGTGCAGCTTGATCATCAGGCGCACCTCGTTCATTGAATCGGCGAAACGCAGCGCATCCTCGTAGCAGATCCTGCCGGCCTCGTAGAGGTCGAACAACGCCTGGTCGAAGGTTTGCATGCCCAGTTCGCGCGACTTCTTCATGATTTCCTTGATGCCATGCACCTCGCCCTTGCCGATCAGGTCGGAGATCAGCGGCGAGTTGAGCAGGATTTCGATGGCGGCGGCGCGGCCCTTGCCTTCTTTCACCGGAATCAGTCGCTGCGAGACGACCGCCTTGAGGTTGAGCGACAGGTCCATCAGCAGTTGCGGCCGGCGCTCTTCGGGGAAGAAGTTGATGATGCGGTCCATCGCCTGGTTGGAGTTGTTGGCGTGCAGCGTGCCCATCGCCAGGTGGCCGGTTTCGGCAAAGGCGATGGCGTGTTCCATGACTTCGCGGTCGCGGATTTCGCCGATCAGGATCACGTCGGGGGCCTGGCGCAGCGTGTTCTTCAGCGCCGCCTCCCAGGAATCAGTATCGACGCCAACCTCGCGCTGGGTGATCACGCAATTCTTGTGGTCATGCAAATATTCCACCGGGTCTTCGATGGTGATGATGTGGCCGTAACTGTTCTCGTTGCGATAGCCGATCATCGCCGCCATCGAAGTGGATTTGCCGGAGTCCGCGCCGCCGACGAACAGCACCAGCCCGCGCTTGGTCATCACGACATTCTTGAGCACCGGCGGCAGGCCGAGGTCCTCGAATATCGGGATGGTGGTGGTGATGGTGCGCAGGATCAGGCCGGTGCGGCTTTGCTGGACGAAGGCATTGACGCGGAAGCGGCCGATGCCGGCCGGGCTGATGGCGAAGTTGCATTCCTTGGTGGCTTCAAACTCGGCGGCCTGCTTGTCGTTCATCACGGCGCGCGCCAGTTCGATGGTGTGTTGCGGCGTCAGCGCCTGGGCGGTGACGGGCGTCATCTTGCCGTCCACCTTGATGGCGGGCGGGAAGCCGGCGGTGATGAACAGGTCCGACCCCTTCTTCTGGATCATCATCGCCAGCAACTGGTGCATGAACTTCAGTGCTTCATCTCTTTCCATGATGCAATCCTATGCGTGCTGAGCGTGTTAGCCGGGGAAGGCGTCTTTGTTGGCCGCCTTGCTGCGCGCTTCGGCGGGCGACACGATGTTGCGCTTGACGAGATCCTGAAGGTTCTGGTCGAGAGTCTGCATGCCGAACTGCTGGCCGGTCTGGATCGCCGAATACATCTGCGCGATCTTGGCCTCGCGGATCAGGTTGCGGATGGCGGGCGTGCCGATCATGATCTCGTGGGCGGCGACGCGGCCGCTGCCGTCCTTGGTTTTTAGCAGCGTCTGCGAGATGACGGCCTTGAGCGATTCCGACAGCATCGAGCGCACCATTTCCTTTTCGCCGGCGGGGAAGACGTCGATGATCCGGTCGATGGTCTTGGCGGCCGACGAGGTGTGCAGCGTGCCGAGTACCAGGTGGCCGGTTTCGGCGGCGGAGAGCGCCAGGCGGATGGTTTCCAGGTCGCGCATTTCGCCGACCAGGATCACGTCCGGGTCTTCGCGCAGGGCCGAGCGCAGGGCGTTGTTGAACGACAGGGTGTGCGGGCCGACTTCGCGCTGGTTGATCAGGCACTTCTTGGATTCATGCACGAATTCGATCGGGTCCTCGATGGTGAGGATGTGGCCGTACTCGTTTTCGTTCTTGTGGTTCACCATGGCGGCCAGCGTGGTCGATTTGCCGGAGCCGGTCGGCCCCGTCACCAGCACCACGCCGCGCGGCTGGTCGGCCAGTTCGGCAAAGATCCTCGGACAATTAAGGTCCTGCAAGGACATGATCTTCGAGGGAATGGTCCGTAACACGGCCGCCGCGCCGCGGTTCTGCACGTAGGCGTTCACCCGGAAGCGCGCCAGGTTGGGCACCGCGAACGAGAAGTCGCATTCCAGGTGCTCCTCATACACCTTGCGCTGACCGTCGTTCATGATGTCGTAGATCATCCCGTGCACATCCTTGTGCTCCATCGCCGGAAGGTTGATGCGGCGGATATCGCCATGCACGCGGATCATCGGCGGCAGGCCGGACGACAGGTGCAGGTCGGAAGCCTTGTTCTTGACGACGAAGGCTAAGAGTTCGGTGATGTCCATGCGGGGCTCCTGCGAAGTTTCCGGGGATATACTCGGCTGCGTACGAGTATGCTATATGACAACAATTCAAGCCAACCTGCAAGTTGTAAGAAACCGGATCGCCGCCGCCTGCGCTGCCGCCGGCCGGAACCCGGCGAGCGTGGCCCTGTTGGCGGTTTCGAAAACCTTTTCTGCCGAGGCCATTCGCGCCGCCGCCGCCGCCGGGCAGGTCGCCTTCGGTGAAAGTTATTCGCAGGAAGCCCTGCCCAAGCTGGCCGGATTGGCCGACATGCCCCTTGAATGGCATTTCATCGGTCCCCTGCAGAGCAACAAGACGCGGCCGGTCGCCGAGCACTTCGCCTGGGTGCATTCGGTCGAGCGCCTGAAGATTATCGAGCGGCTGTCGGCCCAGCGGCCGGCCGGCCTGCCGCCGCTCAACGTCTGTGTGCAGGTCAATGTCAGCGGCGAAGCCAGCAAAAACGGTTGTACGCCAGCAGAAGCGCCGGCGCTGTGCCATGCCGTGGCGCGACTGCCCAATCTGCGCTTGCGCGGGCTGATGGCGATTCCGGAACAGACTGAAAAGTCGGCGCAGGCGGGACGGCAATTCGCCCACCTGCGCGAATTGCGCGATGGATTGGTGGCGGAAGGCCTGACACTGGATACACTCTCGATGGGCATGTCGCACGATCTCGAAGCGGCGATCATGGCAGGCGCGACCATCGTGCGTGTGGGCACGGCAATTTTTGGCGAGAGGATTTATTTGCAATGAAAATTACCTTCATCGGTGGCGGCAACATGGCGACCGCCCTCATCGGCGGCATCCGCAAGCAGGGTTATTCCGCCGCCGGCATCCAGGTGGTCGAGCCTTACGATGATGCCCGCCAGCGGCTGACCGATACCTTCGGCATCCGCTGCGTGCCGGCCATCGATGCGGCGGCGCTGCACTGCGACGTGCTGGTGCTGGCGGTCAAGCCGCAGATGATGAAGGAAGCCGTCGCGGCGGCGGCCGGCAAGCTGACGGGGCAACTGGTGATCAGTATCGCGGCGGGACTCAGACTGGCGGACATCGGGCGCTGGCTGGACGGCGAGGCTAACGCATGCAAGTTGGTGCGGGCCATGCCCAATACCCCGGCACTGATTGGCGCCGGCATCACCGGCCTGTTCGCCGACGCCAGCATCAACAGCGAAGACCGCGACACGGCAGAGAAAATCCTGCATGCCGTCGGCCGCACGCTGTGGGTCGAGGAAGAAGACCTGATGGATGCGGTGACCGCCGTTTCCGGCAGCGGCCCCGCCTACGTGTACTACTTCATCGAGGCGCTGCAGACGGCCGGGATCCACCTCGGCCTGCCCGAGGAGACGGCCCGCCTGCTGGCGATCGAAACCTTTGCCGGCGCCGCACGCCTGGCTGAATCCAGCGATGAGCCGGTCAACGTCCTGCGCGAACGCGTGACTTCCAAGGGCGGCACCACCGCCGCCGCGCTCGACGTGTTCGCCTCGCTGCGCGTCAATACCTCGATCGGCCACGGCATCGTGGCCGCCGCCAATCGCGGCCGCGAACTCTGCAAAGAACTGGGCCAAGACTGATGCCGGCGCAGATTCTCTCGCTCGTTCTCGGCACCGTCGCCGACCTGCTGGCGGTGGCCTTCCTCGCCCGCGTGCTGATGCAGTGGGCGCGCGTCCCGTTTCGCAACCCGCTTGGCCAGTTCGTCACCGCCGTCACCAACTGGGCGGTCATGCCGCTGCGTCGCATCATCCCCGGCCTGTTCGGGCTGGACATGGCGAGCGTCCTGGCCGCCTGGCTGGTGCAGATCGCCTACCTCGGCATCATGGCCGGGCTGACCGGGCTGGCCGGTTTGTCGCCGGATGCCATCCTCTTCGTGGCCTGGGCCGCGTTTATCGGCGTCCTGCGCACGACGATCTACCTGCTGATGGGCGTCATCATCGTCATGGCGCTGCTGTCGTGGATCAACCCCCATTCGCCGCTGGCTCCCCTGTTCGGCGCGCTGGCGCGGCCGCTGCTCAATCCAGTGCGTCGCTTTCTGCCGCCGCTGGGCGGCATCGACCTGTCGCCGCTGGTGGTGATCGTGCTGCTGCAGGTCCTGCTGGTGGTGCTGGGCGGGCTGCTGCCCGGCCACCTGTTGTAGCGATGACGCCCTGGCTCCGTGCGGACGGCGATGGCGTGATGCTCACCCTGCACATCCAGCCCGGTGCGAAGAGGACCGAAGTGGTCGGGCTGCACGGCGAGGCGCTGAAGATCCGGCTGGCTTCCCCCCCTGTCGATGGCAAGGCCAATGACGCGCTGCTCGCCTTCATCTCCGGAAAAGTCGGCGCTGGCAGGACGGCGGTCGAACTCGTGAGCGGGCAGACCTCGCGCAGCAAGCGGGTGCGCATCGCCGGCGTGACGCCGGAGCGGGTGGCCGAGGCGCTCGCCACATAATGGCTACCTACGCTATTGGTGATTTGCAGGGTTGTTACGACCCGCTGGCGCGCCTGCTCGATTATCTGGATTTCGCGCCGGAGAAGGACCGCCTCTGGTTCGTCGGCGATCTGGTGAATCGCGGGCCGCAGTCGCTGGAGGTGCTGCGCTTCGTGCGTTCGCTCGGCGCAGCGGCGGTGACCGTGCTCGGCAACCATGACCTGCATCTGGTGATGCAATCGGAAGGTTTCGGCAAGCCCAACAAGGAAGACACGCTCGACGCCATCCTCAAGGCGAAGGACCGCGACGAACTGCTGGCCTGGCTGCGGGCGCTACCGCTGTTCCATGTCGAGGCCATCAATGAAAAAGAGTGGGCCATGGTGCATGCCGGGCTGTTGCCGGCCTGGGATGTGGCGCAGGCCAAGGCACTGTCCGATGAAGTATCGGCGGCGCTCACAGCGCCGGACTACCGCGACTTCCTTGCCCACATGTGGGGTTCCGAACCGAACGCCTGGCAGGATGAACTGGCCGGCTGGGATCGCCTGCGCGTGGTGGTGAACGCCATGACGCGCATGCGCTTCGTGACGGCCACCGGCGCGATGGAGTTTCGCGCACCGGGTTCAAAGGGGCCGCCGGAACGGGGCCCGGCGGCATGCTTTCCGTGGTTCGACGCGCCCGGTCGCCAAAGTGCCGACCATCGGATCGTTTGCGGCCACTGGTCGGCCCTCGGCTACCGGCAGACCGACAAGCTGCTGGCGCTGGATACCGGCTGCCTGTGGGGCGGCTGCCTGACGGCGGTGCGCCTCGAAGACCGCCGGCTATTCCAGATGCCCTGCGGCCAGTCGGCCCAGCCCGACTGGAAAGCGGCCAGCCCTTAGCCGGCCTGCGTTTCGGTGTGGTAGCGCACGATGCGCTCCACTTCGTTCTTCGAACCGAAGATCAGTGGCACGCGCTGGTGCAGCGACGTGGGCTGCACGTCGAGCATGCGCTGCAGGCCGGTGGTGCAGATGCCGCCCGCCTGTTCGACGATGAAACCGACCGGATTGGCTTCGTAGAGCAGGCGCAGGCGACCGGGCTTGCTGGCGTCCTTGGTGTCCTTCGGGTACATGAAGACGCCGCCGCGGGTGAGGATGCGGTAGGTCTCGGCCACCATCGAGGCGATCCAGCGCATGTTGAAGTCCTTGCCGCGCGGGCCGGTCTTGCCGGCGAGGCACTCGTCGACATAGCGCTTGACCGGCCATTCCCAGAAGCGCTCGTTGGAGGCATTGATGGCGAATTCCTGCGTGTCCTCGGCAATCTTCATGGCCGGGTGGGTGAGGATGAATTCGCCCACTTCGCGGTCGAGGGTGAAGCCGTTGACGCCGTGGCCGGTGGTGATGATCAGCAGCGTCGAGGGGCCGTAAAGGGCGAAGCCGGCACAGACCTGCTCGGTGCCCGGCTGGAGGAAATCCTCCAGCGTGGCGTCCTCGCCCGGCTTGGAGGTGCGCAGGATCGAGAAGATGGTGCCGACGGTGATGTTCACGTCGATGTTCGACGAGCCGTCGAGTGGATCGAACACCAGCAGGTACTTGCCGCGCACCTTGCCGGGGGGGATCGGATAGATGTCGTCCATTTCCTCGGACGCCATGCCGGCCAGATGGCCCGCCCATTCGTTCGACTTGATCATCACGTCGTTGGAGATCACGTCGAGCTTCTTCTGCACCTCGCCCTGCACGTTTTCCTCGCCGGCGCTGCCGAGCACACCGATCAGTGCGCCCTTGGAAACCGCGTTGCTGATCACCTTGCAGGCGGTCGCGATGTCGTTCAGCAGGCCGGTGAAATCACCGGAAGCCCTGGCCTGGCGCTGCTCTTCGATGATGAACTGGGTAAGTGTGGTCCGGCCGTCCTGCATGACTGTCTCCTCGGCTGAATATTTTTGAATCAGGCAATTTAGCGGCTTCTAAGCATCAGCACCAGACACAATTTCTTATCGTCAGGATAAGCCGGTGACGGTCTTGTCTGACCTTCACCCCGCCACATCCCGCCAGCCGGTGAGGAAACATCCCTCCCGCTCATGACTCTCGTCACCACCGTAAATCAGCACCGGCTTCACAGTCGGCGTGTCGCCGGAAAACTTTTGCCATTTCGCCAAGCCGTCCGGCCAGTCGGCTGCATAGGTGGAACCAGACTTGATTTCCACCGCCTGCAAACCGGCTGGCGTCTCGAACACCACATCGATCTCATGTCCGGCGCTATCCCGCCAGAAATACAGATCGGCCGGCTGGCCGGCGTTAAAGCGCCGCTTGATCATTTCCGAGACCACCCAGGTTTCAAACAAGGCACCCCGGGTGGCGTGGGTTGCTAGCGACGACTCGTCACGAATTCCCAACAACCAGGCCATCAGGCCCACATCGAGGAAATACAGCTTGGGCGATTTCACCAGCCGTTTGCCGAAATTCTGGAAATACGGTGGCAGGCGCGTCACCAGATAACTGGCCTCCAGGACGGACAGCCACTCGCGCGCCGTTACTGCCGAGATGCCACAGTCTTCGCCCAGCGCCGCCAGATTCAACAACTGCCCCGAGCGCGCCGCGCACATCCGGACAAAGCGCTGGAACTGCGACAAATCACGCACGGCAATGATCTGCCGGACATCGCGTTCCAGATACGTCGCCACATAGTTCGGAAACCAGTCGTGCGCCGCCAGATCGCGCTGGTAAAGCGCTGGATAGCCGCCATTCAGCAATAATCGGTCAAGCGTGGTCGGCAAGCCGGCGCCCTGCATTTCACCCAGCGACAACGGCAAAAGTTCCACCCGTCCGACACGCCCAGCCAGCGACTGGCTCATGCCGGCAATCAGATCGAACTGTGCCGAGCCGGTCAGCACAAATTGCCCCATCACCGGGCGTTCATCAACCAGCCCCTGCAACCACGACAGCAAGGCCGGACAGCGCTGCACCTCATCAAGAATGGCGCCCTCGGGAAAGCGTGCCAGGAAGCGTTTGGGGTCATGCTCGGCAAAATCCCGTTCGTCCGGGTTTTCCAGCGAAACAAAAGGTTTATCGGGAAAACCGGCACGGGCCAGCGTTGTCTTGCCGGACTGGCGCGGCCCGGTCATCGCCAGCACGGGAAAACCCCGCGCCAGCCGTTCCAGTGTGATGAATGCTTGACGAGGAATCATGATGGTTCACCATTCTTGCAAATCGAAAATCTAAACTTCGATTTGCAAGAATGGCCCCTTGCCCTGCCTGCGGCAAGACACAGCCACATTTAACCCTCCGATAGGACAACCCCGATTTTTGCGCGGCAGTGGCGGTTTTGCGCGCGCCCCCAAGTCTTACCGGGGGGGAACATCACCTTGGGAGGCCCAAGCCGCCGTCCTGCCGGCACCGATTTTTTGAACGCTACACGTTGAACAGGAAATTGAGTACGTCGCCGTCCTTGACGATGTACTCCTTACCCTCGGCGCGCATCTTGCCCGCTTCCTTGGCGCCGGCCTCGCCCTTGAACGCGATGAAGTCGTCGTAGGCGATGGTCTGGGCGCGGATGAAGCCCTTCTCGAAATCGGTGTGGATCACGCCGGCGGCCTGTGGGGCGGTGTCGCCCTGGTGGATGGTCCAGGCGCGCACTTCCTTGACGCCGGCGGTGAAGTAGGTCTGCAGGCCGAGGATGTGATAGCCGGCGCGGATCAGGCGGTTGAGGCCCGGTTCTTCCAGCCCCATGTCGGCGAGGAAGATCTGCTTGTCCTCGTCGCCGAGGTCGGCGATCTCGGCTTCGATAGCCGCGCAGACGGCGACCACGTCGGCTTTCTCGGTTTCCGCATGGGCGCGTACCGCGTCAAGGTACGGGTTGTTCTCGAAGCCGCCTTCCTTGACGTTGGCGACGTACAGCACCGGCTTGGCCGTCAGCAGGAAGAAGGGGCGCAGGTTGTTCCATTCCTCCTTCGAGAGGTCGAGCGCACGCACCGGCTTGGCCTGGTCGAGCTGAACGCGACACTTCTCCAGCACATCGACCAGCAGCTTCGCTTCCTTGTCGCCGCCGGATTTCGCCTGCTTGGTGTAACGGTTGAGCTGCTTCTCGACGGCTGCCAGGTCGGCCAGCGCCAGTTCGGTATCGATCACCTCGATGTCGGACAGCGGATCGACCTTGCCGGCCACATGCACCACGTTGTCGTCGGTGAAGCAGCGCACCACATGCACGATGGCGTCGGTCTCGCGGATGTTGGCGAGGAACTGGTTGCCCAGTCCTTCGCCCTTGCTGGCGCCAGCCACCAGCCCGGCGATGTCGACGAATTCGACGATGGCATGCTGCATGCGCTGCGGCTTGACGATTTTGGCCAGTGCTTCGAGGCGCAGATCGGGCACTTCGACGATGCCGACGTTCGGCTCGATCGTGCAAAAGGGGTAGTTTTCCGCCGCGATGCCCGACTTGGTCAGGGCGTTGAAGAGGGTGGACTTGCCGACATTGGGCAGGCCGACGATGCCGCATTTGAGGCTCATGGGGATTCCTTGGTGGATTCGGGCGCAGCGGGTTTGCTGTTGATGCGTTGGATGGCGGCGTTGAACTCGGCGTTTGCCAGCAGCGGCCAGGCCAGCAGGGCGCGGTCGAGCGCGGCGTCGATCTCGCCGGCCTCTTCCTTGCGCGGCGGCTTCAGCACGTAGTTGATGACTTCGTTGCGGTCGCCCGGATGGCCGATACCGACGCGCAGGCGCCAGTAATCCTGCGTGCCGAGATGCGCGGTGATGTCCTTCAGGCCGTTGTGGCCACCGAGCCCGCCGCCGAACTTGAGGCGCAACTGGCCGGGCGGGATGTCGAGTTCGTCATGCACGACCAGCATCTCGGCGGGTTCGATGCGATAGAAGTGCATGAGCGCCTGCACCGACTGGCCGGAACGGTTCATGAAGGTTTGCGGCATCAGCATGAAAAAGTCGGCGCTGGCGAGACGGCATTTGGCGACGAGGCCGTGGTAGCGCGACTCGCGCGAGAAGCTGGCGCCCAGTTCGCGCGCCAGGCGCTCACAAAACCAAAACCCGGCGTTGTGCCGGGTTTCGGAATAGTCGGGCCCCGGATTGCCGAGCCCGACAACAAGACGCAAAGCGTGCAATTACTTTTTCTTCTCAGGGGCGGCGGCAGCCGGCTTCTTCTCGGTGATCACCTGGGTCTCGACCGGCGTGCCCTCGACCACCTCGTCGGAAGAAGCACCGGCCCCACGCGCCACGATACCGACGATGACCGGGTCGCCTTCGCCATGGTGGGCCAGTTCGACGCCCGTCGGCAGCGCAACCTGGGAGAGATGGACCGTCTCGCCGGCTTGCAGGTGCTGGAGGTCGACTTCGATGAACTCGGGCAGGTCCTGCGGCAGGCACTTGACATCAAGATCGGTGTAGGCGTGCTGCACCATGCCGCCGGAGAGCTTGACGCCCGGAGCGATGTCGGCGTTGATGAAGTGCAGCGGCACTTTCTGGTGAATCTGATGGGTGGCATCGACGCGCTGGAAGTCCAAATGCTTGATCTGGAGCTTGAAGGCGTGCATCTGCACATCGCGCAGCAGGCACATCTGCTTGGCGCCGGCGATGTTCATGTTGATGATCGAGGCGTGAAAGGCTTCCTTGCGCAGGGCCTGATACAGCTCGTTGTGGTCGAACTCGATCAGTTGCGGCGCGGCGCTGCCGCCGTAGAGGATGCCGGGGACCCGGCCGGCGCGACGCAGGCGGCGGCTCGCACTCGATCCCTGCTGTTCGCGTTGGGTGGCGTTGATTTCAAATTGCATGGTGTACTCCAGAAAATACCCTGTCCGCGACCAGGCAGGGTGGGTTGAAAAAACTATTCGGCGAAGAGCGAGGACACCGACTCTTCGTTGCTGATGCGGATGATGGTTTCGGCCAGCAGGCCAGCGATCGGCACCACGCGGATGCGCTTGCAGGCGCGCGCTTCCTCGCGCAGCGGGATGGTGTCGGTGATCACCACTTCATCGAGATCCGATTCGGCGATGCGCTCGATGGCGCTGCCCGACAGTACCGCGTGGGTGCAATAGGCCATCACCTTCTTGGCGCCATTTTTCTTTAGCGCCTGCGCGGCCTTGCACAGCGTGCCGGCGGTATCGACGATGTCGTCCATGATCACGCAGCTGCGGCCTTCAACGTCGCCGATGATGTGCATCACTTCCGAGACGTTGGCCTTGGGACGGCGCTTGTCGATGATGGCCAGGTCGGTTTCCAGCAGCTTGGCGGCAGCGCGCGCGCGCAATACGCCACCGACGTCGGGTGAGACCACCAGCAGGTCGTCGTGGCGCTGCTTCCAGATGTCGCCCAGCAGGATCGGCGTGGCGTAGATGTTGTCGACCGGGATGTCGAAAAAGCCCTGGATCTGGTCGGCATGCAGGTCGACGGTCAGCAGGCGTTGCACGCCGGAGGCCTGCAGCATGTTGGCCACGACTTTTGCAGCGATCGGCACGCGCGCCGAGCGCGGCCGGCGGTCCTGGCGGGCATAACCGAAATAAGGCACGGCGGCGGTGATGCGGCCGGCCGAGGCGCGCTTCAGGGCGTCAGCTAGGATCACCAGTTCCATCAAGTGGTCGTTGGCGGGCGAGCAGGTCGGTTGCAGGATGAAGACATCCTTGCCGCGCACGTTTTCGAGCAGCTCGACGCTGCATTCACCATCGGAAAAACGTCCCACGGTGCAACGGCCCAACGAGATGTTGAGGCGTTTGACGACATCGGCCGCCAACTTCGGGTTCGCGTTGCCGGTAAAGACCATCAGACTGTCGTAGGCCATGGCTTGATTCTTTGTGCCTTGTAAGCATTCCCGAAGCGAAACGGGCAGCCCGGTCAGTCTGCCCGTAATAATCTGGCTGGGGAGGAAGGATTCGAACCCTCGCATGCCGGAATCAAAATCCGGTGCCTTTACCAGCTTGGCGACTCCCCAAAATCGTCAGCCGCAATGCGCGCTGCCGAAAGGACGCGAATTCTACGGTTTTACGCCATCATGTCAATGCAGAGAGCGGGTGCGAGGCCAGTCCCTGCACCACCTCCGCCTGCATCCCGTGCGGCAGGTCGGCCATGGCCCGACGGGCGATCGCTTCATCGGCCAGTTCGACGAAACAGCAGGCGCCGGACCCGGTCATGCGTGCGTCGCCGAAGCGCTTCAATTGATCGAGGTGGGCGGCCACTTCCGGAAACAGCGTGCAGGCGACGGCTTCGAGGTCGTTATGGCCGTCGCCGGACCGCCAGTCGGCGGCGGCGATGGCCGGCGTGTCGCGGCACAAGTACGGCGAATGGAAGATGTCTGCGGTGGGTACGGCGACCGATGGCATCGTCAGCAGATACCAGGCTTCCGGCACGGCAACGTCGGTGAAGCGTTCGCCCACGCCTTCGGCGAAGGTGCTGCGGCCGTGGATGAACACCGGCACGTCGGCACCGAGCGCCAGGCCGATCTCCTGCAATGCTGGTCGCGACAGGCCGCAGCCCCACAGATGATTGAGGGCAAGGAGGGTGGTCGCGGCATCCGAGCTGCCGCCGCCGAGCCCGCCGCCCTGCGGGATGCGTTTTTCCAGAAAGAGTGTCGCGCCGAGTGAATCGGCCGTCCCGCCAGCGCCGACTTTTAATGCATGGGCCGCGCGCACGACCAGATTCTGTTCGTCGGGCACGCCCGGCGTGGGCGTTGCGAGCACGATGCAGCCATCGTCGCGCGGTTCGAAGCGCAGGGTGTCGTCCATCGAGATGAAGCGGAACACCGTTTGCAGCAGGTGGTAGCCGTCGGGTCGCCGCCCGACGACATGCAAGAACAGGTTCAATTTGGCCGGGGCGGGCCACTCGCGAGTCCATGCGTTCATTTCACTTCGATCCATTCGTCGATTTTCAGGCGCACGGCGATGTCGTCGCGTTCCAGTTCGATCACGCTGGGCAGGGCGCCGGGCGCGGTACTTTCGCGCTCAATCACTTCGATGCGCCAGGTTTCGGTATTCGTCAGGTCGCCGAGCAACCAGCGCGCCGAAGCCTTGAGGGGCAGGGGAAAGCCGAACACCTGCTCCGACAGCGTACTCCAGTCGTCGGCCTCGAAACGGCGCCGGTCGGCGAGCAGCAGGTGCGCCCCCGCACTGTCGCGCACGATTTCCGCTACCCCCTGGCCCAGCGGCGTGGCGAGCAGGATTTCGTCGCGCGCCGTGGCGTGCCGCCAGTCGATCCTGAGGTGATGGCGCGTCTCACCCTGGCGCACCGCCAGCCGGCCACTGAAGGCGAAGCTGGAAATTTCGGCTGTGGCGGGACGGCCCGGCAGCGGCGGATTGGCGCTGCAACCGGCCAGCACCAGCAGGCAGAAGAAAAGCGTGCGGATCAAGCCGGCCTCAGGGAATCAGGGGGCGAGGCGTTTGATGGTGTCCGCCAGCGCCTCGTTGGCGGGATTGTCGCGCCTGGCTTTTTCCCAGGTGACCAGCGCATCGGACTGGCGGCCCAGCGTCCATAGCACCTCGCCGAGGTGGGCGGCGATTTCGGGATCGGGGCGGATGCCGAAGGCGGTGCTGAGCACGTCGAGTGCCGCCGGCAGGTCGCCCAGGCGGAATAGCAGCCAGCCCTTGCTGTCGAGGATGAAGGGATCGTTGGGGGCGAGTTCGAGGGCGCGTTCGATCAGGGTGCGCGCTTCCGGCAGGCGGATATTGCGGTCGGCGAAGGAATAGCCAAGCGCATTGAGGGCGTGGGCATGGTCGGGCTGGAGCTTGAGCAGGTGCCGCAGGCGGCTTTCCAGTTCGTCAATGCGGCCAAGCTTCTCGGCCAGCAAGGCGGTTTCGTAGAGCAGTTCGGGCTGGTCGGGCTGAGCCTCCAGGCCGGCAGCAAGAACGGCGTGGGCCTCGGCGGGGTGGCCAGCTTCGCGCAGCAGTTGCGCTTCGCCGGTCAGCAGTTGCGCGCGTTCGCGCGCGCTGCCCGTTTCGCTGGCGACCAGATAGCTGCGCGCCGCATCGAGCTGGCCTTGCCGAACCAACACGTTGGCACCGTGCAGCCGCGCGGTGAGATAGTGCTCGCCCCGGCCGACCTGGCCGAACCATTGCAGCGCCTCGTCCCACTGCCTCTTGTCCTCGGCGATCTGACCAAGGTAGTAACGCACCTTTTCGATTTCGACATGGCCGATGTCGACCAGCCGCTTCAGCTGTGTTTCGGCCTCGGCGGTGTCGTTGAGCTGGAGCGACAGCACGGCCACGGCGAAGATCACGTCGCCGTTTCGGGCGGGATCGCGGGCACCCTGGTCGAGCAGGATGGCGAATTCCTGCCGCGCCTCCTGATAGCGCTTCTCGCTCACCAGCGCACGGGCATAGGCCAGGCGCGCATCGCGGGCATTGGGGTTGGCGGCGACGAAACGGCTGATCAGCGCCAAGGCCTCGGCGCGATCCTCGATCAACTGGGAGCGCAGCAGCGCGGCGGCTTCCCAGTCGGGCTTCAATGCCAGCGCCCGCTCGCTGGCGCTACGACCGCCGGCCTTGTCGTGCGCTTCGGCGGCGGCGATGGCGCGGGCGTAATGGGCTTCGGGCCGCTGCAAATAGGGTTCGGTGAGGCCGTCGATGACGGTGCGGATTTCCTTGCGGTCGCCGCCGCGCGCGAACAGGCGGTTGAGATGCAGCAGGTTCGGGCCGATCTGCTCCGGCTCCACGGTCAGCAGGGCCGCCACCAGCGTCTTGAGTTCCGCGTACTGCCCCTGCGCGGCGAGCAGGCCGATGTAGGTCTGCTTGGCCTGGTTCGAAGCCGGTTCGACCTCGTTCCAGAGTTGCGCCGCCTGCACGGCAATCTCGATGCGCCGGCTATGCAGGGCGATCTCGGTGGCGCGGTGGATCACGCGCGGGTCGCGCGTTTCGCGCGCCAGGTCGAGATAGAGTTCTGCGGAAATACCCATCTGGCCGCGCTGGCCGGCAATTTCCGCCAGCAGGAAACGATAGAGGAGCTTCGGCGTCAGCTCGACGGAGGGCAGGCCGGCTATCGCAGCGTCTTCCTGCTGGGCTTGCCCGGTGGCTTCGGCGGCGTGCAAGCTGCCGCCAGTCAGGAATGCAGCAGCAACGAGCAGGGGAACGAGCGGTTTCATGCGAGCGGTTTTCCGGCGGGAGCGCGGAGCGTGACTAGAATGGCGGCATGTTAGCAGTTTCCCATTCCTCCCATGCCTGAGCTGCCCGAGGTCGAAGTTACCCGCTGCGGCATCGCCTTGCAAGTCGAAGGCAGGCGACTCAATCGTGCCGTGCTGCGGGCGCCGACTTTACGTTATCCGGTGCCGCCCGGGCTGGCGCGCACACTGGCGGGCCGGCCGCTGGTCGAGGCCAAGCGGCGTGGCAAATACCTGTTGCTCGATTTTGATGGCGGGCACCTGCTGATCCATCTGGGCATGTCGGGCAGCCTGCGTTTCGTCGCCCCCGGCACCCTGCCGCAAAAACACGACCATGCCGATTTCGTCTTCGGCGAACAGGTGTTGCGTTTCACCGACCCGCGCCGCTTCGGCGCCCTGCTGTGGCTGGCAGGCGACCCGCTGGAACACCCGTTGATCGCCAGGCTGGGTATCGAGCCGCTGACGCGCGGCTTTACGCCCGGTTATCTGCATCGCGCCTTGCAGGGCAGGAGTGTGGGCATCAAGCCGGCGATCATGGATGGTGGCCTGGTCGTTGGTGTCGGCAACATCTATGCCTCGGAAAGCCTCTTCGACGCGGGCATCGATCCGCGTACCTCCGCAAGTGGTGTGAGCGCTGCGCGTCTCAGCTTGCTGGTGCCTGCGATCAAGAAAACACTGCGCGCGGCGATTCGTGCCGGCGGCAGCACGCTGCGCGATTTCTGCGGCACGGATGGCGGGATGGGCGATTTCCAGACCCGCCATCAGGTGTATGACCGGGCGGGCGAGCCTTGCGTGAAATGCGGGTCGCCGATCCAAGCGATCCGGCAGGGACAGCGCTCGACCTATTTCTGCCTGCGCTGCCAGAGGTAGCGCCCGACCGAAAGTCGGCGCTGGCAGGGCGGCGAAGTGACCATCCTGTGCCAATTACCGGTCGATTTTCACCCGGACTTTTACTTGGCTTTCTTGTTTTTCTGCGCCATCAATGCACAGAAGCGCTTGATGGTTTCAAGAACGTAATCCTTTTCTGCCACTGAGAGATTGCACATCAAGGCAGCCAGTCTATCTGCCTCGTTGCGCTCAATGCGGGGCGCATCGTCAAGCAGACGTCCGATGGGTACGCCAAATACCCCGGCAATTTTATAAAGGGCGGTTTCAATGACCAAGTGCAAAAAGTGAAGCGTGATGATGCCTGAAGTCA
>JACDZJ010000262.1_pt1 | contig 19535 bp, 14 predicted proteins | sample 7365721 | NCBI WGS metagenome assembly JACDZJ01 (sample SAMN15143480, study PRJNA637477) | pond metagenome | biome: freshwater wetland ecosystem [ENVO:00000243]; feature: pond [ENVO:00000033]; material: pond water [ENVO:00002228]; isolation source: pond water containing pink berries ... | reverse complement strand
CTTGCCGTGGCAAATAACGATTGATCCTTTTCTAGGGGTGCTGAGTAGTTACATAGATATTGAAAAAACAATTTTGCACTGGTGAAATTTGATTACAAATATCAAAATAAAGCACCTTAAAATAAAATCAACCGACTTTAAATTTATGTCGGATGAAATTGTAAAAATTCAAAATAAACATAACTGAAAATAAATATAACTATTTGTTATTTAGCTACATAAGTGTTATTTAAGATGTATTTTACTGTTTTTTCAAACTTGCCACAGCATCATCGGCAGTAGCCACTTGTTCTAAAAAATAGCGAAATTCTGTATATGCTTCTTTTGGAAAATCGCCTTTATACAGCTCAAAATGGCGAATGTAGGTAAGTTTATTGCCATTTTTACTAGTAGAAGCCAGGTATTTTCCAAATTTTCCCGAGATTTCCGATTTTTCAGGTAAATCCGTTATTTGATAACTTAATGGCAACTGATAATTCACGGTATCGTTTTCCATATAAGCCCTGCGGATGCTCATATCCGTTTTTCTGTTTCGTACTTTTTCGGGGATGTGTGTTAATTTATTCATAAAGTTTACCGGCAGCAAAGCAATATCGCCCATTTTTCGGATGTAATTTGTAAATGAAAGTTGAATTTGCTCATCAAAACTGGGTGTTTTATTTCTGTTTTCGGTGTATAAAAAATTGTTGAGTGTAAAAGAAGGAAGTTCAATGTTTTGTATTACGATTTTTTTCTTCTCGGCATCATTGGCATAATAAATTGGCAAAATGTCGTCGTAACATAATCCAATGTATTTTGTGTTTGACAGGGCTTCTCCCGAAGTTTCATCAATCATAATTACAGTAACATTTCTGTTGATGCAATTTTCGGAAGCCGGATAAATTCTTGTATGAACTAACCTACTGTTCTCACCATCAACGAGTAATACATCTCTGTCATCAGTAAAGTTGCTATTAAAACCACATGGAAGGCGTTGGCTGGTACACTCCAACCAAACTGTGTCTTTTTCAATTGGGACACAAACAAAAACATGATTAAACTGACTGGAAGGAAAGGATGCATCAGTGTTTTGACTGCCGGCTCCTGCATTTACCAGTGTATAAAATGATTTAATTCCAACCGAAGATAATAATGCCTTGGTATAGTTTGCCAGTGCTTTACAATCGCCGTATGATGTTTTATCAACCGTTTCCGCATCAAATGGTTGCCAGCCACCAATCCCAACCTGAATACTTACATAGCGGGTCTTTTGTTGCATATATTCATATACTTTTTTTACTTTTTCGAAGTCATTTTTACATGGTAAAGTAATTTCCTTCATTTTTGAAATTGTTGCTTCGGGAAGTTTATCTTTTTTTTCCAACAATGAAGTTGCCCAGACACCCAATTCCTTCCAACTTTCAGATGACCCTTTAGTTTCGGCTACTTCAAACTTATTGGGAACAAGCCTGACCATTGGAAAACTTGGCATTTTGTAAGTAGATTTAGGTTCGTGGTTTTTTGCATTCAAATTATTCAAACTCCAGGTATAAACATCTTTGTTATCTTCTACTGTTTTTTCAACTCCTTTGGTTAAGTTATATTCTTTATATCGAAAGGAATATCCCGCAGGAACTCTGACAATAAATATAGAACTTTCGTAAGAAGTATTTTCACTTGAATGTCTCCAATCCGGCAGAAATAAACTTTGCTTCATATCCATTTCATAAGTATACTCTACCGTAAAAGGGAAAGTCATATTTTTAGGATCGAGAAATTTAATTCTATTTTCATCATATAAAGAGTATCCACTGATATAACTATTATCAATTACATCATCACCACCCAAAGTTTTAATACGTTCGCCTAGCTCATTGTAAACTTTTCCATTAATACCTGAGATTTTATTCATGGGGCTCGATAATTCCCTAAAATAAATATTCTTCTCGCCATTTTTGTTCAGAATAGTACGCACTTCGGTAACTTTTAACACCACCGATTTTTCAGATTTTATTTCTACTTCCTCCTGAAAAAGACGAATCACTGTATGTGCATTTTCTTTCAAAGTGGCAGGAATAGAACTTACGGGGTATTTTAACTCTTTAGCTGATAATATGCAGCAGAAAGAGACTAGAATGAAAAATGAAAAAATTCTTCTTAACATGGCTTTATATTTTCTTAATAATCAACATTTCAGATTGTTTTTTGACTATTTCATCGTAAAAAATCTTCAAATCCAAATATTCACCCTGATAAAATACTGCTTTATTAATATTTTGTTTGAAAAGCACTTGTATAATATTTTCATTTATAGAATATTGCATTTGAAAACTGGCTACCTTTTCAGGTAAAGCCATTTTTAAGTTTTTAGGCAATTGTTCTACCATAAAACCTTCGGGTAACTCTAATCGGAATAATTGAGTTTTTTCAATAGGTGTAATGAAATCAACCGGATATAACCTTTGTTCGGCTTTGAAAGGATTTTGTAACAATCGGTTAAACTGAATAGGGCTTATAAACAATTGATTATTCGTTTTAGTAACTTTGTTCTTTAAAACTATAGTGAAATCTTCTTTTATCGGTTTTTGAATACTATCAAAATCTGTCATTGTGTAATTTTCTATCGATAAACCTAAATATTTACTTTCAACAGATTTTAAATATTCATCCTGATTGTTAAAAGTTTTATAATGATTGCGTAAATCTAAAGCAGCATAATCGTAACTCGAAAAAGCCCAATTGCCTTTCAACACACCGTCTGGACTTAATTTTAGGTTTAAAAGGGAAACCGTTTTGTCTTTTTTTATTGCATTCAGATCGACCCATTCAAAACTATCTTTTTTTACCAATAAACCCCGTCCGTTAATGGCGCGTTCGGGTAAAATTCCAACTGGTAAATAATCTTCAGTAGCATCCAGTATGTAGGTTTTTTCGCCAATTTTTGCCTGTATAACCACATAATTCAATTTATCGAAACTTACAGAGAAAGCTGGTAAAACGCCATTTCCGCGGGTACTCAGAAGAACGGGATTGGCTTCAATATCTAACTTTCTGAGCAACAAAATTAACGTCAAATTAATTTCAGCTACATTTCCAATTTTTTTATTATATGCAAAACCCAATCCACTATCCGATACCCAAATTGATTCTTTTTTATTCCATTTAAATTTTTTAATTATTTCAAAAGCTCTTGTTAGTTGGTCTTCGGGTGTGATGGCAATAGATCTTATCTCTTTTTCAATACTTTTTAGAAAGAATGAAGTTGAAGATAATACCATTCCAAAATTTGGTTCAGAACGTAAGGTTTCAGTTACTGCATCCCAAGTAGTTGCATACTCCTTGTAAAATGATCCGGGAATGCTAATGGAAGAAATTTCGATATCGAAACGTGAGAGATAATTTTGATAATTATTGATATATGGTTCTGATTTAAATGCGGGAACGTCTTTTGATACCCATCTGTCGGAAGATGAAATTGACAATGGAATAAAACCAATCCAGTTTTTTCGAAATGAAAAATAAGAACTTTGTTCAAGTATCAATTCGCTCCATCGTACAGGAATTGTTTCCTGAAAATTCCAGGATGTTGGAAGTCCGGTATAATAAAACTCAACATCCAGCACAGAACCAACTTTTACATTGGGAAACGCAACACGAGCCCTATATTGATTTTTAGTAACACGTTCGATAAAAATGGATTCTTTGTTTAATTTAGAAACCACCGCCACGCCATTTTCTAAGTTAACACATTGCCCTTTAACAATAGCTTTTTCGGCTGCAGGAACAAAAAAATTACCCCGTGCTTTTCCTTCTTCTTTTAATATTTTAATACGCATTTGATGTACAAACTGCATTTGCAGTGCATCAAAATAACCACAATTACATAAAACAATTGCAGTAGCACTTGAATCAGCAGCATATACTTTCATTTCAAGGTCTGCTTTGTCTACTTTTCCATATTTCATTGGTGCCTTTTGAGCCCAAGTGGAGCAAATATAAATACTAAAACATAGGATAGGGATTAGTTTCTTTGTCATAATTCATTTTTTTTTGCTAATTATCTATTAAGTTGCTAACTATCTGCATTTAATGTGAATTTTAGTAACATACAGTTAGTAATTTAAAAAGATTTATTTTGTACAAAAATAATAAAAAATTCTTATCTGTTAATACTTTGTGTGTTTTTTTAAGAATTTATCAACAAAGAACTATCCCCATAACTCAAAAACCTGAAATTATTTGCCAATGCATAGTTGTAAATATCAGTCCAATTGCCATTTACGAATGCCGAAACAAGTAGCAATAATGTGCTTTTGGGCTGATGAAAATTGGTAATCATACCATCGACAACATGAAATTTGTATCCGGGTTTAATCATTATCTGTGTTTCAGCATGAAGTGTTGTTAGATGGTTGGCATCCAGATAATCTAACAAACTTTGCAAAGCATCGTAAGTCGAAATCTCTTCATTCTTTTCATAAGGTTTCCATTGAGATACGTGAAAAAAACCCTTTAAGTCCCCCTTGGTGGGATTTAGGAGGCTTAGATAATACAAACTTTCCAACGTTCTTACCGAAGTAGTTCCCACTGCTATGATATTACCGAGATTCTTTTGCAGGTTTTCTATTGTATTGCGGTGTACTGAAATAACTTCGGTATGCATGTGATGTTCATTTACAGTTGGCGTTTTTACCGGTTGAAAAGTTCCTGCACCAACGTGTAAAGTCAATTCTTCAATTTTTATTCCTTTGGTTTTCAGACTTTCAAAAACTTCCGGTGTAAAGTGCAATCCGGCAGTTGGTGCTGCCACTGAACCTTTAATTTTGGAATATACGGTTTGATAAGTAATCAAGTCGCTCTCTTCGGTTTTACGATGCAAGTAAGGTGGAATAGGCAATTCGCCGGCTTTTTCCAGAATATCGGCAAAATGAATATCAGCATTGTCCCAAGTGAAATGTACGCTGTGTGTGTTGCCTTCTGTTTCGAGCAATTCAGCCTTGAAAGTGCAACTTTTCCCATCAATATCTATTGTTTTACACAACCATCCTTCTTTCCACTTTTTCAGGTTTCCAACCATACATTTCCATGTACACGATGAAGTTGCTCCCAACGATAAAGAATATTCTTTGGGTGTAAGTGGCTCTAGGCAAAATACTTCGATGCGAGCACCGGTATTCTTTTTGAAAACCAGTCGGGCTTGAATAACACGGGTATTATTACATACCAACAAAGCATTTTTGGGTAGAAAATCAACAATGTTAGAAAACTGACTTTCAATGATGATTTCATTTTTATAAATCAGGAGTTTTGATGCATCGCGTTTTACTAAAGGATATTTGGCTATACGTTCGTCGGGCAACAAATAATCGTATTCGTCAATATAAATGGGTTGGCTTTTTTGATAGTTATTCACTGAAAAATTGAATTAATTAAGATAGACAAAAGTAGTAAAAAATTGCATTCAATTAGTTTTTTAAAGTAGAAGCTCAAATCTTTATAAAATCTTTATACCAAGCAAAAACATTTTTATATCAGATTTATAAAATATGTCGGAACTTTGCAACGATAATTTCAAGAGACAATTGATAATACAATCTCGCGTGATTTTATTCTGAATAACAACCCAAAAATTAAAATTACAGCTAATTTTTTAACAATTAAGATTATTAATTTTAAGGCTATGGAAAAGCTACTTGAAGACTTGATTTTTCGTTTAGAAAATGAAAAAACACAAAGCTTTAGAATGATAGAAGATTTATCATTTGACGATAAATCATTAGAATGCATTTATACCGGAAAAATATTTGCATTTGATTTTTGCATAGATGCTTTAAAACATCTGCTTGCATATCAAAATGAAAATGCGGCAAAACATCAAAGAAATTAAAATCAAATTTAATAACAATAGATTTAACTATTTATAGATACAAATTCACATTAAAAATTAAAATTATTATGATGACTATTGCATTAATACTGGCGATACTACTGCTGGTTTATCTTTTTTATTCTTTATTTAATCCCGATAAATTTTAAAGAATTATGAACTACTTCGATTATTTACAGATATTTGTGTATCTGCTGCTATTAGTGGCTTTAACGCCATTTATTGGAAATTATATGTTTAAAGTTTTCGACAACAAACCTTTTAAAACAAAAGGGGTATTCTCGTGGCTCGAAAATGGAATTTACAAGCTTATTGGTGTAAAATCCGATAGTCAAATGGACTGGAAACAATACGTTTTTGCGCTATTAAGTTTCAATTTGATTGGGTTTTTGTTTGTTTTTGCAATTCAGTTGATACAAAAACAATTGCCACTTAACCCACAGCAACTCGAAAACGTAAGTTGGACTTCGGCGTTTAATACAGCTGTAAGTTTTATGACCAACACTAATTGGCAAGGTTATGCAGGTGAAACTACCATGAGTTATTTTACACAACTCATTGGATTAACTGTTCAGAACTTCATAAGTGCAGCTACCGGATTTGGTGTGGCATTGGTGCTGATTCGTGGTATTCGTAACAAATTAAGTTCGAATCTTGGAAACTTTTACGTGGATATTACGCGTTCGGTGGTTTATATTTTGCTGCCATTGAGTATTTTACTTTCAGTTGTGCTGATTGGGCAGGGTGTAGTTCAGAATGTAAGCGAATATAAAACAGTTACTACTGTTGAAAACGTGCAGCAAGTTATTCCACAAGGTCCGGCAGCATCACAAATAGCTATCAAACAACTTGGTACAAATGGTGGTGGCTTTTTTAATACCAATAGTGCACATCCCTACGAAAATCCTACACCTTTAAGTAATTTTTTGGAAATGCTTGCAATTTTGCTTTTGCCTTCAGCATTTGTTTATTGCTATGGAAAAATGGTAAATTCGGTCAAGCAAGGTTGGTACATTTATCTTACTATGTTTATACTTTTTGTGGTTGGACTGGGAGTTTCGCTTTATTCCGAATATCATTTTGCATCGGGTATTTTTGAAGGTAAGGAATTGCGGTTTGGAACAATAAACAGTATTATTTGGGAAAATGCCACCACGGCTGCTTCCAATGGATCGGTAAATGCCATGCACAGCAGTTTATCACCAATATCAGGTCTTATTGCACTATTTAATATGATGTTGGGCGAGATCATTTTTGGTGGCGTTGGAGCTGGATTTTACGGAATGCTTATTTTTGTAATACTCACTGTTTTTATAGCTGGCTTGATGGTGGGACGGACTCCCGAATTTCTTGGAAAAAAAATTGAGGCATTCGAAGTAAAAATGGCAATTTTGGGCATTATTGCTCCAAGTTTTATCATTTTGGTGTTTACAGCTATTGCATGTACAACTGATGTAGGATTGAGTAGTTTGTTAAGTAAAGGTCCGCATGGGTTTTCTGAAATGCTGTATGCTTTTACCTCAGCTGCTGCAAATAACGGAAGTGCATTTGCAGGATTGAACGCTAATACCAATTTTTATAATTTGATGATTGGTGTAGGAATGCTTGTTGGACGGTTTGGGGTTATCATTCCTGTATTAGCTATCGCAGGAAGTTTATCACAAAAAAAAGTGATTCCGGTTTCGTCGGGAACTTTCCGAACTGATAATTTTACTTTTGTTGGTCTATTGATTGCTGTAATTATTATTGTTGGTTCGCTAACATTTTTTCCTGCATTATCATTGGCACCAGTAGTTGAACATATATTAATGATATCTGGCAAAACATTTTAATTGAGTACATTATGATACGAAATAGAAATTCAAGTTTTTTTGAAAATGCACTTTTAATGGAAGCTTTTAAAAGCTCATTTGTAAAATTAGATCCCCGTATCCAACTTAAAAATCCGGTTATGTTTGTGGTTTTTGTTGGTGCAATATTTTCAACAATTTTATTGATAACCAATTTTAGCGGTTTTAACCTTCAAATTGTTATTTGGTTGTTTTTCACCTCTTTGTTTGCTAACTTTGCCGAAGCAATTGCCGAAGGAAGAGGAAAAGCACAGGCTGATTCGTTACGCAAATTGAAAACAACTGTTATTGCTCGCAAAATGATTGGAACATCAGAAACGTCAGTTATTGCAAGTGAATTAAAAAAAGGCGACATTGTAGTTTGTGAAGCCAATGATATTATCCCCATTGATGGCGAAATTATTGAAGGAATTGCTACGGTAGATGAATCGGTTATTACCGGTGAATCGGCTCCTGTAATTCGTGAAAGTGGTGGCGACCGCTCTGCTGTAACCGGCGGAACTATGGTATTGAGCGATAGAATCCTGATTAAAGTTACTTGCGAACCTGGCGATTCATTTATCGACCGAATGATTGCTTTGGTAGAAGGTGCAAAACGCCAGAAAACACCTAATGAAATTGCATTAACTATTTTATTATCAGGACTTACAATCATTTTTGTATTGGCAACAGTAACACTTTATCCTTACTATTCGTATAGTATAAGTCAATCGGCTACAAAAGTGAGTTTAACATTGCCAATACTTATCTCATTGTTGGTTTGTTTAATTCCTACAACTATTGGTGGTTTATTGAGTGCCATTGGTATCAGTGGAATGGACAGATTGTTGGCACGAAATGTGATTGCAAAAAGCGGTCGTTCTGTCGAAGCAGCCGGAGATATTGATGTATTATTGCTCGATAAAACAGGAACAATAACATTTGGAAATCGGATGGCTACTGAAATTATTGCTGCAAATGGAGTAGCCGAACTATATCTGGCAGAAATTACCCAAATGTCATCATTGTCAGACGATACACCCGAAGGTCGTTCAATTGTAGCATTGGTAAAAGATAAATATAACCTTCGTGGTCGCGATTTGTCAGGTTTTCATATCGAATCAGTTCCGTTCACGGCACAAACCCGTATGAGTGGTATTGACATTAGGGAGAAAGATGGTAATGTACTGAAATCGATACGAAAAGGTGCTGCCGATTCAGTTAAAAAATATGTGGAAGCCGGTGGAAATGCTTATCCTGATGAAATTGAACAGGCAGTTTTTAGAATTTCTAACGAGGGATCAACGCCACTTGTTGTAACTGAAAATGAAAAGGTGTTAGGTGTAATCAGATTGAAAGATGTGGTAAAAGGTGGAATAAAAGAGCGTTTTGCTCAATTACGTAAAATGGGCATTAAAACGGTGATGGTAACGGGCGACAATCCGTTAACTGCTGCTTCCATTGCTGCCGAAGCTGGTGTAGATGATTTTATTGCCGAAGCAAAACCCGAAGATAAATTACAACTAATTCGAAATGAACAGGCTGATGGTAAGCTGGTGGCAATGATTGGCGATGGCACCAATGATGCGCCGGCACTGGCTCAAGCAAATGTGGGTGTGGCAATGAACACCGGCACTCAGGCTGCTCGCGAAGCCGGAAATATGGTGGATTTGGATAGCAACCCAACCAAACTAATTGAAATTGTGGAAATAGGGAAACAACTATTAATGACCCGTGGTGCATTAACCACATTTAGCATTGCCAATGATGTAGCCAAATACTTTGCTATTATTCCCGCAATATTTGCAGGTTTATATGGATTTGGTGGAATGAATGGACCATTATCGAAACTAAATATCATGCAATTACAAAGCCCGGAAAGTGCTGTATTAAGTTCTATCATTTTCAATGCATTGATTATTATTGCATTAATACCATTGGCTTTGAAAGGAATTTCTTATAAACCATCTGGTGCGACTCAGATTTTGAGAAGAAATATTCTAATTTATGGGGTTGGCGGACTGATAATTCCTTTTGCGGGAATTAAAGCGATAGACTTAATAATAAATTTACTACATTTGGTTTAATTTTGAAAACAATGAAAACAATATTAATATCTTTAAAAATATTTTTGGTAATGACCATATTAACAGGAGTGATTTATCCGCTACTAATTACCATCATTGGTCAAACCGCTTTTACCAGTCGTGCTAACGGAAGTATGATAGTTGTAAATAATATAACAGTAGGAAGTGAGCTGATAGGACAAAAGTTCATAGGAAGTCAGTATTTTAGTGGTAGACCTTCATCCATAGATTATAATCCCTTGCCTTCGTGTGGTAGTAATTTATCTATAACGAGTGAGGATTTAAAATTGAAAGTTAAACGTAACATCGCAGTATTCGACTCTATCAATCAAATTCCAGTTTCACAATCAATACCATACGAAATGTTATATGCTTCGGGTAGTGGAGTTGATCCTCATATTTCGGTTATGGCGGCACTTTTGCAAATTAATAGAATATGTAAAACCCGCAAGTTATCCAACTCAGATATGTTGCAAATTGAAAACTTAATTTCACAATCCACTGAAAGTAGGCAATTAGGTTTCTTGGGTGAGGAACGTGTAAATGTATTGAAACTAAATATCGAATTGGATAAAAAATTTAAAAGTCCTCTAATCCCCAACGGGGAAATAAGAAATTGATAAGAAGGAATTCAATATATTGCAAAATAATGATAATTTATGATTGAAGAACTACGACCCAATCCTGATGCACTTCTCAGAAAGATATCGAAGGAAGAATCTTCAAAGCACCGCGGAAAATTTAAAATTTTCTTTGGAATGTGTGCCGGTGTGGGTAAAACATACACCATGCTCGAAGCTGCTCATGCTGCAAAAAAGGATGGTAAAGATGTAGTTGTTGGTTATGTTGAAACACATAAACGCGTAGAAACAGAACGTCTTACACAGGATTTGGAAATTATCCCCCGAAAAAAAATTGACTATCGGGGAACTGAATTTGAAGAAATGGATATTGATGCCATACTCCTACGCAAGCCTCAAATAGTGCTTGTTGATGAACTTGCGCACTCCAATATAACTGGAAGTCGACATTTGAAACGTTATCAGGATGTGAAAGAATTACTTGAAAATGGTATTGATGTTTACACCACAATTAATGTTCAACATGTTGAAAGCAGGTCGGTTACAGTGAATGAGATAACCGGAGTTGCCATAAATGAAAAAGTGCCCGATTCTGTTTTTGATTTGGCAACTGATATAGAACTGGTGGATATTTCGCCCGATGATTTGCTTAAGCGACTTACTGAAGGGAAAGTATATATTCCTACCAAAACGACCCAGGCAACTCAGAATTTTTTCAGAAAAGGAAATTTACATGCCTTGCGTGAATTGGCTTTAAGGATTACTGCCGAAAAAGTTGACTCTGAATTGATTAATTATAAGCGCGATAAAAATATTGGCGAAGTTTGGAAAACCACCGAAAAGCTATTGGTGGCAGTAGGTCCAGGACCATATTCAGCAAAATTGATTCAATGGACACGCCGAATGGCTTATAATTTAGGTGCTCAGTGGTTTGCAGTTACTGTTGAAACCGGAATTCAGCTCTCCGAAAATGACAAATTAAACTTGAACAAAAACATTCAATTAGCCGAACGGTTAGGAGCAACTGTTACAAATATTATTAATGCAGATGTTGTAGAAGGCATATTGCAAGTGGCGCACGAAAACAATGTAAATCAGATTATTATTGGTAGATCACTAAATACCAACTGGTTTCATACTTTGTTGAGTAAAAATATTTCTAACAGAATTTTAAATGAAAGTGGTAATATTGATGTATATGTTATAAAGGCTGACAAATCTGTAAACACTGACAAAAAGCAAAAATTTCAATTCAGGTTAATCACTTCAAAACTCAATGATTATCTGATTGCATTTGGTGTGGTAGCAATTATTACATTAATTTGTTTTCCGTTTACCCAATTTGTAGGTTATCAAACAATTGGATTAATCTATTTATTAACTATCACTATTCTATCATTATTTTTGGGGCGTAGTGCAGTGGTATTTACAGCTGTTTTAAATTCAATAGCTTGGAATTTTTTCTTTATTCCGCCACTTTTTACTTTTCACATAAATAAAATAGAAGATATTATTACATTATCTGCGAATTTTATTATTGCCATGGTTGTGAGCATTTTAATTACACGCATAAAAAAAATTCACAGGGTTCTTACCATTAATCAACGACACAGTGTTATTATAAATTCATTGCTCGAAAACCTGAATAAAGCAACCTCAATAAAAGAAGTGGTGGCAATTGCACGGCAGGAATTACAGCATAACTTTAATGCCGATGCTATTTTCTATTTAAAAGAAAAACAAGGCAAGGGATTAGCTAAAAGAGTCTTTGGTAATTCAGAATACCATTTAATGAAGGATTATGCCGTAGCAGTTTGGGCTTTTAATAGTAATAAAGCTGCCGGAAAATATACCGACACATTAAACGATTCGAGCCTGCAACTAATTCCATTGACAACAATTTATGGGGTTTGGGGTGTAATTGGTGTCCGTTTTTTAGACAATAAAGCACCTTCGTACGACATTAAGAGATTATTAAAAATTATCTACGAACAAGTAGCTTTATCAATAGAACGAGAAATAAATAATGATAAACGTGTGGAATCCGCACAAAATTACTAAATTTGAACTGTTTTATGGCGGTTAGAATATTTATTAATAAGTTGGATTTATGAATTTCAAGTATTTCAATCAGAATTCCAAAAATCAGTTTCTTATCAGTATAATTGTAACAATTTTTGTTTCAATAATTTGTTATTCCCTTTCCAACCTGATTGGTTATAGGAGTGTCGCATTAATTTTATTAGCTACAGTTTCTCTCCTATCAATATTTTTGACACTTTACCCAGTTTTAACTGCCGCAACAATGAGTGCATTAATCTGGGATTATTTTTTTATTCCCCCTCATTTCACTCTTCAAGTAAGTAATTCAGAAGATGTACTAATGTTGATGATGTACTTCGTTATAGCACTGATTAATGGTGTTTTAACTTCAAAAATCAGAGGCATGGAGAAATTGGAACTGCAAAAAGAAGAGCGACAAAATACGATTAAGCTTTACAAAACACTTTTCGATTCGCTTTCGCACGAGTTACGAACGCCAATAGCAACTATTGTGGGTGCAACAGACAATTTATTACAAAAAGACTCAAATGTTTCTGAAAGTGATAAAGTAAAACTTTTAGAACAAATATCAATTGCATCATTTCGTTTGAACCGTTTGATTGATAATTTGTTGAATATGCAACGACTTGAATCCGGGATGTTAAAAATAAAGCCTAATTGGTGCGAAATCAACGAACTGATAAATTCAGTAGTAAACCGATTAAGCGATGAACTCTCAACACACAATCTGCAAATTAGGATGCAAGACGAATTTCCAATCATTAAGCTCGATTTTGGTTTAATAGAACAAGTAATTTTTAATTTATTACACAACGAAGTTTTATATACACCAAATGGTTCTACAATCAGCATATTTTGTAATATTACCAATAACAATCTGACTATCTGCATTTCGGATAATGGAAAAGGATTTTCGGACGAAGAACTTAAAATGTTATTCACGAAATTTTATCGTTCGGCGGCAAAAACAACCGGCGGAACAGGGCTTGGTTTGTCTATTGTAAAAGGTTTTGTGGAGGCACATGGCGGAAATGTAAAAGTTGAAAACAATCAGCCTCATGGTGCAAAATTTACATTAGAAATTCCTGTCGAAGTTTTGCAATTGGAAGATTATAAGATTTTTTCTAATATTGAATTACATCAATAATTTGGTAATATATGGAATCAAAAATGAATATATTGATAATTGATGATGAAGTTCAAATACGTAAGTTGCTTGAAATCACATTGAATAGTAATGATTATCACACACATTCAGCATCCACTGCACGCGAAGGTATTACTATGGCTGTGGTTCATCCGCCCGATTTGATTGTGCTGGATTTGGGTTTGCCCGATGAAGATGGGCAAGTGGTTTTATGCAAATTACGTGAATGGTTTTTGGGCGCTATTATTATATTATCTGTTCGAAGTTCGGAAGAAGATATTGTTAAAGCATTGGACAACGGAGCTAATGATTATCTCACTAAACCTTTTCGTACGGGTGAATTACTTGCACGAATACGGACTTCATTACGTCAAACTCAAAATGCGACTCTTATTCAAAAACTTGAATTTGAAAATCTGGCTATCGATCTGACTTCAAGAATAGTAACACTCGAAAATGAACCAATAAAACTTACTGCCACAGAATACTCATTGTTGACATTATTAGCCAAAAACGATGGGAAAGTATTGACCCACTCATATATTTTAAAAAATATATGGGGACCAGGTTATACACTTCAATCACAATATCTACGAGTTTTTGTAGGTCAATTGCGCAAAAAAATTGAACCAAATTCAAATAATCCAAAATTTATCATTACTGAATCCGGCATTGGTTATCGTTTCTGTACTAAAATGGAGTAATAGATGAATTTGTTTTATCTTTGTAATTCTATTTTGAATTTTGCAAACAAAACAAGTTTAATAAAAATGATAAAAAAAGGTGATAATGTGCGTTTTCTGAACGCAGTGGGCGGAGGAATAGTAACCCGTGTGGATGAAACAAAAAAAATGGTTTATGTTGAAGATGTTGATGGTTTTGAAGTACCCATGTTCGAACGGGAATGTGTGCTGATAGTTGCCATTAATAAAGATACCAATTTCCCAGTAAAAGATTTTAGTTCAAAAGCTAAATCATTCATTGAACCAACAATTGAACTTCTCCCCTCCCCTCAAGGAGAGGGGTTGGGGGTGAGGTCAGAACCAATTATAGAAACTCCCGAAAGTGAAAAACTAACTGCATTATTGGCTTTCTTTCCATTGGATATCAAACAAATGCAAACAACTTCGTATGAGTGTTATTTGGTAAATGACAGCAATTATTATTTGAATTACAATATTATAAACTGCGAAAATGAAAGTTGGAAAAGTATTGCCAACGGACTTATAGAACCTAATACACAGGAATTATTGGCTGAAATCAGCAAAGAACAATTAAGTGCATGGGAACGGTTGCGCATTCAGTTATTGTCATTTAAAAAGGAGAAAAGCTACACGCCACAATCGTTGGTGGATGTTAACCTGAGAATTAATGCAGTAAAATTCTACAAATTACACAGTTTTACTACCAACGATTATTTCGACGAACCGGCTATGCTGTTGGATATTACTTCCGAAATAGAAAAAGAAGCAGAAAATCAGAAAATGGCTGACATTTCGCCCGAAGAAATTAAAAAAGCTATGTTTTCAAAAGAAGATACCGACAGACCACGCATTGTAAAACGGCCACAAGTATCCGAAACTATTGAGATTGATTTGCATATCAACAAATTACTGGACTCAACATCCGGAATGAGTAATGGCGAAATATTGCAATGTCAATTGGATAAATTTCATGTAGTGATTGACGAAAATAAAAACCGCAAAGGACAAAAGATTGTTTTTATACACGGTAAGGGTGAAGGCGTTTTGCGCACAGAAATTGAAAAACTACTGAAAAGCCGTTTCAAAACTTATTATTCTCAGGATGCTTCGTTCAGGGAATATGGTTTTGGTGCAACAATGGTAACTATAAAATAAAACACCAAGATTCCAATAATGAACTAATATAAAAAAGATATTAAGCACACAAAATAAACGGAAGTTACGGAAGAAATGTGAATTTCAAAATAAAATGATTTTCAATGCGCTTATATACAGTAAAATAGATGACCTTTTGAATTTACTTAGTGTTTTCTTCCTGTTAATTCCGCGTAAAATGTATGCTGATTTTAACTCAACTATTTAATTTTTTGGTTCAGTAGGTTCAGTCAAAAATAGTATCATCCTTTCCACCGCCAGCTTGCATACCAAACAAAATTCGGGTGATTTGTTGGTGTGCATTCGGCAATCGTAATATGGACGGAACACGCCTTTGGTAAGATAACCACCACCCTCGAAAACGCCGATCTTGGTTTTATTTTCGTCATTAATCGGCGTTGGAATTTGTAATCCTTCAGGTAATTGGCTTTTCCATTTTTTATCGAACTGAACCAATGTCGAAATATTCGGTTCCCATGGTTCTACTTTGAGGTTGTACATTCCATCTAATACATCGGCATTTTCTCTGAAATATTCATCAGCCAATCCTGCAAACGAATGTCCGAATTCATGAATTGTAACCTGGTTCGACAGAATATTGTCTGCAGCAGTAAGTGCATAGAAATTGAAAATTCCGCCACCACCATAAGTTTTTGTATTTGCCAGAATATAGATGGCGTCGTAAGGCACAAGCGCTGCTAAATCACGAACTTTAAAAATATTTTGTGTGGTGAGATAGCGTTTTTCGTAAAAAGTAAAGAAATTCGAACCAACGGCAGTATTTTTCCAGTTTCCATCTTGAGGCTTAGAAATTCCGGAATCGACAGATGAAGCTGCAATAGCATAGATATTTATAAGCGATTTGTATTTTGTAAATGGCTCGTGGGTCAATAAATTTTCGGACAAACGCTGCGCATCACGATAGAATTTTTTGATGTCTTTTGAGGTGTAACCTTCAGCTATTACGGCTATATCGATTGCTTTTTCGGAGATTTCTGTTTTTGTAATATTTTTTATAGGAAATGACTGAGGTAACTTACGTTGAATCAATTTATCGACAGGTGTTAAATTATATCGAAATAATTCTTGCCAATTGTCCAAATTCAATCGTTTCTCAATAACCAACGTTACAGACTTTTTAGGAAATGGAAACTGAATGCTTTGTTCGAAACTTTTTGAAGATTTCAATGCTTCTGGTGTAGATTGCCATTCGTGGTAAAGTGTGCTAAAGCCATCTATATAAACCAACTTCATGCTCGTACTGTCCAATATGCGAAACCGAAAATCGCCAAGATTCAAGTCTTTTGTCAATTGATGCCTACGTCCACCCCAAAAAGGTTCTTGTAATACTTTATCCAAATAAACATCCGTTTGCCGTGCATTGCCGCACAAATGAAAGTCGACACGACAGGCTTTATCGTAAAAAAAGTCATTGAATTGTTGTCCAAAAAGAGCAATACTGCTTATCAAAAAGAGGAAAAGGATGAAAGTAAGTTTTCGCATGGGATGGATTATATAATTAAAACGCAAATTAAATCAAAATACTCCAACTAACGCCCTTTTTTGAAAACTATTTATATCTACATCACGCAGATTTTTTTCCTCTTTTTGATGGCAGCATTATTTTCCTGATAACAAAACATTTAAATTTTTCTATATCAACACTTTGTATGAAAAATCCTTCGGCTTTTGTTTGCCGAAGTATTTTCTCTTAATTATATGGATTCCAGATTTTTACTTTGTAAGTCTTTTACAAATGCACCTAAAAAGTTAACTAAAAGAGTTTTTTCTTTGCTGTCTATCCAATTATCGGTTGCTTGTGTATTGATAGAACCATAGCTTTCGTTCGTATTATTGATTTCACTTGTTTGCCACTCGTTCAATAAGTTATTCCTTTTTTCGGTATAAGTTCCATTTTTACCTATTACGATTCTTTTCGATTCAATTTTTGGAAAACCTTCTTTACTTACCGAAAGAATATATTCACCAGGTTTTACATTTTCGATGGTAAACACACCATTTTCGTCACAAACATTGTCACCTATTATTTCCATTGTTTCAGAATCTTGCAAAGTGGCAGTGGCATAATTTACGGGTTGTTTTTCGGTATTCAGAATTCTTCCTTTAACAACATAAGACGATTGGGCAAATAATTGGTTTGTTAATAATACTAAGCCCACAAAAAGCATAACTCGATTGATTTGAAATTTTTTAGTTGTTTTCATAATGTTGAATTTTTAAAACGTTTATTTTTTTAGTTTGTTATTTTATTTGTTATATTATTTGTTATATTATTTGTTATATTAATACTGACTTGATTTTATAAAATATATTACATCAATTATCTTTGTTTTTTTAATTAAGTAATATGTAATAATTATTGATAAGTTTTATGTAATTAATGTCCAGCTAAACAGTCTTATAACGCATAACTAAATACTTTTTACTACTTAGACGAATTGAGTATTTCATTTGGATTTAATTGATTTATTTTCTTTTGTTAAATTTGTATCTGTTTATTAAGAGTTTTCTATTTTCATTATATTTTGTATTTTTGTATTGGTGAACTAGTGTAATAGTACACCGCAAAAGTATTGCGGTTTTTTGAATTACAAAATATTTTTGTGTTAAATAAACTTAAATCCTTAAAATATTTTTATTGTGGCATAACTTGGCTTGATTAAATATCAGATATTGAGTACTATATGATTTAGTGGAAACAGTTCGAAAATAATTTAAAAATATAAGAATTAACAAAAAAAAGAATTGGACGAATATATATTATGAGTAATTATTTACTTCTCACTCAAAGAATCTTTAATTTTGAACAAAGTATTGAGACAATTTCTACTTTCAATTGATGAAGTTGTGTGGTCAATGCAAAAAAAAAACAGTAACTTTGTTTCGTCAATAAAAACTGAAGATTATCATGCCTTTTCAGAATAAGAATTCCTTTACTTTCCAAATCTTTGGTTTGTTTTTTTTACTTTCAATACTCTTGATTTCGTGCAAAAGAACAATTACCGAAGAACCAAACAAAACTGCTGCATATATCTCCGAAGTTTTTGAATATGTATATGCGCCTGGTCAACACGCCAAACTAGCGAAAACAACTGATGCATCAAATTTTGTAGGTGAACCTGTCAATAATAAGGGTTGGTTGTATTTAGGTGGATTTGGTGGTTATGTGATTGCAGGTTTTAATCACAACGTGACAAATGGTAACGGAGTAGATTTTGAAGTCTACGCTTTGAGCGGAGCTTCGCCCGAACCTGCTGTGGTGTATGTAATGAGTGATATAAATGGCGATGGAGAACCAAATGAAATTTGGTATGAGCTAAAAGGAAATCAGTTCGGAAATTCCAAACGAAATTATTGGGTACGGTATTACAAAGCAAGTTCTGATTCAGCAAATATACGATGGAAAGATTCAGAAAATAATCATGGAGAATTAAAAGCATATTTGAGAGCATCAGCCTATTGGTGGTGGCTTTCGACTGCTACTGATAGCATTACTTTTACCGGAACACGCTTACCTGATGCTTATGATAATCTTTCTACTGCCGATACTCCATATTGGTCAATTCCTACCGACCGTTTTACCTGGGGCTATGCCGAAAACAGAGATGGAACTGATTTTGATTCAAGCATTGGAGCCAATAAATTGGATATTTCAAATGCCGTTGATGAGCAGGGAAATGCAGTGAACCTGGCAAGTATTCGTTTTATAAAAGTGCAATCATCAGTTTTTCAGCAAGCCGGCTGGCTCAACGAAGTTTCTTCCGAAATAAGAGGGGCGAAGGATTTGAGACAGTAAAAATTATTCAATCTCAATTCCATATTTATCCAATGACCTTTCCACTTCTGCTAAATGGTGTTGTTGTACTAATTAGCATTTTCGAAAAACATGTTGGAATAACTATTAGATCATTACTTGTACTATTGGTTTATATTCCATATATTTGCAGTAAATTATTAAGCTACAACAAAATACTTACAGAAATTAGTAATTATAATAACATTTCAATAAAAAATGTGTTGAAACAAACTATTAACCTGAGTTCGGGATAAGAATTTTAAAATTCAATTGATAATTGAGGTG
>JACDZJ010000261.1_pt1 | contig 19545 bp, 25 predicted proteins | sample 7365721 | NCBI WGS metagenome assembly JACDZJ01 (sample SAMN15143480, study PRJNA637477) | pond metagenome | biome: freshwater wetland ecosystem [ENVO:00000243]; feature: pond [ENVO:00000033]; material: pond water [ENVO:00002228]; isolation source: pond water containing pink berries ... | reverse complement strand
CGACTGGCTACCGATTACTCCGCCATCTGGCTCCCTTTTACTCCGCCATTCACAGTGTATGCCTCGCCTACGACACGCGGCGCGCGGCCGCACCTGGTCGATCACGTGTTTGCCCGGCTAGAGGATGCTGACATTCCGAATTCGACTGTATCCTCACAACGGTGGTTAGTTTCGACGCAGCACCGACCCGGTGAGATACGTGACACCCGCCGCTAGCGCCAGCAACACGCCGGGAAACGGCTTTTCACTCCGCTGAGCCGCCGCTTCCTTCAGCCGCTTCCAGTTGATGCCGAGCGCCGAGACATGCAGCACGAGAATGGGCTGCACCTTGTCGAAGATGCCTTCCTGCACGCCCAGCATCGCGTAGAGGATGAAAGCGATGTTGGAGAGGATCGCCAGCCGGCGCATATGCACGGGGTTGCGCACATAGAAGGTGGCGAATACCAGTCCGGCGGCAATCCAGGCGACAGTCTGCATCATGTTTTTCTCCTTGGTGAGTGGCGTTTGCAGGAGAACGATGGTCTCGGGCGGATTTTGAAAAGACGGCCCAAGACAACTTTGCCCAACCAGATTGCTTGTGAATATCGTCCATTGAATGGACGATATTCGTGCTATAAAACGGCATGTTCCCGCGCCACATCGAACCCCTGTTGAGCGAAGCGCTGGCCGATACGCCGGTGGTGCTGCTCAATGGCGCGCGCCAGACGGGCAAGAGCACGCTGGCGCAAACCCTGGCCAAATCGGGCGGCCGGCGCTACCTGACGCTGGACGACCGGGTCGTGCTGGCGGCTGCCAAGGGTGACCCGACGGGCTTCGTCGCCGGCCTCGCCTGGCCGGTGGTGCTGGATGAAATCCAGCGCGCGCCGGAACTGTTTCTCGACATCAAGGCGGCGGTCGACCGCGACCGCTCGCCCGGACGCTTCCTGCTCTCCGGGTCGGCGAATGTCCTGCTGCTGCCCCAGTTGGCCGATTCGCTGGCCGGACGCATGGAAATCCTCACCCTCTGGCCGCTCTCCGGCGCCGAGATCGCGGGGCAGGCGGCCGCCAACCGGGTGGATGGCCTGATGGACGGCGATCTTTCCGCGCTGGTTCTGCCGCCCGTCGACCGGGCGCTGCTGGTCGACAAGCTGCTGCCCGGCGGCTTCCCCGAAGCCGTGGCGCGCACCAGCGCCAGACGCCGCGCCGCCTGGTTCGAGAGCTACCTGCAAACCATCCTGCAGCGCGACGTGCGCGAGTTGGCTAACCTGGAACAGCTCACCGAGGTGCCGCATCTGCTGCAACTCCTCGCCACGCGCAGCGCCAGCCTGCTGAACCAGGCCGAACTGTCGCGCTCAAGCCGCCTGACGCAGACCACGCTGAAGCGCTACCTCGGCCTGCTGGAGACGGTGTTCCTGGTGCAGCGGGTGCCGGCCTGGGCGCGCAATCCGGGCAAGCGCCTGGTCAAGTCGCCCAAGGTCTTCCTGCCCGACAGCGGGCTGCTCGCCGCGCTGATGGACTACAGCGCCGACAAGCTGATGGCGCTGCCCGGCCTGCCGGGCCATCTGGTCGAAACCTGGGTGGCCGGCGAACTGCTCAAGCACCTGGCATTCTCGGCCAAGGGCGCGAGCCTGTGGCACTACCGCACGCAGACCGACATCGAAGTCGATTTCGTGCTGGAAGACCGCCTCGGCCAACTGACCGGCATCGAGGTCAAGGCCAGCGCGAGCATCGACGCCAGCGACTTCCGCGGCCTGCGCCATCTGCAGGAAACCGAAGGCGCCGCCTTCCGGCGCGGCATCGTGTTCTACGCCGGCCGCGAAGCCGTGGCCTTCTCCGAGCGTCTGGTCGCGCTGCCACTCAGCTATTGGTGGGCCTAAGGCAAGTCACATGACGAACTCCACGGCCAACTTCTCGCTCTACATCGCCTACTGGAACCGGCGCGCGAGCCTCAGCGAAGCCGAGTGGCGGGATTTCTACGCGCTGACCCATCGTTTCCTCGCCCTGTGCGGGACGCATGAATACGTCGCCGACCTCGGCGGCGACCGCAAGGCGCTGATCGACGACTACTTCCACGACAAGATCTTCGCCACGGCCGGCGGGTCGGCCGGCGCGCCACTCGCACCCGGCGCCCTGTGCAGTTTTCTGAAGAACTACCTGAAGGATCGCCGGAAGGCGGCCTGGGAGCGTCACCGCGTCTCGGCCGACGACGAGGAGCACCCGCAAGACGCCTACGACCACTGCGCCTACACCCCCGACCCGGACGATGAGGCCCTGCTGGGCGAGGCGGGCCTCGCGCTCGGGCGCGTGCTGGAAAGCGCCTCCGCCTTTCTCGAAACCCTGCCCGAGGCCGAGCGCATGTACCTGGCCCTGCATGCCTGCGCCGACGATCCCGAAGCGCTGGTCAATCTAGCCAAGCGCTTTCGCGTGCCCTCGTATCACTACAAGGCCAAGAAACTGGGCATCACCCGCGAGAAGGGCGAATTCGAGGCCGGCTATGACAAGACCGCCATCGGCCGCTGGCTGCACCAGGACCTGCGGCTGCCGCTGACCGCCGAGTATCTGGGCGAAATCCTCGCCGCTTTAAAAATCCTCTGCCGGGTGGCGTTATCGGAGTGGAAGGAAATTTCGCCATGATGATCCGAGACCTGCAACCGCCGCTGTCGGTCATCGAACATGACCTCTTCGCCGATGCCGAACCGATGGAACCCAGCCCGCCGCTGATCGAACCGATCCGCCCCGACCACGCCGATGCCCTGACGGCGACGGCCGAACCGCCGCCCTACCTGCGCGAGGCGATCGAGCGCCGCGTCCGGGCGCACGCCGCCCATGCGTCCGATCGGCCGCTGGCCGCCGGCCAGATCCGCCGCATCGCCGAGGTGATGAACGCCGACGGCAGTCGGCGCGCGCTGCTCCGGCCCGTCGCCCTGCTGCTCGACCGCGCGGTGGCGGGCACGGACCGCTGGACCGGCTGGCTGGTCGCCGCCGACGTCGACTACGCCAGCGCCTGGGATGTGCTGCTGGAAGCGGACGTTGACGAACCCTTCGATCCCGCCGCCGGCATGGTGCAACTGTGGAACCCGGTGACCTGCGCGGTATCGCCCGGCGCCGATCTGCTGGCGCAGTTGTCCGCCGAGCGCCTGGCGGCCCTGCGCGCGGCGGCGGAATGCTTCCCGCATCTGGAGCGGGCCGGCACGCCGCGCCCCGGCTTCGTCGCCCCGCGCACCGTGGCCGGCGCGGTCCTGCTCACCGGCAGCCCGCTCGGCGACAGCGCCGATCCGCGCCGCGCCTACCAGAGCCTGTATCTCCAGCTGGCGCTGGCCCTCGGCGCGCCAGCTGGTGCGGGCCAGGCCGACGGCAAGGTCGTTCCGCTGGGACGATCGGCCACCCCGCGCAAACCGCACGCCTGGCAGCGCCAGCCCAATCTCTGGGTCGCCATCGCCGCCACCGTCATGGTCGTGCAGGGCGGTGTGATCGGCTTCCTGCTCCAGCCCGGACCGGGCGACGAAGCCGCGCTGTATCGTTCCGCCGGACCGGCCGCGGAACGTCAGGGGCAGATCGAGGTCAGCTTCCGCCCCGAAGCGCCCGAGGCCGAGATACGCCGCCTGCTCATCGACATCGGCGGCGAGATCGTCGGCGGTCCCGGCCAGCTCGGGTATTACCGGATACATCTCAAGGACGGCGACGTGGCGCGGGCCATGGACAAGCTCAAGGCCAGCCCTGTCGTCGATTCGGTGGAATCTGTCGTGGCGAAAGGAGGCAAGTGATGCACCGCCATGTCTTCGCCGGGGTAGCCACCCTGGCAGTCACCATCGCACTGGCCTGCCTCGGCATGGGCCGGGCGCTGGCCGACACGCGGGTCGCGCTGGTGATCGGCAACGCGAAATACACCAGCAAGCCCCTGCAGAATCCCGTAAACGACGCACGCCTCGTCGAGCTGACCCTGAAGGAGATGGGTTTCCAGGTCGAGCGGATCGAGGACGCCACGCTGGACGCCATGCGCTATGCCGCCCGCGCCTTCCTCAAGAAATCGCAGGATGCCGACATCGCGCTGTTCTACTACGCCGGCCACGCCGCCCAGCTGCGCGGCAACAACTACCTGGCTCCCATCGACGGCAAGATTGCCTACGACGACGAACTGGAATCGCGCGGCCTCAACCTCACCGAGGAAATCGCCGCCCGTCTGGACCGGCGCGGCAGGCAGGGCCAGCTCAGCATCGTGATCCTCGACGCCTGCCGCGACAATCCCTTCCCCTCGCGCCAGCGCAGCATGGCCAGGGGCCTGGCCGCGCTGCCGAGCAAGCCGGAAGGCATGCTGCTGGCCTTCTCCACCGGCCCCGGCGACATCGCGCAGGATTCGCCCGATTTCCGGAACAGCCGCTACACGGCCCACCTGGTCGATGCGATGCGGATTCCCGGACTCGAAGTGCGGGACGTGTTCGCCCGCGTCCGCGATGCCGTGACCGAGGAAACGCGCGGCGGCAAGTTCCCCCAGACGCCCTGGTTCAACAGCAGCGCCAACACCGCCGGCTTCTGCTTCGTGCGCACCCCCGACGGCAAGTGCGGCGGCGTCGCGCCGCCCCCGCTGGTGCTGGCCAGGAACGCGCTGAGCTCCAGCGCCAGCCGCAATCTGGGCGACGATGCCGTCGGCCGTGCGGCCAACGATCCGCTGTCGGTTGCACTGATTTATCGCATCAACAACGAAGCCGATGACGTGGGTCCGGACAACATCAGGCAATGGCGCGAGCGGGCCGGCTCGGGCGATCCCTTCGCGATGACGGTGTTGGGCCTTTACCACGGGTGGCACGACAAGGAGGCCCGCCGTCTGTACGACAACTACCGCCCCGACGCGGTTCACTGGCTGCGCAAGGCTGCCGACGCCGGCTATCCGCCCGCGCTCTTTGAATTGGGCCAGGCCTATGAAAACGGCTGGGTAACGGACAAGAAAGACCTGCAGATGGCACTCCAGCATTACAACATCGGCGTCCAGCAGCGCTACGCGCCGGCGCAGAGCCATGCTGGACGACTGGTCCGGAAGATCGATCCCAAGACGGCATTCATCATGTTCCACCTCGCCTCGGACCAGGGCTTTACTCAAGCCATGGGCTATCTGGCACGGGCCTATCTCAAGGGACTGGGCACCGGGAGGGATATTGCCAAGGCCGAATACTGGGCACGCAGGCAATACGCCATGGGTGCGCCGGAGATGTCGCAGCACCTCCTCGGTTACATGTATGCGAATGGCCTGATCCAACCGAAGGACGACATGGACCGGCTGCGGCTGGCCGGCCTGGCGCGCCTCAAGGAGCAGTTCGGCGAGTTTCTCTGGGATGTGGAATAGGCCGCCGCCGGCCGGATGCCGATGCGATAAAGTCGGCGCTGGCGCGACGGCAAAGTTGTCGCACAATAGCGATCCGCTCCCGGCGCCGGGATATCGCGCCCGCCGTGGATGACCGTGTCGCGGGATGGACTTGAAGAAAGGGAGATGCCATGGATGAGAAAGACCTGCTGATCGCCAAATTGCGTAGCGACGCCATCGTCGCCAGAACGCAAAACGCCGTGAACATGAATGTCACTGCGGCAATGATCAAGGCGAAAACCCTCAAGAGCAAGGCGGATACGCTGGCGGTCGTCAATGCCCAGAACGCGGCGAGAATGGCCAGACAACAGGCACGCGAACAGGATTTCGACCAGCGCATCAAGGAGAATGCTCTGCGCAATCAGGAAACGAGAAACAGGCAACTCGAATCGGAAATCGCCGCCCTGAAACGCGAGATGGCGGAAATGCGCGAGACCATGCGCGAATGGGTCGCCTCGCAGCGCGGCTTGATGGCGCTCGCCAAAGCCCTCAAGGAAGAGGTCGAATCCTGTCCCAACAAGGAACATCACAAGTTGGCGGACAAGGATGCACGTAGCAGCATTGCCGACGCTGCCGCAGACGCCTCCTACGATTCCAATGATGCGGAGATTGCCATAAAGAACGAAATCCCCGCGTTTTCCAAGAGGCATCCTCGTCGGAAAGGCAAGACTCAGTAGTTATCGGGATGGGTCATCACCGCCAGTTTGCTCCTGCGAATTAGCCGTTGCTCCCGCCACCCCTTCTGATTCGGGCGAGGCAGGAGGAGCGGCTTTGAAATCCGACGCCTGCCAGTTTTCGATGGCTTTTAGCGCATCAGCGGCATCCCCGCATGTGTGCGCCGATCAGAGGTCTTCCGCCCGCACCGGCTTCAGATCGTCCAGCTTCAGCATGCGTTCGAACCAAGCGAACGGCGCGCGGTTGCTCTTGTCGCCGCCGGTACGCTGGATGGTGAGCCTCGCCCGGCCGGTTGCCGCGACGGCCTGGCGCAGGGCATGTTCGGCGGCGGCGATATCCGGCGTGGGCGTGTCGTCGATGGCGACGATGTAGTCGCTGGCCTCGATTTCGGCATTCTCGGCCAGGGTGCCGGGCAGCACGCCCTCGACGAAGACGCCGCGCGGCGCGATGTCCGCCATCCACTCGGGGCTGGGATCGTCCAGCACCATGCCGGAGACGGCAATGCCCCGCCGGCCCAGCACCGGCTCGCTCGCTTCCAGTTCGCCCTGCAAGGCCACGGTCTCGCCGTTGCGCAGCACGTCCAGCCGGACCTGCCGGCTGCCGCGCATGGCGTGGATCACCTGCGTTTCGTTGCCGAGCTTGGCCTTGCCATTCACTGCGGCGATCACGTCGCCGGCCATCAGGCCGAGGGCCGCGGCGCGCCCCGGACGGGCGACCTTGATCGTGGCGGCATCGGCGGAGGCCTGGAACAGCCGCCATTCCAGTCGTGGCGGCGAGGGGTCCCGCCCGGTGGCCAGCAGGTCGACGATCTTGCAGACGTATTGCATGGGCAGGGCGAAACCGGCGCCCTGGCTCTTTTGCAGGCGGCCGGTGTTGATGCCGGTGACCAGGCCGCCGGCCAGGCGGATCAGCGGGCCGCCGGAACTACCGGCATTGATCGCCGCGTCGGTCTGCAGGTATTCCGGGCCGAACTGCGAGGTGAGGCCGGAGACGATGCCCTGCGAACCGGTGAAGGCCAGGCCGTTGGGATGGCCGAAGGCGACGACCTGAGCGCCGGAATGCGGCGGGTCGCTGCAATCCAGTCTGGCGTCGCGAACGTCGGCGGGCAAGTCCTTGCGGTCGACGGCCAGCAGCGAGAAATCCAGGAACGGATCGACATAGACCCGCCGCGCCGCGATCGGCGCCTGGTTGCGGAAGGACACGGAAATCGTGGCCGCCGAGCGGCTGGCAACATGGGCGTTGGTCACGATCCAGCCGCGCGCCTTGTCGATGACGAACCCGGCGCCGCGCAGCGTGCCGCGGTTGTCGGACATGAACGGATAGAAGATGGTGGTCCGCACCTGCACGGTGTAGTTGCCGGCATCGGCCAGGGCCGTCTCCGCGCTTTGCGCTTGCGCAGACGGGGCGCCACCGAGCGTGGCGAGGATGGCGACAAGCAAGGGCAGTCGCCGGGAAGAAGGCAGGCGGGTGGTGTGCATGGTGTCCTCCGATGATCGAGTGGTGGTCTGACATTCGGAGAACGACGGGGCGGGCGGAATTTTTGAAGTCCTGATAATGATTCGGGACTCATCATGAAGGTGATTCGGGGCGCAAGCAGAACGGCCGGTGACCGGCACATTGCCGACGGAGTCAGGGTGCAGGCTCAAGGTCGGCTCAGGCCGATTATGCATAGCCTCCGATTATGGAAAGTAGCCACGGGTGGTATTCAGCAGATGTAGATGGCGCAATGGTTTGCAAAGGTAGACCTGAGCATTAGCTCGACATAATCGCGGCGGTGCTTTGAAGTAACGGCTCCATTTCAGGAGACCGTTATGACCATTCCAACGACGAGCGGGGATACGCCGAATTCCCTGGAAGCTTCGACATATTCGGCATACATCACAGAAGAATTGCGACGCTACGATGAACACCTGCGGGATGTTCGTGGGTTGGCCGCCGGTACGCGTAAAAGTCGGTTGCGCATCATCGGCCGGTTGCTGGAGGGAAGGTTCAAGCAGCGCGAGATCGTGATTGTCCGATTGCATCCTGACGATGTGCGGAAATTCCTTGCACGGCGACTGGCAGAGAACCCCTCGGCCTCCAATGCTTCACAACATACCGTGGCACTGCGGAGTTATCTGCGTTACCGAGCCACCTGCGGCGATCAGGTTAGCAAGCTTGTAGCAGTGATTGCGAACCCAATCCATTGGCGGCTCGCAACCCTGCCAAGGGCATTGAGCGTCGAGGATGCTGAACGATTGCTGGGCACAGCTGCATTGGCACGCAAGACGCCAAAGCGCGCTTATGCGATTGTGCATTTGGCACTCGATTTAGGGCTGCGCTCTGGTGAGATTGCCAATCTCGCCATCAATGATATTGACTGGCAGGCCGGCATACTGATGCTGCGAGGTACCAAGTCGCTTCGGCAGGATGTAATTCCTCTTCCTGAAGAAACCGGCAAGGCCCTTGCTGACTATCTCTTGCACGAACGACCCACAATCCGCCATCCAGCCGTATTCGTTCGGCAGGTTGCCGGCCGGATGCTTCCCATCACATCATGTGCGGTACAGAAGGTGATCAAGTGTGCGTGCCGCCGCATCGGTTTGCCGGATGCTAGCGCCCATTCCTTGCGCCATACCGTGGCGTGCCGTCTCGTTGAGCGTGGCAGCTCACTCAAGGAAGTCGCCGACCTGCTGCGCCATCGCTCGCTGAACAGCACCCTGATTTACGCCAAGCTCGATACGCCGAAGTTGGCAGCCGTCGCCTTGCCTTGGCCGGGGAGTGTGGCATGAGCGCGCGCGTCAGCTTGCAGCAGCGGATTGATGACTATCTCGATGAACGGCAGCGTCTTGGTTTCAAACTGCATTCCCGAAGTACGCTGTTGGCTGGGTTTGCCCGCTATGTTTCCGATCACAAGCATCGGGGGCCCCTGACGGTCGATCTTATGATCGACTTGGCCAAACAGGATAAATGGCAACGCGGCACACCATCGACTTGGGCCGCACGTCTCGCGAGGATTCGCCACTTCGCCCGTTACCTGAAACAGTTTGAGCCGGAGACCGAAGTGCCGGAGGAGCTCTCCTTCGGCCCGGAGCCGGGACGTGTCGCTCCGCACATCTTCCATGACCAGGAGGTCATCGATTTGCTGGCGGCGGCCCGGCAGCTCGAACCGTCCGGCAGCATTCGTCCCGCCACCTACGAGACCCTGTTCGGCTTGATGGCTTCCGCCGGCCTGCGCGTCTCCGAGGCATTGCATCTGCGAGACGCCGATGTTGATCTGAAACGCGGGATGCTGACGATCCGGCAGACCAAGTTTGCCAAGTCCCGACTGCTCCCTGTCCACCCGACAACGGTCGCCGCATTGGTGAAATACCGCAAGGCACGCGCACGGCATGTCGCTACCGTTGCTGACATGCCGTTTCTGATCAGCAGTCGCGGCCGCCGGCTCGGGATGACGCTGGGCGACCGTCAGGCCCACCGCGTCTTCAATACATTGCGTGACCGTCTCGGCTGGGTGAACCGGGGTGGCCATACCGCCATCCGCCTGCATGACCTGCGTCATACCTTCGTGGTGCGGCGTCTGATGCGCTGGCATGCGGATGGCACCGACATCGACCAGATGATGCTCGCCCTGTCGACCTACATGGGCCACACCGAGATCTTTTACACCTATTGGTATCTCACCGCCGTTCCGGAGCTGATGGCCTTAGCCGGCGGCAAGTTTGAGCGCTTCGCTGATCTTGCGGGAGATGGCGATGAGTAAGCGAGCCAAACTGCCACCGTCGTTTCCTGCCCTGGTGCAAGCCTACTTCGGCGAGTACCTGACCCAGCAGCGCGCTCTCAGTCCGCAGACCGTTGCCGCCTATCGCGACGGGTTCGTGCTGTTCCTCGACTTTGCCGAGAAGCGATTGGGCAAGGCCCCTGCTGCAATGGTGTTGGCCGACGTGACGCCGGAATTGATCATGGACTTCCTCGATCATCTTGAGCGGCAACGGCACAATTCCGTGCGCAGTCGCAATGCCCGTCTGGCCGCGCTGCGGTCGTTTCTCAAGTTCGCTGGCCACCGGGATGTGGCGTCGCTTCAGGTGATCGAGCGTGCCCTAGGGGTTCCGGTCAAGCGTTACGAGCGTCCGATGTTCGGCTACCTGACCCGTGATGAGATGCTGGCGGTGATCGGAGAACCGGGTGCCTCATGGCTCAGTCAGCGCGATCATGCCTTGTTTCTGTTGATGTACAACACCGGCGCGCGCGTATCGGAGGTGGTCGGGGTCAAGGTCGGCGATGTGGTGCTCGACGCCAGCGCCGCTTGTGTCCATCTGCACGGCAAGGGGCGCAAGCAGCGTAGCGTGCCGTTGTGGCATACGACCGTCAAGGCACTACGTGCCTGGTTGCGGGCGAATCCAGAACTGATGGCAGAGGCACCCTTGCTGCCCAGTCGGAATGGGCGCGAAATGACTCGCGCCAATGTCACGCTCAGACTGACATTGGCGGTCCAGCGCGCAACGGAATCTCAGCCTGCGTTGGCGAAGCGGAAAGTCTCGCCGCATACAATCCGCCACACAACCGCAATGCATCTATTGCAGGCAGGTGTCGACATCAGCGTCATTGCGCTCTGGCTCGGACATGAGAGTCCGGTGACTACCCACCATTACGTTGAGGCCGACTTGGCAATGAAAGAACGAGCACTGGCCAGACTTCATGAACCCAGTTCGAAGATCCTGCGCTATCGGGCACCTGACTCGCTGCTCAACTTCTTGCGAACCCTATAATTATGTGAAGTACAGCCCGCGCACCATCGCCAATCAATCAGGCTTTGGCGCGCGTTTCAACAAGCTACTTTCCATAATCGGAGGCTATGCATAATCGGCCTTATGGAAAGCTTCACATAAGGCCGAGGACCTGCCCCCCAATACTTGACCATTCGCAATCGACTCCTGCCTTTTTGGTAAGCGCACCTCTTGACCGAACCCGCGGTGGTATCGACGTTCGGAATGTGCTGCCTACGAAGGATGGGGAATCGCTTTCGACTCATTCATAGTGCCAAGCCGGTGGGGGATGAGCGCCCCACCGTTTTCAGTCAGCGATAGCTGCTTACTTCTTCTTGGCCTTCTTGCCGGCAACGGCAGCCTTGAAGGTGGCGCCAGCGGTGAAGCGGGGCAGGGTGGTGGCTGCGATTTTCAGGGCAGCCCCGGTTTGCGGGTTGCGACCGGTACGGGCGGCACGCTTGGATGACTTGAAGGTGCCAAAGCCAACCAGGGTAACGGTATCGCCCTTGGCGACCGCCTTGACGATCGACGCGATGGTCGCGGCCAGCGCCTTCTCGGCATCGGACTTGGTGATTTCGGCGGCTGTTGCAACGGCTTCGACGAGTTCGGACTTATTCATGTTATTGCTCCCTGATGAAGTGTGAGTGATGAGGTGGGCTAGAGACCTGACTGCGCTGACCTTTTGTTCCTTGGGTAGTCGCTTGATTGCCAGTTCGGCGCGTAACGCTTCGGATCGCGTGCCGACGGGGGCGGATGCTACCAAGCACAAGGGTTTGTGGGAACGGGTGTAGCGCGCTCCTTGGCCGGAGAGATGCTCGGCATAACGACGGGCGACATCCGTGGTGATCCCGGTATAGAGGGAGCCATCGATGCACTCGATCAGGTACAGGTGCCATTCCACGGGGTTATGGGTGAGGCCCAAGGGGATAGTGCCTGCGGATATTGACCCCGAGTTCTGTCACGTCAGGTGTTATCGCCATTGACCTCAAACTGACTGCCCGTGACGGCGAATGAGCCACCGCCGAAATAGTGCAGGGTTCGTAGGTTCTCGTCATCGAACAGCCATCTTCCATCCCGAAACGCCCGATCATCCGCCTGGGCCGCGACCACTTCGGCGAGAAACAGATCATGGCGTTGCTGGTTATCGGGGCGAGGAAGTACCCGGCACTCCAACCAGGCCACGCACCCTTCGACCAGGGGGGCGCCGATTACCCGAGCGGGAAAGGGCGTGAGCCCGGCATGGGCAAACTTGTCGAGATCCTTACCCGATGCCGATCCGGCCTTCAGTACATTGGCCGCGATAGCCCGACAGGGGATATTGAGGGCAAATTCGCCTGACGTCTCGATCAGTTGTCGGGTATAGGCGTTGGCATCGATCACCACCGCCACCTTGGGTGGGTCGAAGTCCAGGGGCATCGCCCAGGAAGCAGCCATGACATTCGTGGCGCCTCCGTGGGCACTGCTCACCAGGGTGACGGGACCATGGTTGATGAGGCGATAGGCGTGGGGAAGATCAACGGTGATGCGCATGATGACTTTGTGGGGGGGTGAAAGTCCGGATGCTAACGCGGGTGGCCGGCACTGAAGTTGTCGATGCCGTTACAGGGAGACCAACGAGAACGCTTTCTCTGAAGCATGCGTTGCCTACTCGGGACTTATTGAATCAAGTGTGATGGTCACCGGACCATCATTAACGAGGCTGACCTGCATGTCGGCACCGAACACTCCTGTCGGCACCGGTTTCCCCAACGCCAGCGCAAGGCGTTTGACGAACTGCTCGAACAATGGCTCGGACACCTCTCCTCGCGCTGCCCGTCCCCATGAGGGTCGATTGCCCTTGCGGGTGGAGGCATAAAGGGTGAATTGGGAAACGGCAAGGATTTCGCCATCGATATCCGTCACGCTACGGTTCATCACCCCTGCGTCATCGGGAAAGATGCGCAGCTTGACCAGCTTCTGTGTCATCCAGTCGAGGTCTGCCGGCTGATCGGCCTCCTCGAAACCGGCAAGCACCAGAAGTCCACGGCCAATTTCGCCCACGGTTTGTCCGGCAACGGTTACTGATGCCTGACTGACTCGTTGCACCACGACTCTCACGACGATGGATCCTTTACGTTGCGGAACGGCAAATGTGATAACAAGATGATGGCTGCTTCATGTTCGCTATCGTACTTACAATCGTCCACGAATACTCCATAGTGCAAACCCATAATTACTCAGGCTCCAGAACATAAAGATGGACTGCCCACGTTTGCATGGCGTACGAACCAATACGCGCTCGAAGACCGCTGTCAGCGTGTGGGCTCCGCTGTGCAGCCTCTTGTTTTTGGCATTTCCCATGATCAGCCAAGCCACAGAAGAGCCCGACTACAAGGTAGTCCAGGAGCTTGATGGTATCGAGGTGCGCGAATACGCAGCGTACTCAGTCGCTGAGGTTGTGGTGGCCGGGCCTGCTGATGAAGCCGGTAATCTCGCCTTCCCGATTCTGGCGGGCTATATCTTTGGCAAGAACAAGGGTGAGCACAAATTGGCGATGACCGCGCCGGTGATGCAAGCCGCCGAACCGGTCAAGCTGGAGATGACCGCACCCGTCACCCAAACAGCTGCGCCGGGTGGTTTTCGGGTTCAGTTCGTGCTGCCCAAGGGGGTCACGCAAGCCAGCGCGCCGGAGCCTCTGGACACGCGGATCACGCTCCGGGACGTTGCACCCAGCCGCGTGGCCGTCATTCGCTATTCGGGGTTTTGGTCAGATGCCAACTATAGCGAGCACTTGGCCAAGCTGCAGGCGGCCTTGCGTGCTGCCAACCTGGTTTGGGTAGGCGAAGCCGTGTACTCCCGCTACAACCCTCCGTTCACACCCTGGTTTCTGCGGCGCAATGAAATATGGTTGCATCTGGCCAACCCTCCATGAAAGGTCTTGGCTGGTAGTCGGATACGGTTGCCCGAGTACCTCAGGATTTCGAAGACGGGCCTGGTCAGTTACGATGCCGCCACTCCAAGGGAGGCGTGGGGTTGGTGTCCGCCCATAGCCCGAGCCCCCGCATCTTCGCCCAGGATTCAGACACCTCGTAATCCTCGCGATCCTTCGGTGATTGCTCCTTGGCATATTGGCGATACCACCAGGCCATCCCGGCCTTCACCTGCTCAAGATTGATGTCCTGCCCGTCGACGAGGATCTTGCAGATTTTCCACCTGTACTTGTCAGTCTTTCCGCATTCAGCGACCACCTCCCGATTGTAGGTGAGGGCGGAGAGGTTTGTCTTCGACTTCTGCCCGAATGGCTGATGCGATTCGGGTGCGTCAATTCCACCGAGCCGGATCTTGTGCTGCCGGTGCTCGTTGTCCAGCAAGGTCAGCGTATCCCCATCCGAAATCCCCACTACCCGCCCAGTGAGGGTCTCGGCCATGGAGGCTGCCGGCAGCAGTGTCGCGATCAGCACCAGGCAGCGAAGGAGGAGGGATGGGCCTTTCATGGAGCGGTATGACTCACGATGCGCGGCCAGCGTTCATGGATATGAGCGAATTCCGGAGGTGCCGGCACCGTGACGACATACACCGCCATCACATCCTTGCCTGCCACCCTGCCTTCGGCGAGGCAGCCCTGGATGACTTCGCCGTCCTTCAGATCGAACCAGTGCTCCGCCTTGTCCTTGCTGCGCTCCATGAACCGATCGACGCGGATCTGCACGGGGTGGGAATGCCACTTGAGCCACTTGCCGTTCTTGATGGACTCGTGCCGGGCGCAGGGGCCTTCCGGCAGCGCCGTGCTGCTCTGACCCCGTTGGCCGAAGGCGGTGCCCCACGGCATCCAGCGAACTTCGGGTTCGATCTTGTCCAGCCCCCGTTTCCGTAGGACTGGCACCCATGGGTTCTCATCCCTGAAATAGACCTTCCGGCCCTGGTATTCGATGGCGGAACACATGGAAGGAATCAGTCGTCGCAGTTGCAGTGCAGGTCGGGATCGACTTCCATCTGGCGATGCTCCAGATCCTTGCGCCAGGCTTCGAGCTTGCAGCGCGCCGCTTCTGACCAGGTGTCGAGCCGGCCCAGTTGTTCGTCGAACTTGGCCAGCAGGGCGGCCATTTCTCTTTCGGTGCGTTGGGACATCATGGAGCAGGAAGGTGAAGAGGGTTGCGGTATCTTATCGCCATCCCCCACCCGGAGTTTTTTGTCATGGATGCTAAGGATCCCGTCTTCCTCGAGTTTCGTGCCTATTGGCAATTGTCCGAGGAGATGATCGAGAACGCCTGGCGGAAGCTGCCCGCATCCTCGCGATGCAGGCCGCCCACTTCGCCCGGAAGTATCGGGAACTGCAACTGCCCGACCTGCACCACCTGCTCTCCGCCACCCAGGTGGACGAGAACAGCATCGGGCTCCTGCGGGATGGCACCGAGGCGCTGGTCGGGGTGCTGGCGATCGTGACCGCGGCGGCCGGCAACCAACCGGATGTGACGGTGCAGTAATTGCGCCCCGAGGATCTCGAATTGCTGGTGACGCGCGCCATGCCCTTTGGCAAGCACAAGGGCACCCTGATTGCCGACCTGCCGGGAAACTACCTCAACTGGTTCGCGAGGGAAGGGTTCCCGCCCGGGGAGATCGGACGCCTTCTGGCCCTCATGCAGGAGATCGATCACAACGGGCTGAAGGACATCCTCAGGCCGCTCCGGCAGCACGCCGGGAGTTGATGCCATGCCTTTCGACCACCAGATCGAGCCCCCGCAGTCCTTCATGGCGATGTATGTCAAGCCGGGACAGAGCCGTCCCAATGCCCCTCAGGAAGTCGTGCTGGCTCGCTATGAGCAGTGCGAGGACATGGCCAACATCCTGGCCGGGCAGGCCCAGACGATTGCTTTCAAGGAGAACCTCTCCGAGAAAGAAGTTCTGGAGCGTTGCCATCTTGGATTGCAAACGCGTGAATCCAGTTTCACGGAGAAGGAGTCGGACTGGGTCATCTGCCGACTGGCGGAACTGATGGGCTGGGAATTGCCCGAATTCAATTTGTTACCGTGACACACTTAAACCATGAAACCATTTCCCAAACAGAAGATCCTGATCCCCTTATTGATGTGCCTGGCATCGAGCATCGCCCACGCTGAAACCATCGGCTGCGTCACCACCGCCTGGAAGTTCATCGGCGCCAACCACAAGGTTTGCGTCGAGGCGTTTCATGATCCCAAAGTGCCCGGCGTTACGTGCCATGTCAGCCAGGCCAGGACCGGTGGCATTTCCGGTGCGGTCGGTTTGGCTCAGGATCCCTCGCAGTTTTCCCTGGCGTGTCGCCAGACCGGGCCGATCGTGCTTCCGCCGAAGCTGCCAGAGGACGAAACCGTGTTCTCCGAAGACACTTCGATCCTGTTCAAGGAAACCCGCGTTGTGCGCATGTGGGATGCAGCGAACCAAACGCTCGTCTATGTCGCGATCAGTCGAAAGCTCATCGATGGGGCCCCCGCCAACAGCATTTCCACCGTGCCGGTCATGCCGTGGGGTGGTCGATAAGTGACGTCATGAGATGAGGCAGGGAACCATGTCCCTACGACGCATCACCCTCCTGTTGAGCCTGCTGGTGATCGGCATCCTGTCGCGCGTTGCCTTTGCCGCTGGCGAAAGTGCTCCGCTGGTGACAATCGCCGCTGTGGACGTCCCGCGCTATATGGGACGCTGGTATGAGATCGCGAAGTATCCGAACTGGTTCCAGAAAAAATGTGTCAGCGACACCAGCGCGGAATACCGTCTCAAGCCTGAGGGGAATGTGCAGGTGATCAACCGGTGTCGCCTGGAAAACGGCGAATGGAACGAAGCTGTTGGCGAAGCGCGCCAAATCGGCGCGCCAACCTCCCCGAAACTGGAGGTTCGTTTTGCGCCGGCGTGGCTGTCGTTCATTCCTGCCGTTTGGGGTGATTACTGGATCGTCGATCTTGATCCGGAATATCAACTGGTCGCGATCAGTGAGCCACGTCGAGAATATCTCTGGGTCTTGGCCCGGGAACCGGGGCTTGGCAGGGAGACGTATGAGGCGCTGCTCAACCGGCTGCGTCAGCTCGGGTTCGATACCGATAAATTGGCAATGACCGCGCATCGCGAAAAGCGATAGAGAACGAATATGCCAGCCCAGGATTTCCGCTCTTCATCATCGCGATGACCTCCCGCTACCCGGTCCCCCTCGATGAAGTTGAGCTATCGGCGATCCGTGCCCAGGGCGCCGGTGGCCAGAACGTCAACAAGGTCTCGAGTGCCGTGCATCTGCGCTTCGACATCCAAGCATCCTCGCTACCTGAACCAATTCGCGAACGACTGTTGAAACTTGGGGATCAGCGCATCAGCAAGGAGGGCGTGATCGTCATCAAGGCCCAGGAGTACCGGAGTCTTGAAGGGAATAGGCTGGAGGCACTACGCCGCCTGCAGGAGATGATCGACAGCGTCGCGGTCCTGCCCAGGAAGCGCCGCCCAACAAAACCAACCCGCAGTTCGGTGACGAAGCGGCTGGAAGGCAAGACCCGCAGGTCATCGATCAAGGCTGGCCGGGGGAAGATCCATGAGTAACTGCAATAACCCGGTTCGCCTCTTTCAAGGCGGCATCCGGCCGCTGCCGCCGGAGAATCGTCCCACCGGCATCTTCAAACAGGAAGTCCAGCAGCCCGTCTGGGTTGGCACGGAGGGACTGGCGGGCGATGCTCAGGCGGACCGGCGGGTGCATGGTGGCCCCGAGAAAGCCTTGCACCAGTATCCGGTGGCCCACTATGCCACTCTGGCGTCGGCCTTCCCGGAGGCCGAGGATGCCCTCATACCCGGCTCCCTTGGGGAGAACCTTTCCTGTCCCGGCTGGGACGAAGCCAACCTCGCCATCGGCGATGTCTTCCAATTGGGGGATGCTCGGATCCAGGTCTGCCAGCCCCGTACTCCGTGCTGGAAGATCGACCATCGCTTCGGAGTCAATGGCATGGCGCAGTTCATCGCCGAACACCGCATCACCGGCTGGTATTACCGGGTTCTGGAGGAGGGCGCGGCCGAACCGGGGGATGGTTTCGAGCGGATCGGACGTAATCCCGATCCGGTCACGATTGCCGACCTCCTGATCCTTTGGGCCGAGCATCGTCCCGATCCGGAACGGCTGGTCGCGGTGTCCCGTACCCCGGGGCTAACTGCGAGTTGGGTGACGCGGCTCCAGGACCGGGCCGAGCGCCTTCGACAGATCGGAACGGATGAGGCTCCCCAGTTGTTCCGTACCCGTCCCGATCCTGAACCTGGAAAAGCCTGAGCATGGCGATCTGGGTGGATGCGGATGTCTGTCCGTATCTGATAGCGAATTGCATCGACTCGACCGACTCATAGCGACCCTAAGCAGCCAGATCAACTTCAGCGCAACGGAATGTCTGAAATCGCAATCCGCTGCTCTGGATTAGGTACACCAAGGTCTGTCAGAATCTGATGGAACGCCTGATAGATTGCACCCGGAAACTCTGTGGGGCCAATAATGATCCGGTCAAGAATTTCGGGAACATCCATTCCATATAGCCCTTGTTCAGGGACGTTCCGCAGTGGAATTTTGAATACTTTCTGAGGGGTGCCGCCGACGGTTTCTATAGATCCGACAATACGCTCGGATAACTCCATTGTCGGCGAATAGATAACCCGCCACTCTTGCTCTTCCCGGAATCCTGGGTGCTTTGTGCATAGCACGGCAAACCTGAGCATATTGAACGTTAGCTGGAAGGTCCGCTCTTTTCCAATCTGTTGAATCAAATCAGCAGCTGACGCCATTCCTGTGACGATCTCTGCAAAATGACGCGCGAACTGTGCTTCGTCAAGATAAGCGACAGGACTTGAATAGGCTTTTAACGCATTAGTTTCGCTATAGAAGGGGGCACTGTTAAGGACAAGCGCAACTCCTGTCTTGCCACCATAAGCGCGCCACATCGACAGACGGCCATATGTATCTTCACCATAAAGGTGTTCGGAAACGCACGTGAGATAAGTGTCTCGTCTCAACCCGGGCAACCATGCATTGAATCGTGTTTCTATCTCTGCAGCGGCGCCAGGAAAGTTTTCATCCATAACCTTCTTGAACAACTGACCAGCTTCGCCTTTGTATGCATGATTGAGGCATTCGAAACCATGCTCGACTTCCTTGTAGTCGTTCATGGTCGTGGCGTTTCTCATCCATACCTCTCGATTCTTAAGAATGCTGACTGCAACCTCGGCACTCGTGTAATGAACCAGCCGAGTTTTATGCGTTTTTAATGCTGCAAGGCGTTGGGTTGCATAAGGAAAGAAAACAGACCGAACGCGCTCGACATCGATTTGTTGAATAGAGTTCATAGGTCGTAAAGCAATCCGTTGTTAGAGCGGTAGGAGTCGAATGTGCAAAACACTGCGCATAATATTATGCCATGACGATTATTGACACATGTCTGCTTCTGGCCGTTCTGAAACGGTGGTGGCTGATAGCAGCCCTTCCTCATGGGTTACCTATTTACCGCAGAGTCCCAAACAACATCATCATCAACCGCATACAGGGTGCAGGCTATTTTGGCGTAGCTCTCGCAATTTGTCAGTGCCCTACCCAGTGGATCGGCACCCTCATACGCCCAGCCGATGTTGCCCGTTTTGGCGATGGCGAAAGCACGAGGATAGGGCTGAGAAAGGAACTTCTTGTAACTCTCGCGCCGGTTGTTGTCCAAATACGGAACAGCAGCTACATCTGACAATTCGGCAAAGTCTGTCTTCGGAGGCCGAGGGGTTGTCAGCGATCGCCGTAATGGAGCCAGTTGAAGATCGGCGTATAGGAGCCAG
>JACDZJ010000260.1_pt1 | contig 19561 bp, 33 predicted proteins | sample 7365721 | NCBI WGS metagenome assembly JACDZJ01 (sample SAMN15143480, study PRJNA637477) | pond metagenome | biome: freshwater wetland ecosystem [ENVO:00000243]; feature: pond [ENVO:00000033]; material: pond water [ENVO:00002228]; isolation source: pond water containing pink berries ... | reverse complement strand
TTTAATGTTTCTGGATTTTTTATTTCTGAAAGTCGGCTTTTACCGAATGCTTACCATTCAGATTCCACCTCACGATGGACAATCTTGCCTTGAACTAATAGTTGGCAACTAATAGCCCAATAACTGACTTAACCGTAAATATACTCGCCATGTTCGGCGCACGACCAAAATGAGGAACAAGCCTAAGCTTATTCCTCTTGATTGAATGCAAAAAGTATTTTTGTGATTTTGAATTATTCTGGTGAGGGAGTTTCTACGGTTGCAGTAGGTGCTTCTTTTTCAACAACAGGAGTTACTTCTTTAGCTGCAGTAGTGGACACAGCTCCATGAGCAGCTACTTCTACTTTTTTTACTGTCGAACGACGAGTTCGAACAGCCTTTTTAGAAGCTTTTTCTTTCAACATATTTTCGTTGTAATCTACCAATTCGATAATACACATTTCAGCATTATCACCCAAACGGAAACCGGTACGTAAAATACGGGTATAACCTCCGTGACGATTGGCAATTTTTACAGCAACATCACCAAACAGTTCTGTCAATACTTCTTTGTTTTGTAAATAGCTAAATACCGTACGACGTGAGTGCGTAGTATCATCTTTGGCTTTTGTCAACAAGGGTTCTACATAAACCTGTAAGGCTTTAGCTTTTGCGAGTGTTGTTGCAATTCTCTTATGTTGTATAAGAGATGAAGCCATATTGGACAACATTGACTTTCTGTGAGCCGTTTTACGGCCTAAGTGGTTGAATTTTTTATTATGTCTCATCTCTTTACTCTTTATCTAATTTATATTTAGCTATATCCATACCGAATGACAGACTTAAGCTTTCTAATTTTTCCTCTAACTCGGTGAGTGATTTTTTACCAAAATTACGGAATTTCAACAAGTCGTGACGGTGATATCCTGCCAATTGACCCAAAGTATCAACATCGGCAGCTTTCAAACAATTAAGTGCACGAACCGAAAGTTCGAGATCTGTCAGTTTGGTTTTCAGCAATTGACGCATATGAAGAATTTCTTCGTCAAACTCATCGCTACTTGTTCCTTCATATGTTTCTAAAGCAATCTTTTCGTCTGAAAACAATTGAAAGTGGTGAATTAGAATTTTTGCAGCTTCTTTTAATGCTTCTTTCGGATGAATAGAACCATCGGTGCTGATTTCAATTACTAACTTTTCGTAATCAGTAACTTGCTCTACACGATAATTTTCGATAGCATACTTTACATTCCTGATTGGCGTAAAGATAGCATCAATTGGAATAACACCAATCTCGGCATTTACCACTTTATTATCTTCCGAAGGAGCATAACCGCGTCCTTTGTTCACTGTGATATCTATTTGGAAACTAGCAGTAGGATCAAGTTCGCAAATCATTAATTTAGGATTGAGAACTTCGAATCCGGAAAAATATTTTCCTATATCGCCGGCTTTAAATGAAGTTGTACCGGCAACATTAATCGTTACTTTCTCTGTATCGAGATCTTCTACAATTTGTTTGAAACGGACTTGTTTCAAATTCAGGATGATGTTAGTAACATCGTCAATAACTCCCGGAATAGTAGAATACTCATGATCGATTCCTTCTATTTTAATGGAAGTGATAGCGAAACCTTCGAGCGAAGACAAGAGGATGCGGCGTAAAGCATTACCTACAGTAATACCGTAACCTGGTTCCAACGGACGAAATTCAAATTTACCTTGAAATGCGTCGGCTTCCAACATGATAACCTTTTCGGGTTTTTGAAATGCTAATATAGCCATGGATTCAATTATTATTTAGAGTACAACTCAACGATTAATTGTTCTTTGATATTTTCAGGAATATCTTCACGATCAGGAATATGTAAATATGTACCTGACATGTTAGAAGCGTTCCATTCTATCCAAGGGTATTTGCTGTGGTTAAAACCTTCCAACGAAGCATTGATTACTTCCATCGATTTGTTTTTTTCACGAACTGCAATTACCTGACCCGGACGGGTATGATACGAAGCAATGTTTACCACGCGTCCATCAACAGTGATGTGTTTGTGACTAACCAATTGACGTGCGCCTGAACGTGTAGGAGCAAATCCTAAACGGAATACCAAATTGTCCAAACGCGACTCCAATAACTGCAATAATACTTCGCCGGTAACACCCTTTGTGCTATGGGCTTTTTCGTACATATTACGGAATTGTTTTTCCAACACACCGTAAGTATATTTAGCTTTTTGTTTTTCGCGTAATTGAATACCGTATTCCGATGTTTTTTTACGACGACCCTGACCGTGTTGTCCGGGTGGATAATTCTTTTTAGCCAACACTTTATCTGGTCCGAAAATAGCTTCACCAAACTTACGAGCTATTCTTGACTTTGGTCCAATATATCTTGCCATTTTTTTGTTTTGTATTTATTTGTTTATGGTTTGTGACACCCGATTTAGCATTGAAACTGCCGCGATTGCTGAGAGGTTTTTATACTGCAATCAAAATCAAAACTTTAATCAGTCGGTCACTTCTTAAATTTTTAAATCTTAAAATTAGACTCTACGACGTTTAGGTGGACGACAACCATTGTGTGGTAGTGGTGTAACATCAACAATTTCAACCACTTCGATGCCGGCACCATGTATGGCACGAATAGCTGATTCGCGGCCATTACCCGGTCCTTTCACGTAGGCTTTTACTTTTTTAAGCCCTAAATCTACTGCCACTTTTGAACAATCCTGAGCAGCCATTTGAGCAGCATAAGGTGTGTTTTTCTTTGAACCACGGAATCCCATCTTACCGGCCGATGACCAAGATATTACTTGACCACTACCATTAGCAAGTGTAACAATAATGTTATTAAACGAAGAGTGTACGTGCAATTGACCTACTCCATCTACTTTAACAACTCTTTTTTTGGCTGCAACTGTTTTCTTTGCCATATTAATTAAATATTATTTTGCTTTTTTCTAAAATTCGCAAACAGTTAATAACATTATTTAGTTGCCTTTTTCTTGTTAGCAACTGTTTTCTTTTTACCTTTACGTGTACGGGCATTATTTTTCGTACTTTGACCTCTCAATGGTAAACCGATACGGTGGCGAACACCGCGGTAGCAACCGATATCCATCAAACGTTTGATGTTCGTTTGTACCTCAGAGCGAAGGTCACCCTCCACTTTGAATTCCGATCCAATTATTTCGCGGATCTTAGACGCATGGTCATCTGTCCAATCTTTCACTTTGATGTTGATATCAACACCGGCAGTTTCTAAAATCTTTTTTGCACTATTGCGACCTATTCCGTAGATATAAGTCAATCCAACTTCTCCTCTTTTGTTTTGAGGTAAATCTACTCCGACAATTCTTATAGCCATAAACTCTTTTTTTGCTAAAATAAATAATTATCCCTGACGTTGTTTAAACTTAGGATTTTTTTTGTTGATAACATACAAGCGACCTTTTCTACGAACAATTTTACAATCGTCTGTACGCTTTTTTACTGATGCTCTTACTTTCATGGGGAAATATTTAATATGTTTAATTCCTTATTCCAATTTTCAATTTTCAAATCTTCAAATTTCAAATCTTCAAATCTTCAAATCTTCAAATTTCAAACGATTAAATTAGACGAGGCATGCCTCGTCTCTACTCTCTACTTGTATCTAAATGATATTCTGCCTTTTGACAAATCGTAGGGCGACATTTCGACTTTTACTTTATCACCGGTCAATATTTTGATATAATGCATACGCATTTTACCTGAAATATGTGCGGTAATAACGTGACCGTTTTCCAATTCGACACGAAACATAGCGTTGGATAATGCTTCGATTATCTTTCCATCTTGTTCTATTGCTGTTTGTTTGGCCATTTTTATTATTTACTGTTTACGTTTTAATAATTTACGATAGTTCACTTGTAACTCGTAACTTGTAACGCATAACTAATTTTAAATTGCATTATTGCCTAAAACTTGTTCTATATATTCAAAACTTGATAAAATATCAGCTTTTCCACGCCTGACTGCCACTGAATGCTCAAAATGAGCAGAGGGTTTGCGATCCAACGTTCGGGTTGTCCAACCATCTTTCTCAAAAACCAGATTTCTGCTGCCCAAGTTAATCATAGGTTCAATGGCAATGGTCATTCCTGCTTTTAGCATCATTCCATTTCCTCTTCGTCCATAATTCGGAACTTCAGGCGCTTCGTGCAAATTGCGTCCAACACCATGTCCAATCATTTCACGAACTACGGAAAAACCACGTTTTTCACAATAATTCTGAACAGCATTGCCTAAATCGCCCAAACGCTTACCTTCCTGTGCTTGCTCTATACCTTTGTATAAAGATTCTTTAGTAACTCGTAACAAATCAATTATTTCCGGTTTTACATTTCCTACACAAAAAGTATAAGCTGAATCGCCGTGAAAACCATTAATATACGCACCACAATCAACCGAAACAATATCACCATCTTCTAAAATAACTTTGTCAGACGGAATTCCGTGAACAACTTGTTCGTTAACAGAAGTACAAATAGATTTTGGAAATCCGCTATATCCCAGAAAACCCGGAACAGCACCCTGATCCCTAATAAACTCATGGGCAACTTTATTCAATTGCTCAGTGCTTACACCTGGAGCAATAATTTTGGCCATTTCAGCTAATGTTTTAGCTACTATTATATTGCTGATACGAAGCAATTCAATCTCTTCGTCCGATTTTAAAAAAATCATTATTTTTTTCTTTAGTAAGCCGAAGCTCCACCGGTACGTCCTTTGATTCTTCCCGATTTAAGTAAACCATCGTAATGACGCATCAACAAGTGACTTTCAATTTGTTGTAATGTGTCAAGCACAACACCAACCAAAATCAATAATGAAGTTCCACCAAAAAATGATGCAAAAGCCTGATTAATTCCAAATAACTGAGCAAATGCAGGCATAACAGCAATAAAAGCTAGGAAAATGGATCCAGGCAAAGTGATACGCGACATAATTAAATCTAAATACTCTGCAGTACGTTTGCCTGGTTTGATACCAGGGATAAAACCATTATTTCGTTTCATTTCTTCAGCCATTTGGGTTGGATTAATCGTAATTGCCGTATAAAAGTACGTAAACACTACTATTAAAAATCCAAATACCAAATTGTACCATACACCGGTATTGTCCATAAACGCTCTTACAAAACCATTCATAGCCTCAGAATTTGAAAATCCGGCTAGAGTTACAGGAATGAACATGATAGCCTGAGCAAAAATGATTGGCATTACACCAGCAGCATTAATTTTTAATGGAATATATTGACGAACGCCACCATATTGTTTGTTACCAACCACGCGCTTTGCATACTGTACAGGAATCTTACGTGTTCCTTGTACAAGCATTATAGAAGCAGCAATTACTAATAAAAGCACTATTAGTTCACCTAAAAACATCACCAATCCACCACCTGCATCACCTAAACGTGAAGCAAATTCTTTGATAAGTGAACCTGGAAAACGAGCTATAATACCTACTAAAATGATAAACGAAATTCCGTTTCCAATACCTTTATCAGTTATACGTTCACCTAGCCACATTACAAACATGCTACCACCTGCTAAAATAAGTGTAGAAGAAGCCATAAACCAGAATCCTGATGGTATAGCAGAACCTGCTTGAGCAAGCTGAACACCTAAATTTACCATAAATGAAGGTGCTTGTAAAAGTAATATTATTACAGTCAGGTATCGGGTAAATTGATTCATTTTACGTCGTCCACTTTCACCTTCGCGTTGCATTTTCTGAAAATACGGAACAGCAATGGTTAACAACTGGATAACAATAGATGCAGAAATGTATGGCATAATACCCAACGCAAATACAGATGCATTACTAAACGCGCCACCAGAGAACATATCTAATAAAGCAAGTAAACCACCACTTGTTTGAGCTTTTAATGCTGTTAAAGCGGTAGGATCGATACCAGGAAGCACAACATAAGAACCGAAACGATAAATCATTACAAACAAAACTGTCGTCAATAACCGTTTACGAAGATCTTCAATTTTCCAGATATTTTTTATTGTCTCTATGAGTTTTTTCATGTGATTATAATTTTACTACAATACCACCAGCGGCAACTATTGCTTCTTCGGCCGATTTAGAAAATCCGTTGGCTTCGACTTCAATTTTCACGGTCAAAACACCTTTACCTAAAATTTTAACTAGTGCGGTTCGAGAAACATAACCTGCTGCTCTTAAATCGCTTACAGAAATTTTAGTAAGTTTGTTGGTTTCAGCCAGTAGTTGAAGTGTATCAATATTGACAGCTTTGTATTCAATACGATTAACGTTTTTAAAACCAAATTTTGGTAAACGACGTTGAATAGGCATTTGACCACCTTCAAAACCGACTTTTTTAGAATATCCTGAACGTGATTTCTGTCCTTTGTGACCCTTTGTAGAAGTTCCGCCTAATCCTGATCCGGTACCGCGACCAATTCTTTTTCTAGTTTGAGTTGAACCAACTGCCGGAGTTAAATTATTTAAATTCATACGATTAAATTTTATTATTTAAAATGCAGTATGAAACTCCTCTCGCTTTCAGTGAGTCTGATTTCATAACATATTTTTTAAAGATTCAAAGAATAATACTATTTGACAATTGCCACCAAGTTATGCACTTTTGCTACCATTCCCAAAATTTGGGGAGTTGCTTCGTGTTCAACTACGGCATTTATTTTTTTCAAACCCAAGGCTTCCAAGGTCAATTTTTGAACTTTTGGACTTTTGATTTTACTTCTTACTTGTTTAATTTTTATAGTTGCCATAATTTTATTTGGATTATCCGTTAAACACTGTATCAAGTGAAACACCTCTGTTTTGCGCTACCATGTGTGCATCACGCATTTCACTTAAAGCTACAATCGTTGCTTTTACTAAATTGTGAGGATTAGATGAACCTTTTGATTTTGCCAAAACATCGGTAATACCAACACTTTCTAGTACCGCACGCATAGCACCACCGGCTTTTACTCCTGTACCATGCGAAGCAGGGCTGATAAATACCTGAGCTCCACCAAATTTAGAAACTTGAGCGTGAGGAATTGTTCCATTATGCACAGGTACTTTAATCAAGTTTTTCTTTGCTGCTTCTGTTCCTTTGGCAATAGCAGCCGTAACTTCACCAGCTTTTCCTAGTCCCCAACCTACAATTCCATCTTCATTTCCAACAACTACGATTGCCGAGAAACTGAAAGTACGTCCACCTTTTGTTACCTTGGTAACACGATTGATAGCTACCAATCTGTCTTTCAATTCCAAATCGTTGGTCGTTTTTACTTTATTCATATTTGTTGCCATACTTGATTAAAATTTAAGACCACCCTCGCGAGCAGCTTCAGCTAATTGTTTAACTCTTCCATGATACAAATAACCGTTACGGTCGAATATCACAGCTGTAATTCCGGCTTCCAGAGCAACTTTAGCTACCAATGCGCCTACTTTTGCAGCTTGTTCTGTTTTTGTTGCTTTTTCTTTTAAACCCAGCGACGATGCTGCAGCCAATGTTACTCCATTTACGTCGTCAATAAGCTGAGCATAAATTTGAGTGTTACTTCTAAACACGGTTAAACGGGGTTTTTGTGCAGTTCCTGACACTTTGTGTCGGATATGTGCTTTAATTCTGATTCTTCTATCTAATGACATAATTTCACAAGTTTACGTAAATTATTTACCAGCAGATTTGCCTGCTTTGCGGCGAAGTACTTCACCCGCGAATTTAACACCTTTTCCTTTGTAAGGTTCCGGTTTCCGGAAGGAACGAATTTTTGCGCAAATTTGACCAATCAATTGTTTGTCGCAACTTTCCAAAATAAGAACCGGATTTTGATTACGTTCGCTTTTTGTCTCAATTTTAATTATGTCAGGCAAACTCATAAAAATATTGTGAGTATAACCTAATGCAAATTCTAATACCTGACCCTGGTTCGAAACACGATAACCAACACCAACCAATTCCAAGGTCTTTTTATAACCTTCCGAAACGCCAACTACCATATTATGAATCAACGAACGATACAAACCGTGGAATGAACGGCTTTGTTTTTCTTCATCGTGACGAGATACGGTGCAAATACCGTTTTCGATCGCTAAAGTGATAATGGGATTAATTTCCTGAGTCAAAACTCCTTTTGGACCTTTAACAGTAACCAGCGAATCCTGAACCGAGATTGTAACTCCTGCAGGTATGTTTATGGGTAACTTTCCTATTCTTGACATTTTCTTTCCTCCGCTATTAATAAATGTAACACAATACTTCGCCACCAACATTCAAGTCAAGTGCCTCTTTGTTGGTCATTACTCCTTTTGAAGTAGAAAGAATGGCAATACCTAATCCGTTCAATACACGAGGTATATCCTTATGTCCCACATATTGGCGAAGACCGGGAGTCGAAACCCTGATCATTTTTTTAATCGAGCTAACTTTGTTAACCTGATCGTACTTTAAGGCAATCTTTATCGTGCCTTGTGGACCTTCTTCTACAAATTTGTAGTTGAGGATATAGCCTTTTTCATGCAATATCCGGGTCATTTCTTTTTTTAAATTTGATGCGGGAACTTCCACCACACGGTGGTTTGCTTTAATAGCATTCCGCAATCGCGTAAGATAATCTGCAATTGGATCTGTCATATTTTTGTTTTTAAATTGATCCCGACAATCGGGACAATATTTAAAGCCCCCTCAATCCCCCGCATGGGGAATTTCTGAAGCAATTATTAATTTAATTATTCTAAAGTCTTAATCTTAAGTCCCCCATCGGGGGATTTAAGGGGCTTTTACCAACTTGCTTTTCTAACACCAGGGATTAAGCCATTTGATGCCATTTCGCGGAATTGAATACGCGAGATGCCAAACTGACGAATATATCCTTTTGGACGACCAGTGATTTTGCAACGATTGTGCAAACGTACCGGGGAGGCGTTTCTTGGTATCGATTGAAGGGCATCGTAGTTACCTTCAGTAATGTACTTTGCACGTTTTTCGGCGTATTTAGCAACCATTTTGGCTCTTTTAACCTCACGGGCTTTCATAGATTCTTTTGCCATTGTATATCTAAATTAATTTTTTTTGAATGGTAAACCAAATTCTTTCAACAATGCATAACCTTCTTCATCGGTTTTGGCTGTTGTTACAAAAGTAATATTCATGCCCAACATACGGGAAAGACCATCAATATTGATTTCAGGGAAAATGATTTGTTCCTGAATACCTAATGTATAATTTCCTTGTCCATCCAATTTATTACCAATTCCTTTGAAGTCACGCATACGAGGCAATGCTACACGTACCAAACGTTCCAAAAATTCGTACATTTTATCTCCACGCAAAGTAACACGAACTCCAATAGGCATTTTTTTACGAAGTTTGAAGTTAGAAATATCCTTTTTCGAAATGGTTGCCACAGCTTTTTGACCGGTAATAGTAGTCATTTCATTGATAGCAACTTCAATAATTTTTTTATCGGCAACTGCTATTCCCAGTCCTTGATTAAGAACGATTTTCTCCAATTTTGGAGATTGCATAACTGAGCTATAGCCAAATTCTTTCATTAAGATAGGAACGATACGTTCACTGTAATCTTGTTTTATACATGCTGTATTCATATTAGATTAGCTCTCCTGATTTTTTAGAAATACGCACCAATTTTCCATCTGCATTCAATTTCCGACCTACACGAACGGGTTTACCATTCTCAACCAGATTCAAATTAGAAATATGAATTGTAGCTTCTTTCTTGATTATACCTCCCTGAGGACTTTTTGCGTTAGGTTTGGTGCTCTTTGACACCAAATTAACACCTTCTACAATTGCGCGCTTGTCTTTCACAAGAATTTCTAATACGCGACCGGTTTTACCTTTGTCAACTCCGGTATTTACGTAAACGGTGTCACCTTTTTTTATGTGTAATTTGCTCATCACTATATTTTTTTTCGAAGATTAAAGCACTTCAGGTGCAAGTGATATGATTTTCATATTGGTAGCACGCAATTCACGAGCTACCGGACCGAATATACGGCTTCCACGTATTTCACCCGCAGTATTTAACAATACGCAAGCGTTATCGTCGAAACGAATGTAAGATCCATCTGCTCGACGAACTTCTTTTTTGGTACGTACGATAACTGCTTTTGAAACTATACCTTTTTTGATGTCGCCCGAAGGTATTACACTTTTCACGGCAACAACAATGATATCGCCAAGCGAAGCGTAACGTTTGCTGGTTCCTCCCAGTACGCGAATACAAAGAACGGTTTTCGCTCCACTGTTATCGGCTACTATGAGTCTTGATTCTTGTTGTATCATAATTACTTAACTCTTTCGATAATTTCAGTTAATCTCCATCTTTTTAATTTACTCAGCGGGCGAGTTTCCATAATGCGCACAGTGTCACCAATGTTGCAATCGTTTTTCTCGTCATGTGCATGGTATTTCTTCGTCTTGTTAACGAATTTACCATAAATAGGGTGTTTTTCTTTCCATTTTACAGCAATAGTTATGGTTTTATCCATCTTGTTGCTAAAAACGACACCTGTTCTTTCTTTTCTTAAATTTCTTGTTTCCATCAGGGTCTGATTTTATTTATTGATTTCTCGCTGACGCAACTCAGTGGCAAGACGGGATACAGTTTTACGTACCTCTTTGATTTGCAACGGATTGTCAAGTGGAGAAATAGCATGATTCAATTTTAAACGTACCAAGTGCTCTTGTTCAGCATCCATACGTTCAAGAATCTCCTTGTTGTTTAATTCTTTAATTTCTCTTGTTTTCATTTTCATTACACGTTTACTGAGGTTGAATCATAATCTCGTCTTACAACAAATTTTGTAGTTACGGGTAGTTTTTGTGCAGCTAAGCGCAATGCTTCTTTTGCTATATCAAAGGTTACACCTTCCACTTCAATTATCATACGGCCCGGAGTTACAGGAGCCACAAAACCTTCCGGAGCACCTTTACCTTTACCCATACGTACTTCGGCGGGTTTTTTTGTAATTGGTTTATCCGGAAAAATTCTGATCCAGATTTGACCTTGTCTCTGCATATAACGGGTTACGGCAATACGGGCGGCTTCAATTTGACGACCAGTTAACCATTTCGATTCTAACGATTTAATTCCAAAAGAACCGAACGCCAACTGATTACCTCTTTGGGCATTTCCTTTCATGCGCCCCTTTTGCTGTCTCCTGAACTTTGTTTTTTTAGGTTGTAACATAATTTCCTTACATCAAATTCATTAATAACAGTTTAATTTTTTCTCTTCTTAAAACCACCTTTACCTGCTCCACGGTCATTTTTCGAACGGTCGCTGTATCTTTCACCACGATCATTGCGGTCGTTACGTTCGCCAATACGTGATGTTTCCTTGGTTGCCGTAAAGTTTGGTGCTAAGTCCTTTTTACCATAGATTTCGCCACGACAAATCCAAACTTTGATACCTATAAGACCTACTTTGGTCAATGCTTCAGCGTGTGCATAATCTATATCAGCTCTAAAGGTATGCAAAGGAGTTCTTCCCTCTTTATACATTTCCGAACGTGCCATTTCGGCACCATTCAGCCGTCCAGAACACATTACCTTTATTCCTTCGGCTCCCATTCTCATGGTCGTTTGAATAGACATCTTGGTAGCACGGCGATAAGCAATTTTACCTTCAACCTGACGTGCAATGTTGTTAGCTACAATTACAGCATCAAGCTCAGGACGTTTTACTTCATAGATGTTCAGCTGAACTTCCTTATCGGTAATTTTTTTCAACTCTTCTTTCAGTTTATCAACCTCCTGTCCACCTTTACCGATAATAATACCAGGACGAGCTGTACAAATAGTGATTGTTACTAGTTTCAGTGTCCTTTCAATAATGATACGTGATAAACTGGCTTTTGCAAGACGGGCATTAAGATATTTTCTAATTTTGTGGTCTTCTACCAATGTGTCACCATAGTTGTTGCCACCATACCAGTTAGAATCCCATCCACGAATAATACCTAAACGGTTACTTATTGGATTAATTTTTTGTCCCATCGAGCATTAATTTTGGTTATCGTTAGTAATTTTTGAATCTACATACAATGTTACATGGTTCGAGCGTTTGCGAATACGGTACCCACGTCCCTGAGGAGCAGTGCGTAAACGTTTCATCATAGTTGCTGAATCTACATAAATAGTACTTATAAATAAGTTAGCATTGTCAGCTTTTTGCTCGGTTTTGGTTTCCCAGTTTGCAATGGCAGATTTAAGTAACTTTTCTAATCTTCCGGAAGCTTCTTTCGACGAAAACTTCAGAACACTCAACGCTTTATTTACCTCCATGCCGCGAATCATATCGGCTACAAGCCGCATTTTGCGTGGTGAGGTCGGTACGCCTGTAAGCTTAGCAAAGTAAAGCGTCTTTTGAGCTTCTTTCCTTTCTTCGGCTGTTATTTTTTTTCTTGCACCCATTTTTTATGAAATTTTTATATTTTTCTAATTTTTAATTTCAATGGATTATTTTTTCTTTCCACCGTGACCGCGGAAGTTGCGAGTTGGAGAAAATTCGCCTAACTTGTGTCCAACCATATTTTCGGTTACATACACGGGGATAAACTTATTACCATTGTGAACTGCAATTGTGTGACCAACAAAATCAGGTGATAACATTGAAGCACGAGCCCATGTTTTGATGACGGTTTTTTTTCCGGCTTCATTCATGGTTAATACTTTTTTCTCTAACTTCAAGTTGATGTATGGTCCTTTTTTTAATGAACGGCTCATATTATTTACTTAATTTTTCTGATTATTTTTTCTTTCTTTCAATAATATATTGACTTGATTGCTTTTTAGGAGTACGTGTTTTGAATCCTTTAGCTAACAATCCTTTGCGAGAACGTGGGTGACCACCCGAAGCGCGCCCTTCACCACCACCCATTGGGTGATCGACAGGGTTCATGGCAACACCTCTCACTCTCGGACGACGTCCAAGCCAACGTGAGCGACCTGCTTTTCCTGATCTTTCCAATGCATGATCAGAATTACCTACACTACCAATTGTAGCTTTGCAAGTAGCAAGTATCTTACGAACTTCACCTGAAGGCAATTTAACAATAGCGTATTTATCCTCACGCGAAGTGAGCTGTGCAAAAGTTCCTGCAGAACGTACCATCGCGGCACCTTGTCCGGGACGTAATTCGATATTATGAATTATCGTACCAAGCGGAATGTTTTGCAAAGGCAATGCATTTCCAACTTCGGGAGATACTTCTTCGCCCGAAACAACGATTTGACCAACTTGCAATCCATTTGGAGCAAGAATATAAGTTTTCTCACCATCAGCGTAATAAAGTAAAGCGATACGTGCCGAACGATTGGGGTCGTATTCGATTTCTTTTACTGTAGCGGGTACACCTTCCTTGTTTCGTTTAAAATCAATTACTCTATATTTCTTCTTGTGTCCGCCTCCAACGTTGCGGATGGTCATTTTACCATCATGGTTACGACCTCCGGATTTTGTTCCGCCTCTCACAAGAGATTTCTCTGGTGCATTCGCAGTAATTGTGTCGAATGTACCAATAACTTTGTGTCTCTGCCCCGGTGTTGTGGGTCTTAGTTTACGTACAGCCATTTTTGTGTTTAAATATTGCTATAAAAATCAATTTTTTCTCCTTGTTTCACGGTAACAATCGCTTTTTTGTAAGCTGATGTTTTACCTTTGACAACGCCACTTTTTGTAGAACGACTCTTTTGCTTTGTTCCTACAATCATAGTATTTACTTCGTCTACAGAAACACTATACATTGCTTCAATCGCTTGCTTGATTTCAATTTTGTTAGCGTCTTTTTGCACTCTAAAGCCATAGCGGTTCAGCTTATCGCCCAGTTGAGTCATCTTTTCTGTAACAATTGGTTTTATTATAATTCCCATATTCTGCCTCCTTATGCTTTAAATATTTGTTCTAATGCTACAACTGCTTCTTCAGTTATTACAATCGCTTTCGCATCAAGTACTATATAAGTGCTTAATTCCGAAACTGTTACGACTTTTGCTGAGCTTAAATTACGAGCCGACAAATATACGTTTTTATTTACATCTTCTAAAATTATTAATGGCTTTTTATCAGCCACTTGCAAACTATTTGTCAGTGCAACAAAATCCTTAGTTTTAGGTGTTTCAAATTTCAAGCTTTCAACAATAAAAATCTGGTTGGCAATTGCTTTGTACGACAAAGCAGATTTACGTGCCAGTTGTTTCACCTTTTTGTTTAATTTGAAACTATAATCACGTGGTGTAGGTCCAAACATACGACCACCGCCGACACGAACACCGGATTTAATATCACCCGGACGAGCACCACCGCTACCTTTTTGTTTTCCTAATTTACGTGTACTACCAGTCAATTGACTTCTGCCTTTCGACGAGTGTGTTCCCTGACGTTGATTGGCCAAATATTGTTTCACATCTAAATAAATAGCATGGTCATTTGGCTCAATACCGAAGATGGTATCGTTTAGCGATACTATTCTTCCTGTGTCTTCTCCTTTGATATTTAATATACTCAGTTCCATGGTTATTTATTGATGATTACGATTGAACCTTTCGTTCCTGGAACTGAACCTTTAATCAAGATTAAATTATGTTCCGGAATTACTTTTAATACTTGTAAGTTTTGCATAGTTACTTTATCATTTCCCATACGACCACCCATTCGCATTCCTTTGAATACGCGTGAAGGATACGATGATGCTCCTAACGATCCCGGTGCTCTCAAACGGTTATGTTGACCGTGTGTAGCTTGACCTACTCCACCAAATCCATGACGTTTTACAACACCCTGGAATCCTTTACCTTTCGAAGTTCCAACTACGTCGACAAACGTATCGGCTTCAAACATTTCTACGGTGATTGCATCACCCAATTTGAATTCATTTTCGAATCCGTTGAACTCAACCAAGTGTCTTTGAGGTGCTACTCCGGCAGCATTAAATCGACCCAATTCAGCTTTGTTGGTGTGTTTTTCAGTTTTTTCCAGAAAACCTACCTGAACAGCTTCGTAACCATCGGTTTCTACCGTTTTAATTTGAGTAACAACGCAAGGACCTGCTTCGATAACAGTGCATGGAACATTTTTTCCATCGGCACTGAAAACGGATGTCATTCCGATTTTTTTTCCTAATAATCCTGGCATTTCAATTGTTATATTTAGCCCCCTAAATCCCCCGAAGGGGGACTTTTAGAAACCATTGTTTATTTTTATCTATTAACTCTCTATTTCCCCCTTTGGGGGCTATGAGGCTTTATACTTTTATTTCTACTTCAACTCCACTTGGTAATTCAAGTTTCATCAATGCATCCACTGTTTTGCTGGTAGAGCTATAAATGTCGATAAGACGTTTATATGATGATAGTTGAAATTGTTCGCGCGATTTTTTGTTTACGAATGTTGCGCTATTCACTGTAAAAATACGTTTGTGAGTTGGTAATGGAATTGGACCACTAACTACTGCACCGGTAGCTTTTACTGTTTTTACGATTTTCTCAGCCGATTTGTCAACCAAGTTGTGATCGTAAGATTTTAGTTTGATTCTGATTTTTTGACTCATAATGGTTTAGCCCCTTAAATCACCCGAAGGGAGACTTTCAGTAAGCATTTTTTTTATTGTTATTACTTATAATTACGATTTCGTTTACTCCTGTATTAAGAGTCATTCACTAATTAAGTTTCTACGAAATTTATTTTTTTCAAAGCTCTTAAGTCCCCCTTCGGGGCATTTAGGGGGCTTTATAAAAGTTCCACTTTACCCTTAGCTTCGGCAACCACCACTTTTGCTATTGCATTAGAAACTTCGGCATAATGATCGAATTCCATTGATGAAGTAGCACGACCGGAACTTATTGTACGTAAAGCTGTTACATACCCGAAAGTTTCGGACAATGGCACTTTTGCTTTTACAACACGGGCACCGGAACGACTTGATTCCATACCTTCAACCTGACCACGACGTTTGTTTAAGTCACCAATTACATCACCCATGTTTTCTTCAGGTGTTACCACTTCCATTTTCATGATTGGTTCCAACAATACAGGTTTTGCTTTGGCACACGCAGTTTTATATGCAAGTGATGCGCAAATTTCGAATGATAACTGATCCGAGTCAACAGCGTGGAATGAACCATCAATAACAGTCACTTTCAGATTATCCAATGGGAAACCTGCTAATACACCATTTTTCATGGCATTTGCAAATCCTTTTTGGATAGAGGGAATAAATTCTTTTGGAATATTACCACCTTTTACTGAATCAATAAATTGTAATGAACCACCTTCAAAATCTCTATCGGTAGGTTCAACTTTTACAATCATATCGGCAAATTTACCACGACCACCCGATTGTTTTTTGTATGTTTCTCGCAATTGAACAGTCTGTGTAATTGCTTCTTTATACGAAACCTGCGGACGACCCTGATTACATTCAACTTTAAACTCACGTTTCAAACGATCGATAATAATTTCTAGGTGAAGTTCACCCATTCCACTAATAATTGTTTGACCCGATTGTTCTTGAGTATGTACAGTAAATGTAGGATCTTCTTCTGCCAATTTTGATAATCCTATACCTAATTTATCTAAGTCTTTTTGTGTTTTTGGTTCAATAGAAATTCCAATTACAGGTTTTGGGAAGTCCATAGATTCCAATGTAATTTGATGTGCTTCATCGCACAATGTATCACCTGTACGAATATCTTTAAATCCAACTCCTGCACCAATATCACCAGCCGAAATTAATTCGACAGCATTTTGTTTGTTAGAGTGCATTTGGAAGATACGCGAAATACGTTCTTTCTTTTCGGAACGAGTGTTATAAACATACGAACCAGCTTCCAGTTTACCTGAATAAACTCTGAAGAAACACAACCGACCAACGTAAGGGTCAGTTGCAATTTTAAATGCCAACGCACACAAAGGTTCATTTGCGTCAGGATGTCGAACAACTTGTTTTTCTGGATTTCGTGGGTCGAAACCTACTGTTTCAGGAGTATCAAGTGGACTTGGAAGGTAAGCACACACTGCATCTAGCATGGTCTGTACACCTTTATTTTTGAAAGCAGAACCACAAATCATTGGATTAATTTCCATCGAAAGTGTTGCTTTGCGTATTGCTACCTGAATTTCGTCAACTGTAATAGTTGAAGGATCATCAAAGTATTTTTCCATCAATACATCATCATATTCAGCCACAACTTCAAGCATTTTATCTCTCCACTCTTGTGCTTCAGCTATTAAATCAGCAGGAATTTCCTCAACATCGTATTGAGCTCCCATGGTTTCATCGTGCCAAAGAATTGCTTTCATCTTCACCAAATCAATAACACCTTTGAATTTTTCTTCGGCTCCGATTGGAATTTGGATTGGACAAGGTTTTGCACCTAAAACAGATTTAACCTGACGAATAACTTCATAAAAGTCAGCACCGGAACGGTCCATTTTATTTACAAATCCAATACGCGGTACATTATATTTATCAGCCTGACGCCAAACAGTTTCCGATTGTGGCTCAACGCCTCCAACCGCACAGAAAGTGGCTACAGCTCCATCTAAAATACGAAGTGAACGCTCTACTTCTACAGTAAAGTCAACGTGTCCCGGAGTGTCAATAAGGTTGATTTTATATTTATCGCCCATATAATCCCACGAGGTAGTTGTAGCGGCAGACGTAATAGTTATTCCGCGCTCTTGTTCTTGTTCCATCCAGTCCATAGTGGCAGCACCATCATGCACTTCTCCGATTTTGTGAGTCAAACCAGTGTAAAACAAGATACGCTCGGAAGTAGTTGTTTTTCCGGCGTCGATATGCGCCATGATACCGATGTTTCTATTATAATTTAAATCTCCTTTAGCCATTTTTTATTTTAAAATTCTTCTTTTCTTTTGTTTTAAAAAGTTTATATACAACTCTTTAAGTTCATAACATAGAGCCTATGGCACATTAAAATCTAAAGTGTGCAAATGCTCGGTTGGCTTCTGCCATACGGTGCATATCTTCTTTACGTTTAAATGCACCACCCTGTTTATTGAATGCGTCGACAATTTCGGCAGCCAATTTATCAGCCATCGAGCGACCTCCGCGTTTGCGTGAGAACAATATAAGATTTTTCATTGAAATTGATTCCTTGCGATCTGCACGGATTTCTGTAGGGACTTGGAATGTAGCACCACCAACTCGACGAGATTTTACTTCCACTAACGGAGTAATGTTTTCGAGGGCTTTTTTCCAAACTTCAAGAGGGGATTTATCTTCGTTCGGAAGCTTGTTTTTCACAGTTTCGAGAGATGAATAGAAAATGTCGAATGCTGTAGATTTTTTACCATCATACATCAAGTGGTTTACAAATTTTGTAACCATAGATTCATTGAAAACCGGATCAGGTAATACGATCCTCTTTTTTGGTTTCGATTTTCTCATTTTTACTTAAAATTTCCGTTTTTGTTTTTTTAGTTGCTTTAGTCTTACTTCAACGATTCCTCTGAATCATTTACTCAACTTTCATCTGCTTCCTGAAAACTCAAACAAGTGTTTAAACTTGATTTTTTTAGTTTTTTTTGAAAGGGAATTGAACTTATGTCAATCTACTCTTACTAAATTTTTCCTCTTATTCCCCTTTAGGGATAGGAGTCTATTTCTTTTTACCTTTAACCGGAGCACCTTTTACAGCTGCTTGTCCTGGTTTTGGGCGTTTTGTACCATATTTCGAACGTCGTTGTGTACGACCAGCAACGCCTGCTGTATCGAGTGTTCCACGAACCAAGTGATAACGTACTCCTGGAAGGTCTTTTACACGACCACCACGAACCATTACGATTGAGTGTTCCTGCAAGTTATGTCCTTCGCCCGGAATGTAAGCATTCACTTCCTTTTGGTTAGTTAAACGTACACGGGCAACTTTACGCATAGCCGAGTTCGGTTTTTTTGGAGTTGTAGTATACACACGAACGCATACACCTCGACGCTGAGGACATGAATCCAACGCTGGCGATTTACTTTTGTCAATGAGTGCTGCTCTTCCTTTTCTAACTAATTGCTGAATTGTAGGCATTTTACTTAGTTTTTGATAACTTAAATACTTTATTTATATCCCTTTGATTTTTCTCCAAAATGGGTTGCAAAGATAGGCAAAATATTTTAAATGACAATAGCTCATCGATAATTATTTAAAATTGAATAATTAATAGTCATATTTTTTCGAAATTAAATACAAATAATTTGTTTAATATAATACTAATCAGATAATTAAACAGGTTTCTAAATATTAATTAAATTTTTTATTTCGATTAAGGTATCTCATTATTAACAAATGAAGCAAAAAATGAATATGATATGGTTTGTACAAAAATGTGGTTTTTGAAACAATTTACTTTTAAATTGGAAATAAACTTACGACCAAAAAGATGCGCTATAACGTTAAAGTTGGATGATTTTAAGTTAGTAAATAAAAACATAATAAAATATAAATAAGCACTGTTGTCCGGTAAAAGAATTTTGATTAGATTGAAAAAAGAGGAGCCAATCT